>Ga0172380_10003201_pt1 | contig 23103 bp, 22 predicted proteins | sample Leawe162metaG_FD_119747 | JGI IMG/M metagenome (GOLD analysis project Ga0172380, IMG submission 119747) | Leachate microbial communities from a municipal landfill in Southern Ontario, Canada - Leachate well 162 metaG | ecosystem: Engineered > Solid waste > Landfill > Unclassified | place...
AGCTCGACCATGCGCGTCAGATACGGCAGGTTCTCCGTGCTGCAGGTGGTGATCACGCTCCACGAGCCGTAGCCGCGCAGCTTCTCCATCGCCCGCAGCACTTTGTCGTGCACGCTCTTGCCGCCCCAGGTGAGGCGCGTGGCGTCGGTGATGTTGGCTGCCGGGCCGTCGAGCGAGAGGCCGATGCTGACGTTGCGTGAGGTCAGGAACTCGATCGCCGCGTCATCGAGCAGGGTGCCGTTGGTCTGCACACCGAAGGCGAAGTCATCGGCGTATTGGTCGATGGCGGCAAAGACCGCGTCGCGGTTCATCAGCGGTTCGGCACCGTGGAAGATGGCGCGCGGTTTCCTGTCCGTATCGCCCATCACCGAACGGAAGTAGGTGTGCAGCGCGCCCAGCGAATCGACCAGCGTCTTCTGCGGCATGTGCGTGCCGCCGCTGCGCTGTTCGCCCGGCAGGTAGCAGTAGGTGCAGTTGAGGTTGCAGCGCTCGGTCGGGTTCAGGTAAACGCCGGAAGGCTTCAGTTCGAAACGCAATGCATGGAGCTCGCGCTTCAGGCGGTCGTATTCCTTGCCATAGGCCTCCAGCAGCGGGCCGCCGGTCAGCGACTCGGCGACGCGGGTCTTGTCCACCAGCGCCCAGAAGGCGGTATCCGGGTCGGTCACCGCCGCATAGACGGCGTGACCGATATCCACGGGAATCAGCGCCGGGCCGCTGGCAGCGACCCGGCTCATGGTTGCGGCAACAGTCATGTTTACTTGGCCGCCTTCTTGTCCATCAGCACGTAGTGCGAAAGGCCGATGCCGTCCGGGTTGCAGCTCTTGCGGATGGCGATGGTCGGGGCCACGCCCGCTGTCTCCGGCTTGGCGGTGTTGGTTTGAGCCTGGGCCGGTTGTTGCGCTTGAATGGTTTGCGTCATGATCGTTTCCTCGAATCAGAAAGTAGAAAAACAAAAAGGGCTCCGGCTGACCGCACGCTTTTCGCATGCGGTCAGCCGGAGCCCTTGCCTTGGCTCCGTCTCGGTTCAACACGTCTTCTGGCTTCCGGATCAGCCGAAGCGCTGCACCTTCCCGCCGGAGTGGTCTCCGTCAGTGGTTGGCCTCGCGGCCTAACAGCGTTCGTCCCCGGTTACAGCGGCGGGCCCGCCACGGATTCGCACCGTGTTCCGTTTCGTTGAACCGAAATGGAGTGCGGATTTTCGCCGCAGGGGGTGGGTTGGGTCAAGCGCGAGTGGTTTTTACTCGGGAAAGCAGCACATGAATCTGTTCGGTGACCAGTTGGGTGAGCTTGGCATCGGTCAGCTTGCCCTCTGCATCGAAGCCGCCGGCAAAGGCATTGGCAAAGACTTCCGGCTTGTTCAGCGGCTGAAGTTCGAGGAATACGCAAACCTGCCGTAGATGGTACTGCGCCCGGGACGAGCCCATGCCGCCGGCCGCACCCATGATGGCGACAGGCTTGCCGGCGAGCAGGGCGTTATTTGGCTCGCGCGACGCCCAGTCGAGAATGTTCTTCAAGGCAGGTGCCATCGAGTAGTTGTATTCCGTGGCAGCCAGTACCAGGGCGTCGGCCGCGCCGATTTGCGCCAGAACCCGGCTGACACTTGCGGGCTTGTCGGCGATGTCCTGGTTGTAGAAGGGGATATCCGTCAGGTCGGCGATTTCCATCGTCGCTTCGGCCGGAAGATTGGCCTGCGCTGCACGCAACAGGCCACGATTGGTGGATGCCTGGCGCAGGCTGCCGGCAATACCGAGTAATTTGATCGCGCTCATGATGTCTCCTGTAACTGAGGGGGCGAATAAGGCCTGGCGATGCATCACCATTCCCGGTGATCCGGATCAGACTACTCCACGGCAGCTCGCAGCTGGATGAAATATTTTTGGACACTCCCACCGTCAGCAAAGGCCGAAATTCGCTGGCACCGGTTTCCCGTCAACAAATTGCCGCGCATCCCGTAGCCAGTGCTCGAAATCCTCGGCAAACCCCGCTGCGTCCGCCAACAACTCCGCCTCTCCGCCAGCCAGCGGGTTGGGGCTTTTCGCCCGCCGCGACATGCGCAGCAGGACATCGGCGATACCGTCGATCGTGGTATAGCTTTGCAGCCAGTCTTCTTCGGCCATCAGCATCAGTGCCGGTCGCGACGCTTCGGGCAGCGCATCGAGGCGGCTGGCGACCAGTCGATAGACCCTGCTGCAGTAGGTGTTGAGCGGCGCGTCGTGGTGGCGATCCCAGTCACGGGCGAGCAGGTGGTCGTAGTAGATGTCGACGAGGACGCCGGCGTAGCGGCGGCGCGCTGGCGAGACGCGGTTGCGGCTGCTGCAGAAGCCGGCATGCGATTCGGCGAAGGTGTCGATAGCGCGATGCAGGGCAACGCCCCGCGCCAGGTCGGCCGGCAGTGAACCGGGCAGCGGCCCCTTGATCCAGTCGCCGACGACGCCACCGACGATCAGCGCCGGTTCGTCGCCGGCAAGCAGGGCGTGGGCGAGGAAGTTCATGGGCGGTGGGGGCGGAGAAGGGGGGGCGGTGGCGAGGAGGCGTCGGCAGCTGTGCACACTGCGAACGAGGCGCTCAGGGCGCTGTCTGCATGCTGCTTTCGGGAGCAGACGTTTCTTCGGTACCGACGACCCTGTTTCTTCCGAGATGCTTGGCGCGATAGAGGCGGTCGTCTGCGATCCGGAAGAGCTCATTCAGAGAATCTTCGTCGCGCCTGCAGCAGGCGATGCCGATGCTGGTGGTGATTTCCGGGAGGCCGGCGGCAGTGGATCGCGATATGACTGCATGACGGATGCGCTCGGCGACATGCATCGCTTCCCCGGCATCAGCTTCCGGCAGCAGGACCATGAATTCCTCACCACCGAGGCGCCCCAGCAGATCGCTCGGGCGCAGGATGCTGCCGACGGTATCGCAGAAGTGCTGCAGCACACGGTCACCGGTCTCATGCCCGAAGCTGTCGTTGATGCGCTTGAAGTGATCGAGGTCGAGGGCGAGCAAGCTGAGCGGCATGCCGCTGCGTTTGCTGCGGGTCAATTCCGACTCGCTGCGGGCAATGAAGTGGCGGCGGTTGGCGACTCCAGTAAGCGGATCGGTCGCGGCCAGCCGTGCCAGATCCTCATTGGCTGCACGCAAGCGGCCCACAGCTTCATCGGCACGGCGCTTTGCGGCACGCAGTGCGTTGATCAATTCCTCATGGCCGAAGACTAGCGAGAAAGAGCGTGTGGTGTGGTAGGCGTGGAGTACGCCATAGCTGAGAATGAGGAAGCCGCCAGCCGAGATGGCATGCGATAGCCACCACAGGTGGTCCCACGGTTTGGCAAGCACGAAGCCGAACGATGACTGGGCAAAATAGGCAAGCGCCAGCGCACACAGGAGCATCAGCGGGGAGCGGTGGCGCCGTGCCAGCATGAGGATGATGCCGAAGATGGAAAAGGCGAGCGCGCCATATTCGAAGACCAGGCGCAGTGCCGGCATGGCTCCCGGCAGCGTATGGGTGGCGATGCCAATGATCAGGTCGATGGCGAGGAAAAAGGCGATGCAACCGCCCCAGAAGCGGGGATTGTGGCGGGTCTCCGGTGCGTCGGCCGGCTTTCCGTAGGCGCGCAGGCCGATGAAGATGCAGGCAGCCATGGCGAAACGTGACACTGGTCCGAAGAACAGGAATAGCCAGAGGTGGTCGTCGGCCATGCGGGTGAATATCCCGTGGGGTGCGTAGATCAGGGTGAAGCTGAGAAAGGAGAGGGTGAGCCAGCGCAGGAAGGGTTCTCCGGAGGAGAGATAGCAGCGCCAGGTAACGTAGGTGATGAAAATGCCTTCGGCGATGGCGACAGCGATGGCAAGTTCGTGGAAGGGAAGGTTGATGATCCGCAGTGACGGATCCTGAAAAAGCTCCAGATAAGCGATGGCGAGCAGCGGCACCAGAGCGACGACAAGGACGAGCAGCGCTTCGGCTGCATGGGTGACGGTAAAGGCATGCCCGGTCCCGCGATCCAGTGCGAGAAGGGCATTGGCTTCGTCGGTGAGAGGGGCGGTGCCAGCCGGTTCCGACGAAAACGAATCGCCTTGCAGTGTCGACAATACGGACGAGGAAGACTCTCGGTTCATGGTTTGTCGTCGTTAGTGTTATCGGGAAGGCCTGCAGCGATCATAGCCTCCGGCCTGTAGTTTGGCGAGAAGGCAAAAAAAGCCCGCTGCAGTGAGCGGGCTTTGGGACGTTGCGCTGTCTTGAGATCAGGCCGCGTAGTCTTCCATCGGCGGACAGGAGCAGTGCAGGTTGCGGTCGCCGTAGACGTCGTCGATGCGGTTCACGCTCGGCCAGAACTTGTTGTCGCGCACATACGGCAGCGGGAAGACGGCTTCCTCGCGGCTGTAGGCACGGTCCCACTCGGCGGCGGTGACGTCGGCCTGGGTGTGTGGGGCGTTCTTGAGCGGGTTGGCATCGGCTGACCAGCTGCCGTTCTCGATCTTGCGGATCTCCTCGCGGATCGAGACCATGGCTGAAATGAATCGGTCGAGTTCGGCCTTCGGCTCGGATTCGGTCGGCTCGACCATGATCGTGCCGGCCACCGGGAAGCTGACGGTCGGGGCGTGGAAGCCGTAGTCCATCAGGCGCTTGGCGATGTCGATCTCGGCGATGCCGGTCGCCGCCTTGATCTGGCGGATGTCGAGGATGCACTCGTGCGCGACACGGCCCTTGCTGCCGACGTAAAGCACCGGGTAGTGGGCCTTGAGCTGGCTGGCGACGTAGTTGGCATTGAGGATGGCCATCTCGGTAGCCCGCTTGACGCCTTCGCCGCCGAGCATGGTGATGTACATCCACGAGATCGGCAGGATCGAGGCCGATCCGTACGGTGCGGCCGCAATGGCGCCCTGTCCAGCGTGCGGGCCAGGGATGGCCTGCACCACGTGGTTGGCCATGAACGGGGCGAGGTGGGCCTTGAGGCCGATCGGGCCCATGCCCGGGCCGCCACCGCCGTGCGGGATGGCGAAGGTCTTGTGCAGGTTCATGTGGCTGACGTCGGCGCCGATGGTGCCGGGCGAGGTCAGGCCGACCTGGGCGTTGAGGTTGGCGCCGTCCATGTACACCTGGCCGCCGTGCTGGTGCACGATGGCGCAGATTTCCTTGACCGCTTCCTCGAACACGCCGTGCGTCGACGGGTAGGTGATCATCAGGCAGGCGAGGTTGGCGGCGTGCTGCTCGGCTTTGGCCTTGAGGTCGGCGACGTCGACGTTGCCGCTGTCGTCACAATCGACCACCACCACCTGCATGTTGCACATCTGCGCGGTGGCCGGGTTGGTGCCGTGCGCCGATTTCGGAATCAGGCAGATGTTGCGGTGGGCCTCACCACGGCTGGCGTGGTAGCGGCTGATGGCGACAAGGCCGGCGTACTCGCCCTGCGCGCCGGAGTTCGGCTGCATGCAGATGGCGTCGAAGCCGGTGACCGTCTTCAGGTACTCGGTCAGGCTGGCGATCATTTCCAGATAGCCGGCGGCCTGGTCGAGCGGCGCAAAGGGGTGCATGTCGCCGAATTCGGGCCAGGTGACCGGGATCATCTCGCTGGTGGCGTTCAGCTTCATCGTGCAAGAGCCGAGCGAGATCATCGAGTGGTCGAGCGCCAGATCCTTGTTCTGCAGCTTCTTCAGGTAGCGCAGCATGCCGTGTTCGGTGTGGTGGCAGTTGAACACCGGATGCGTCAGGATGGCGTCGCTGCGCAGCAGGCCGGCAGCCGGATCGTTGGCGGCAGCATGGGCGTCGAGCGTGGCGATGTCCGCTTTGACATTGGTGATCAGCTTGAGCAGTGCGGCGATGTCGTCGGCCGTGGTCTTCTCGTCGAGGGCGATGCCGAGCTGGCCGTTGGCAGCCTGACGAAGGTTGTAGCCGCCTTGCAGGGCGGCCTGATAGACCGCCAGTGCGCGGGCCCCGAGATCGACACGCAGGGTGTCGAAGAAGCTCTTGTTGGTCACGGCCACACCGGCGCGCTTGAGGCCTTCGGCCAGAATCGCGGTCAGGCGGTGGATGCGGCCGGCGATGGTCTTCAGCCCCTGCGGGCCGTGATAGACGGCATACATGCCGGCCATGTTGGCCAGCAGCACCTGCGAGGTGCAGATGTTGGAGTTGGCCTTTTCGCGGCGGATGTGCTGTTCACGCGTCTGCAGCGTCATGCGGTAGGCCTGGTTGCCGCGAGCGTCCTTCGAGACGCCGATGATGCGGCCAGCCATCGAACGGACGTTGGCTTCGCGCGTGGCGAAGAAGGCGGCATGCGGGCCGCCGAAACCCATCGGGATGCCGAAGCGCTGCGAGGAGCCGAAGGCGATGTCGGCGCCCATGGTGCCGGGCGACTTGAGAAGGACCAGTGCCATCAGGTCGGTAGCGACGGCAACGACGCCGCCCTTGGCCTTCACGGCGCCGATGGCGTGAGTGAGGTCAGTGGCGTCGCCTCGGTCGTTCGGGTACTGGAAGAGGGCGCCAAAGCATTCGTCCTGTGCGGCTTCTTCCGGCTTGCCGAAGCGTAGCTCGAAGCCGAAGAAGGCGGCACGCGTCCTGACCACGTCGATGGTCTGCGGGAAGCAGTCCTCGTCAACGAAAAAGACGTTGGATTTCGACTTGGAGACGCGGCGGGCCATGGTCATCGCTTCGGCGGCGGCGGTGGCTTCGTCGAGCAGCGAGGCGTTGGCGAGCTCAAGGCCGGTCAGGTCAATCACCATCTGCTGGAAATTGAGCAAGGCTTCGAGGCGGCCCTGGGCGATTTCGGCCTGGTACGGCGTGTAGGCGGTGTACCAGCCGGGATTTTCAAGCACGTTGCGCAGGATGACCTTGGGCGTCAGCGTGTCGTAATAGCCCATGCCGATCATCGATTTTTTGACCACGTTCTTGGCGGCAATGCCTTTCAGGCGGGCCAGCGCGTCGTGTTCGCGCACAGGTGCTGCCAGCGGCAGCGGCGCCGGCAGGCGGATGGCGGCGGGCACGGTCTGTTCGATCAGCGCATCGAGGCTGGAAGCACCGATGGCAGCCAGCATGGCAGCCATTTCATCAGCATTGGGGCCGATGTGGCGATGGATGAATTCGTCGCGCTGTTCGAGCGCGCTGAGCGGCAGTTTTTCGGTCATGGCGTTTCCGGGGCGGATGGCGGAACTGGAAAAAAGAAAAGGGGTGAGGCCCTCAGGCCTCACCCCGCAAGCAGATTACTCGCTGATCTTGGCGTAGGCAGCAGCGTCGAGCAGGGCATCGACATCGGCTGCGTTCGCCGGCTTCAGCTTGAACAGCCAGGCGGCGTAGGCATCCTGGTTCACGCTTTCCGGGGCGTCGGCGGCGTCCTGATTGACGGCGGTGACTTCACCGGCGATTGGTGCATACACGTCGGCAGCGGCCTTCACCGATTCGACCACGGCGCTTTCCTGGCCGGCAGCGTAGGTCTTGCCAACTTCCGGCAGCTCAAGGAAGACGAGATCGCCAAGGGCTTCCTGCGCGTGGTCGGTAATACCGACGGTGACGGTGCCGTCCGCTTCGACGCGGACCCATTCGTGGCTCTCGGTGTACTTCAGATTGGCGGGAACGTTCGACATGTTTTTCTCTCCTGAGGGTGAATTTTCTTAAACCACAGCCTTGCCGTTGCGGGCAAAGACCGGCTTGACGACCTTGGCCTTGAGGCGCTTGTCGCGGATTTCAACTTCGACGATGTCGCCGATGGCCACGCCCATCGGCAGGCGGGCCAGCGCGATGGACTGCTGCAGCGTCGGCGAGAAGGTGCCGCTGGTGATTTCGCCTGCGCCTTGCGCCGTGATGACCTTCTGGTGTCCGCGCAGCACACCCTTGTCCAGCAGCACGAGGCCGAGGAATTGGGCCTTCTGGCCATTGGCGAGCAGGGCTGCCTTGCCGACGAAGTCACGTTCGGACTTGAGATCGACGGTCCACGCCAGCCCGGCATCGAGCGGTGAGACGGTCTCGTCCATGTCGTTGCCGTAGAGGTTCATGCCGGCTTCCAGGCGCAGTGTGTCGCGGGCGCCGAGGCCGCAGGGGGCAACACCGGCAGCGGCCAGTTTGTCCCACAGGGCGGCGGCGTCGGTGGCGGGCAGGGCGATCTCGAAGCCGGTTTCGCCGGTGTAGCCGGTAGTGGCGATGAAATAGTCCCCGACCTGCACGCCGAAGAAAGGTGCAAGGCCTTCGCTGGCGGCCTTGACCTGCGGCAGCACTTCCCAGACCTTGGCCTTGGCGTTCGGACCCTGGACGGCGATCATGCCCAGCGGGTTATTACCGTCGCGACGTTCGGTGATGGTCAGGTTCAGGCCCCAGTCCTTCTGGCGGGCTTCCATCCAGGCCAGATCCTTGGTGGCGGTGCCGGCGTTGATGACAACACGGTAGGTGGTGTCGTTCAGGAAATAGATGATCAGGTCGTCGACCACATTGCCAGCGTCGTTGAGCATGGCCGAGTAGAGCGCCTTGCCGGTGACCGTGAGTTTGTCGACGTTGTTGGCCACCAGCCGGCGCAGGAAAGCCTTGGCGTCCGGGCCGACGACATCGACGGCGCACATGTGCGAGACGTCGAACATGCCGCAGTCGGTGCGCACGGCGTGGTGTTCCTCGATCTGCGAGCCGTAGTTGACGGGCATGTCCCAGCCGCCGAAATCGACCATCCGGGCACCGGCTTTGCGGTGAACTTCGTTGAGTACGGTTTTTTCTGTCATTTCAATCTCTTGGGCGAAGGTGCTGCATTGGTTTCGAGAAACAAAAAAGGGGTGAGCCGCATTTAGTGTTGCTGCGAGCTCACCCCTCTGTCCTTGATACCTGAGAGATTGGCAGCGACCACGCCTGTGGCCGACTGCTTGCCCCTTCGGTGGATGGGCGCCTGACAGGAATGCCTGCCGGGCCATCGCTCTCCAGAGAATTCGATACTGCGAACGGTCCTTTTGCCTGAGCGGTTGCGGGTGCGTTTGCGCCTTCGGCGACCGCATCGCTTGCGATGCAGTTCTCTTCCGTTCGAGGGGCGGACTATACCGGTTCGGGCTTTGGGCTGGCAAGAAGAGCGGCCCATTTTCTGGCGGCAGAATATTTTTAAATGAGAACTACTTGCATTTGCCTTGCTAATTGATAATAATTCCTATCACCACGCAACTGTTTGATGGAGTTGAAGATGTACGTCTGTGTCTGCCAGGCAGTGACCAACCGGCAAATCTCGGCGACGATTGCGCAGGGGGCGACAACCTTCAAGGCGCTGCGCGACGAACTTGGCGTTGGCGCCTGCTGCGGAAAATGCAGCAAGGAAGTTCGCACGCAGCTGCGCCAGGAATGCGGTGGGCGGGAAGGTTGTCCCTGCGCCAGGCAAGGCTGATTTTCCTCTGCCTCTCTTTTTGCGCAGGGCAGCAAACACTGCATTCGCCGTCCGGTGTGCTAGATTTTAAATACCCCCAACACCGGAGAGCGTCATGAAAGGCGACAAGAAAGTCCTCCAGTATCTGAACAAGGTGCTGGCCAACGAGTTGACCGCGATCAATCAGTATTTCCTGCATGCCCGGATGTACAAGAACTGGGGGCTGGAGAAACTGAATGAGCATGAGTATCACGAGTCCATCGACGAGATGAAGCACGCCGACAAGCTGATCGAGCGCATTCTGTTTCTTGAGGGCTTGCCGAATCTGCAGGCACTCAACAAGCTGCTGATCGGAGAGAACCCGAAAGAAATGCTGGAGTGTGATCTCAAGCTTGAACTTGCTGCCTTGCCGCTGCTCAAGGAGGGAATTGCGCATTGCGAGGCGGTTGCTGATTACGTGACGCGCGAGTTGCTCGAAGACATCCTCGAAAGCGAGGAAGAGCATGTGGATTGGCTGGAAACGCAGCTGGATCTGATCAAGCAGGTCGGAATCGAAAACTATCTGCAGTCGCAGATGAGCTGATCCAGCTACCGAGCACCTTGCCAGCGGCAATGGCCTGCAAGGTGCGCACGGCGAGGGGTGGCCCCGCTGTGCTATCATTTGCGGCTTCTTTTGCACCGACAAAGCCGATTTCCCCGTGCCCAACGTCGATCTCCATTGCCATTCCACCGCGTCCGACGGCCTTCTTGCGCCGGCGGACGTTGCTCGTCGTGCGGCGGCGAATGGGGTCGAACTGCTGGCACTGACCGACCACGACGATATCGCTGGCTTGCCGGCCGCGCGTGCGGCGGCTGCAGAGGCAGGCATGACCTTTGTTTCCGGTGTCGAAGTGTCGATCGAATGGGAGGGGACGCAGATCCATGTTGTTGGCCTCAATTTTGATCCTGAGAATGCCGCGCTGAATGCCGGGCTGGCGACCATTCGTGCTGGTCGCATCGAGCGGGCGCTGCGCATGTCGGCGGAGTTGGAGAAGATCGGGATCGCTGATGCCTTTGCCGGCGCCAACCGCTATGCCGAGAACCCGAACCTGATCTCGCGCGCGCATTTCGCCCGCTATCTGGTTGAAGCCAAGGTGTGCAAGGACGTTCGCAGCGTCTTTGAGTCGTATCTGGTGCCAGGCAGGCCCGGCTACGTGGACCATCGCTGGGCGGAACTCGCGGATTCTGTGGCCTGGATTACCGGGGCGGGCGGTGTCGCCGTGGTCGCACATCCTGCGCGCTATAAGATTTCCACTGGTGCCATGCGGCGTTTTCTCGCCGATTTCCGCGAGATGGGCGGGCAGGCTATTGAAGTGGTTTCTGGTAGTCATTCACTTGACGATGTTGGCACCTACGGTCGTTTGGCGCGGGAGTTCGGTTTTTATGCATCCCGTGGTTCCGATTTTCATGGTCCCAAGGAGAGCTATGTCGATCTGGGCATGCTCGGTTATCTGCCGGATGGGTTGAAGCCCGTCTGGAACCTGTTTTAGGTTGTTCATGACGCAGTATCTGCAGATTCATTCGGATGACCCCCAACCACGTTATCTTGCGCGTGCGGCAGAAGTCGTGCGCGATGGCGGCGTTATCGCCTTTCCGACAGACTCGTGTTACTCGCTGGGCTGCCACCTCGGTGACAAGGATGCCGTTGACCGCATCCGCGCCCTGCGGGACGTCGACGACCGCCACCATCTGACGCTGATGTGCCGGGATCTTTCTGAAATTGCCCAGTACGCGCGGGTCGATAACAGCCAGTATCGTTTGCTCAAGGCGACGACACCGGGGAGCTATACCTTCATCCTTGAAGGTACGAAGGAGTTGCCGCGCCGGGTGATGCACCCCAAGCGCAAGACGATTGGACTGCGCGTTCCCGACCACCGGACGGCGCTGGCACTACTGGCCGAACTCGGCGAACCCTTGCTGACCTCGACGCTGATGCTGCCGGGCGACGATGCGCCGCTCACCGAGGGTTGGGAAATCCAGGATCGGCTCGATGGTCGTCTGGAACTGATTCTCGACGGCGGCCATTGCGGTACCGAGCCGACGACCGTGATCGACCTGACTGGCGGTCTGCCTGCGCTGGTCCGCGCCGGTCGCGGCAGCCTCGCCCCTTTCGCGCTGGACTGAGCGGCATGGATATTTCGGCACTGGTGCAACCGATCGCGATCGCCGCCATGCCGGTCATTCTCGCGATTACCCTGCACGAAGCCGCACACGGTTATGTTGCTCGTCATTTCGGCGATTCCACTGCCTGGATGGAGGGGCGGATCACTGCTAATCCGCTCAAGCACATCGACCCGATCGGCACCATTGCCGTGCCGCTACTGATCCTCGTTACCTCGCTCATGGCGGGAACCGGCGGCTTTCTCTTTGGCTGGGCGAAACCCGTGCCGGTCAATTTCGGCAATCTAAGGAACCCCAAGCGCGACATGCTCTGGGTTGCGGCGGCCGGTCCTGGCGCCAACCTGGCCATGGCCCTCGGCTGGGCAGCACTATTGAAGTTGGCCTGGCTACTGCCACTCAATTATTTCAGCCTGCCGATGGCGCGCATGGCCGAGATCGGCATCCTCATCAACGTCAGCCTGATGGTCCTTAACCTGTTGCCGCTGCCTCCGCTCGACGGTGGCCGCATCGCTGTCAGCCTGCTCCCGCACCGGCTGGCGTGGAAATTCGCCCAGATCGAGCGCTTTGGCTTGCCGATTCTGCTTGTCCTGCTGTTTACCGGTATCCTAGGGACCGTGCTGCTGCCTGCCATGGCGGTGGTTACGGTACTCATTGAAATGATTTTTCAGTTACCAAGCTAAGTTACCCACTCACATGTATCAGGAACGCGTTCTCTCCGGCATGCGCCCCACGGGCAGCCTGCACCTCGGCCATTACCATGGCGTCCTCAAGAACTGGGTAAAGCTCCAGCACGAGCACCCCTGTCTGTTCTTCGTCGCCGACTGGCATGCGCTGACGACGCACTACGACGACCCGCAGGGTATCGAAAAGGCAAGCTGGGACATGGTCATCGACTGGCTGGCGGCCGGTGTCGATCCGTCACAGGCAACGCTGTTCATCCAGTCGCAGGTGCCCGAGCACGCTGAACTGCATCTGCTGCTGTCGATGATGACGCCGCTCGGCTGGCTCGAACGCGTGCCGACGTACAAGGACCAGCAGGAGAAACTGGAGAGCAAGGATCTGTCGACCTACGGCTTCCTTGGTTATCCACTGCTGCAATCGGCCGATATCCTCATTTACCGGGCCGACAAGGTGCCGGTGGGCGAGGACCAGGTGCCGCACATCGAGTTTTCGCGTGAAATTGCCCGCCGCTTCAACCATCTCTATGGCCGTGAACCCGGCTTTGAAGAAAAGGCGAAGGAGGCGGTGAAGAAGTTGGGTAGCAAGCGGGCGCGCCTCTACGATCAGTTGCGCACCCGTTTCCAGCAGGAAGGTGATGCCAGTGCCATTGAGCGCGCGCATGCCCTGCTCGACGAAGTGCAGAATCTGTCGCATGCCGATCGCGAGCGCCTGTTCGGCTATCTTGAAGGCACTGGCAAGATGATTCTGGTCGAACCGGGAGCCTTGCTGACTGAGGCTTCGCGCATGCCCGGACTGGATGGCCAGAAGATGTCCAAGTCGTACAACAACACGATCACGCTGCGCGAGGACGAAGCGACGGTGACGCACAAGATCAAGCGCATGCCGACCGACACCAACCGTGTGCGTCGCACGGACCCCGGTGATCCGGCCCGCTGCCCGGTGTGGCAACTGCACCAGGTGTATTCGGACGATGTTACAAAGGAATGGGTGCAGCAGGGGTGTCGCTCAGCCGGAATCGGCTGTATCGAATGCAAGCAGCCGGTCATCGACGGTATCCTGAAGGAACAGGCGCCAATGCGCGAACGGGCGCAGACCTATCTTGATGATCCTTCGCTGGTCCGCGCCATCATCGCCGATGGCTGCGAAAAGGCCCGCGAGCTGGCGCGCGAAACAATGCGTGAAGTGCGTGAATCGATGGGCCTGAACTACACCTGATGAGCGAAAACGAGATCCTCGAATTGGCGGAGCCGCCGGTGCCTGAATTGGTGCCGGACCACGTCGCACGCATCTACGGCGTGCCGCTGGAACAGTTGCCGCTGGATCTCTACATTCCGCCGGATGCACTGGCGGTGATGCTCGATGCCTTTGAGGGGCCGCTGGATCTGCTGCTCTACCTGATCCGCAAGGCCAACGTCAATGTCCTCGATATACCGATGGCGCCGCTGACCCGGCAGTATCTCGACTACGTCGAAGCGATGCGTTCCCATAACCTGGAGCTTGCGGCAGACTATCTGGTCATGGCGGCGATGCTGATCGAAATCAAGTCGCGCATGCTGTTGCCGCGCCAGAAAATGACGGAAGACGGCGAGGTTGAAGATCCGCGCGCCGAGTTGGTACGTCGGCTGGTGGAGTACGAGCAGATGAAGATGGCGGCAGCGAAGCTGGATGCGTTGCCGCAGGCCGAGCGAGATTTCGCCTGGGTCGAGATGTGGGTCGAGAAGTCGATGGAGCAGCGTTTTCCCGATGTCAGCGTGGAAGACCTGCAGCAGGCATGGGGCGCGATCCTGCGCCAGGCAAAACTGCATACCCATCACCGTGTGCAACGCGAAGAATTGTCGGTGCGCGAACACATGGGCATCATCTTGCGTGAGTTGCGTACCGCCGATGGCTTTGTCGAATTTGTCCGCATGTTTGATGCTGAAATGGGTGTTGCCGGTGTCGTTGTTCATTTCCTGGCAATGCTCGAACTGGCCCGCGAACATCTGGTTGAGATAACCCAAACCGAAGCTTTTGATCCGATCTATGTGAGGCTGGCCGATGGAAGAGCCATTGAACAACCCGCCGGATAATCTGCCTGACGCGCAGCTTGCGCTGCCGCCGGAACCGGAGTCCGAGATGCAATTTCAGACGCAGCCGGAAATCGGGGCACAGCTTGAAGCCCCCCCGGAAGAAGGTGATGCGACCACTTTGCTTGGTGTGCCGAACCCGCTGGCTGCCGTGAATAATCCGGAAAAAGTCAAACGCGTCCTTGAAGCGGCCCTGCTGGCAGCACAGCAACCACTGACGGTGAGCGACATGCGCAAGATGTTTGTCGAGGAAATTTCTCCCGAAGTGGTGCGCAAGCTGCTCGACGAATTGCGAGTGGAATGGACACCGCGCCCGGCTGAACTGGTACAGTTGGCCAGTGGCTGGCGTTTTCGCACCCGTCCGGAGTATCTTTCGCATCTCGGACGGCTGAACCCCGAAAAGCCGCCCAAATATTCGCGTGCCGTGCTGGAAACTCTGGCCATCATTGCCTACCGCCAGCCGGTGACACGCGGCGATATTGAAGACATCCGTGGTGTTTCGGTGGCCACGCAGGTCATCAAGGTGCTCGAAGAGCGTGGCTGGGTGGATGCCGTCGGGCACCGCGACACGCCGGGCCGCCCGGCACTTTTTGCAACGACAAAGAAGTTCCTCGACGACCTCGGGCTGCGCAGCCTGACTGAATTGCCGCCGCTGGAACAAATCAATCAAGCTCTGGAACTGGCCAATGGCTAATAAATCACGTCGCACCCCTTTTCGCCCGTCGCAGGGTACGCCTTCTCAACCGCCTGGCGAGCTTGATGGTGGCGACGCCTTGGATCAGCCACCTCGGCGCGAGCCACGGGCGCCGCGCGCTGCGCCTTCCGCTGCGGCGCCCATTCCCGGTGGACGCAGGGGGCGTAGCGGCGTTGCTGCACAAGCGACACCTGAGCGATTGCACAAGGTTCTGGCGCAGTCCGGCATCGGCTCCCGTCGCGACATGGAAGACATGATCATATCGGGGCGTGTCAGCGTGAATGGTCTGCCCGCGCATGTCGGCCAACTGGTCGGCCCGGCCGACCGCGTCAAGGTCAATGGCAAGCTGGTGACAGTGAAGTTTTCGGGGCGCTTGCCGCGCGTCGTCATCTATCACAAGCCGGAAGGCGAAATCGTCACCCGTGATGATCCGGAAGGCCGTGAAACAGTATTTGATGCATTACCACGGATGAACGGTGGGCGCTGGATTGCCGTTGGTCGTCTTGACTTCAATACGAGTGGTTTGCTCCTTTTTACCTCGTCCGGCGAGCTGGCCAATCGCCTCATGCATCCACGTTACGAGATGGTGCGCGAGTACGCCGTCCGCGTCCTTGGCGATATCACCGAGGAGAAGCTTGATCAGCTGCGCGAAGGAATTGAGCTTGAAGACGGCCCGGCTCATTTCGAGTCGATTGAGGACGGCGGTGGGGAAGGTGCCAATCACTGGTATCGGGTAACACTGTGCGAAGGCCGCAACCGGGAGGTCCGGCGTATGTTCGAAGCTGTCGGCACCACAGTCAGCCGCCTGATTCGTGTTCGTTACGGTCCTTTCCTCTTGCCACCCTACCTGAAGCGCGGCAAGACGCGCGAGCTGGAAGACAGTGAAGTTGAAGCGCTGATGCGCAATGTCGGTCTCGGGCAGGAGCGTGGTGGCAGAGGCGGGGATCGCGGGCGCTCCGGGCGCCAGGGGCATCAGTCTGGCTTTGGCGGCGAACCGGATGGTAATCGTGCTCCTCGCAGCATTGATCCCGGCGAAATTCCGGAGGTTGATGGCAACCGAGCGCCGCCGCCGGGGAAACCGCGTGGGCCGCGTCCAGCCGGTAGTCGAGACGCCGGGCGCGAGGGTGGTAACAGGGGACGAGGTGCGCGCCCGGACGGTGGGCGCGGTGAGCGTGGCCGCCCCGAAGGGCCGCGTGCTGGAGGGGCGAGAGGCCGGCAGGGTACGCCGCGCACCCCGGGAGGGGAGGCCGGGCAAGGCCGGGAAGTTGATGGCAATCGCGTCGATGGCAATCGTTCGCCGCGCCCACCACGCCCGTCGCGTTCAGGTGCCCCTGCCCGAGAAGGCAATGCTGCACCACGCGAAGCGGATGGCAACCGTCCGTCCTCGGGTAATCGCGGGCGTCGCGGTGGTCGTCCGCAAGGGCAAAGACAGGGTCAGTCTACCGGCGGTGCGGGTGCTCCGGCAGAATCTGGCGCCGGAAACAAACCGGCTGGCCGGCGGCGTCAGGGGCCTCGCCAAGGCTGAAGCTTACTGTTCGGGTGGTAATTACGTTGCCACCCGGAGGGCTTTGCCGTTATAATCTTCGGGTTTCTTCCGCCGGCCGTTGAGGCCGGGCACTTTTTTTGATGGGCATTGCGCCCATTTTTTATTTGTAGCGCATGAATCTGCATGAATTAATAGAAAAGACCGTTATCGGTCTGGGGTATGAGTTGGTGGACCTGGAGATGAGCCCGCGTGCGCGGGTGTTGCGCATCTTCATCGATCAGCTCGATAAACCTCGCGGCGTCAATATCGACGATTGCGTTGCCGTCAGCAACCAGTTGTCACGGGTAATGATGGTCGAAAACATCGATTACGACCGGCTTGAGGTTTCCTCGCCGGGACTGGATCGTCCGCTGAAGAAGGCTTCGGATTACGAGCGTTTTGCCGGTTCCGAAGTTCATCTCAAGCTGCGGATTCCTTTCAACGGTCGTCGCAATTTTAATGGTGTCCTGCTGGGAATGCAGGATGGCAAGGTACGCCTCGTTCTCGATTCGGGCGAGGCTGAACTGGATCTGGGCAACATCGAGCGTGCCCGGCTGGTCCCCAAGTTCGATTGAACTTGTTGGACTTAGATTTAGGAGGTTAGAAAAGAATGAGCCGCGAAATTCTGCTGCTGGTCGATGCACTGGCGCGTGAGAAGAATGTCTCCAAGGACATCGTTTTTGGTGCTCTTGAATTGGCACTGGCATCTGCGACCAAGAAGCGCATCCACGATGAAGCCGACGTACGCGTTGCCGTTGATCGTGAAACGGGTGATTTCGATAGCTTCCGCCGCTGGGCAGTTGTTGCTGACGATGATTTCGAGAACGAGCACCTGCAGGTGCCGATTTCGGCTGCATTGGTCGAAGATCCAGAATTCGAGGTCGGTGATTTCATCGAGGAGCCGCTTGATCCGATCGATTTCGGTCGCATTGGTGCGCAGGCCGCGAAGCAGGTGATCCTGCAGAAAATTCGCGATGCCGAGCGCGAACAGATTCTTAACGACTTCCTTGATCGCGGCGATCACATCGTTTCCGGCACGATCAAGCGCATGGAGCGCGGCAACGCCATCATTGAATCGGGCAAGGTCGAGGCTCTGCTGCCGCGCGACCAGATGATCCCGAAGGAAAACCTGCGTATCGGTGACCGCGTCAAGGCCTATCTGCTGAAGATCGACCGTCAAGCGCGTGGCCCGCAACTGATTCTTTCGCGTACCGCTCCGGAGTTCATTGCCAAGCTGTTCGAGCTTGAAGTCCCCGAGATTGACGATGGCCTGATGGAAATCAAGGCTGCCGCCCGTGATGCCGGCATGCGTGCCAAGATAGCCGTCAAATCCAACGATCAACGCATCGATCCGATCGGAACCTGCGTCGGCTTGCGTGGCTCACGCGTTCAGTCGGTGACCAACGAGCTTGCTGGTGAGCGTGTCGATATCGTTCTCTGGTCTGCCGATCCTGCACAGTTCGTGGTTGGTGCGCTGGCACCGGCTGAAGTCTCCTCGATCGTTGTTGACGAAGAGAAGCACAGCATGGACGTGGTGGTCGACGAGGCCAATCTGGCCATCGCTATCGGACGTGGCGGTCAGAACGTGCGCCTGGCCTCGGAACTGACCGGCTGGACGATCAATCTGATGACCGAAGAAGAGTCGCAGAAAAAATCGGAAGCCGAAACTGCCGCCATTCGTGTGCTCTTCATGGAAAAGCTGGATGTCGACGAAGAGGTTGCCAATATTCTCATCGACGAAGGCTTTTCCGGTCTGGAAGAAATCGCTTACGTGCCGCTGCACGAAATGCTCGAAATCGATGCCTTTGATGAAGCGACCGTCCAGGAGCTGCGTGAGCGTGCCCGTAACGTGCTGCTGACTGAAGCCATCGTTACCGAAGAACAGCTTGACGGTGTCGAAGAGTCGATGATCAACATCGACGGCATGGACAAGCCGCTTGCCGCAAAACTGGCAGGTGCTGGCGTGAAGACGCTCGACGATCTCGCCGACCTGGCTGTCGACGAACTGACCGAAATGACCGGCATTGATGCCGACCGAGCAAAACAGCTGATTACCAACGCGCGCGCGCACTGGTTCGAATAAGCAACAAGGGGAAAACCATATGGCGCAAACAAGTGTTGCCCAGTTCGCGGGAGAGTTGAAACTCCCGGCTGCTTCGTTGCTGGAGCAGTTGCAGAAGGCGGGAGTGAACAAGTCCGGTGTCGAAGATCTATTGTCGGAAACCGACAAGACCAAACTGCTCGATTACCTGCGTGCCGCCCATGGCGAAGCCCAGGCGAAGACCAAGATCACGCTGACGCGCAAGCAAACCAGCGAAATCAAGGCACACGATTCCGCTGGCAAGACCCGCACCGTTCAGGTCGAGGTGCGCAAGAAGCGCGTACTGGTCAAGCGTGATCCCGCAGAAGCTGCAGCAGAAGGCGTTGCTGAAGCCGCAGCCGCAGCCGCAGCCGTGCTTACCCCCGTTGCCGAAGCCGTCGTCGAAGTGCATGCAGAAGCAGTCGCAGAAGCCGTCGTAGCGCCCGCTGTGGTTCCCGAACCCGTCGTTGAAGCAGAACCCGAGCCTGTGGCCGAGGTTGTTGCTGCCGTGGTCGAGGAAGTTGTCGCGATTCCGGAACCTGTTGCCGCGCCGGAACCGGCTGCAAAAGCCCCGACGAAATCCAACCGGATTGCCAAAGCCACGCTGGCTTCGGTCATCGGTGAAGATCAGGTACGTCAGCGCGCTGAAGAAGCGCGTCGGCATTCGACACTGGCCGAAATTCAGGCTGCTGAATTCCGCGAGAAGCAGGCGCGCGAAGTTGAACTGGTTCGTCTGCGCCAGGAAGCCGAGCAAAAGGCCATTGAAGCCAAGGCTGCACAGGTCGCCAAGACCGCTGCTGCATTGACTGCTGCTGAAAAGCCGGCAGAGGACAAAACCCTGCACCGTCCGGCCAAGCCGGAAGGTGTCAAAGGCAAGGACGGCAAGAAAGTCGACGAAAAGAAGGGCGCCTGGGCTGACAATGCCAAGAAGCGCGGTATCAAGACGCGTGGTGGCGATGCCGGTTCTGGCTGGCGGGATGGCAAGCACGGCAAGCATGGCAAGCGCGATGACGGTGAGCATTCGTTCCAGGCGCCGACCGAGCCGGTTGTACGCGAAGTGCACGTGCCCGAGACGATTTCGGTTGCCGATCTCGCTCACAAGATGGCCGTGAAGGCAACGGAAGTGATCAAGACCCTGATGAAGATGGGTTCGATGGTTACCATCAACCAGGTACTTGATCAGGAAACGGCGATGATCATCGTCGAGGAAATGGGTCACCAGGCGGTTGCCGCCAAACTCGACGATCCCGATGCCTTCCTCGAAGACAACGTCGAACACAAGGATTACGTGCTGGAGTCGCGTGCTCCGGTGGTCACCGTCATGGGTCACGTCGACCACGGCAAGACCTCGCTGCTCGACTATATTCGCCGTACCCGCGTTGCCTCCGGCGAAGCCGGCGGCATCACTCAGCACATCGGTGCCTACCACGTTGAAACCGAACGCGGCATGGTTACCTTCCTCGATACGCCGGGTCACGAAGCCTTTACGGCGATGCGTGCCCGTGGTGCGAAGGCTACCGATATCGTTATTCTGGTCGTGGCAGCCGACGATGGCGTCATGCCGCAGACGAAGGAAGCCATTCACCATGCCAAAGCGGCCGGTGTACCGATCGTCGTTGCCGTCACCAAGATCGACAAGCCGGAAGGCAATCCCGATCGCGTCAAGCAGGAACTGGTTGCCGAGCAGGTAGTTCCGGAAGAATACGGCGGCGATTCGCCCTTCATCGGTGTTTCGGCCAAAACCGGCCAGGGGATCGATGATCTGCTTGAGCAGGTTCTGCTGCAGGCTGAAGTGCTCGAACTGAAGGCGGCCAAGGATTCTCCGGCCAAGGGGCTGATCATCGAAGCGCGTCTCGACAAGGGGCGTGGCCCGGTAGCAACCATGCTGGTGCAGACCGGCACCCTGCGTCAGGGAGACATGCTGCTTGCTGGCCAGGTGTTCGGCAAGATCCGTGCGATGCTCGACGAAAACGGCAAGCCGGTGAAGGAAGCCGGTCCGTCGATTCCCGTCGAGATCCAGGGTCTGTCCGATGTGCCGGCTGCGGGTGAAGAGGCCGTGGTCCTTGGTGATGAGAAGAAAGCGCGCGAAATCGCACTGTTCCGCCAGGGTAAATTCCGCGACGTCAAGCTGGCCAAGCAGCAGGCCGCCAAGCTCGAAAATATCTTCGAACAGATGGCCGAGGGCGAGGTCAAGACGCTGCCGCTGATCGTCAAGGCGGATGTTCAGGGCTCGCAGGAAGCACTGGTCCAGTCGCTGCAGAAACTGTCGACCAGCGAAGTCAAGGTCAACATCATTCATGCTGCAGTTGGTGGCATCACTGAATCTGACATCAACCTGGCCCAGGCTTCGAAGGCGGTTGTCATCGGCTTCAACACCCGTGCCGACGCCGGTGCGCGCAAGGCGGCCGAGAGTTTCGGCGTAGATATTCGCTACTACAACATCATCTACGCTGCTGTCGATGAGGTTAAGGCAGCGCTGTCGGGAATGCTGTCGCCGGAGAAAAAGGAAGAAATCATCGGTACGGTGGAGATCCGCCAGGTTTTCCGTGCCTCGAAGATCGGTACGATTGCCGGTTGCTACGTGCTGGACGGCATCGTCAAGCGCAATGCACGTGCGCGTCTGCTGCGCGGCAACGTCGTCAAGTGGGACGGCGAACTCGATTCGCTGAAGCGCTTCAAGGACGACGTCAAGGAAGTCAAGGCCAACTTCGAGTGCGGTCTGTCGCTGAAGAACTTCAATGAAATCGAAGAAGGCGATCAGCTCGAAGTCTACGAGATCACGGAAATCGCCCGGACGCTCTAATTGGCCAACAACAAGAGTTTTTCCCGCAAGGACCGGATCAACGAGCAAATTCGCCGCGAGTTGGCGGAGTTGATCCGGTCTGAGCTAAAAGACCCGCGTGTCGGCATGGTCAGCATTACCGAAGTCGAAGTGACTCCGGATTATGCGCATGCCCGTGTCTATTTCAGTTCGCTTGCGGGTTCGGAGAAGATTGCCGAAGTCGAGCAGGGGCTGAAGAAAGCCTCCAGCTTTTTGCGGCGCGAACTGTTCCGTCGCATCCGCATCCACACCACGCCGGAATTGCACTTCATCCACGACATGTCGCTTGAGCGTGGCGCCGATCTCTCCAAGCTGATCGACGAAGCCAACCGCCTTTCCGACACCACACCCGAGGAATGAACCAGGTCGCCAAACGCCGCTGGCGGCGTGTTGACGGCGTTCTGCTCCTCGACAAGCCTAGCGGTATCAGTTCCAACGATGCCTTGCAGAAGGCGCGTCGGCTTTTCTCCGCTGAAAAAGCCGGCCATACCGGTACCCTTGATCCGATGGCTACGGGCCTGCTGCCGCTGTGCTTCGGCGAGGCGACGAAATTTTCCGCCGACCTGCTTAACGCCGACAAAACCTACGAAGCAACCTTGCGCCTTGGGATCTCTACCGATACCGGCGACGCTGAAGGGCGGGTTACAGCCGAGTCGCCACTACGTATCGACGAAAATACCTTTCGTCAGATCCTGCCCGGATTTTCCGGTCCGCAGCACCAGATTCCACCGATGTATTCGGCCTTGAAGCGCGACGGCAAGCCGCTCTACGAACTGGCCCGTCAGGGCATTGAAGTGGTGCGCGAGGCGCGCGATATCGTTATTCATCAGCTGGAACTGCTGCATTTCGATCATGAGGCATCGGCGGCGGTACTGCGTGTCCGTTGTAGCAAGGGAACCTATATCCGGACCCTGGCCGAGGATATCGGCAAGACACTCGGCTGCGGTGCGCACCTGACCGCGCTACGACGAATCGAGGTCGGTGATCTGCTGTTGCCAAGGGCGCTGACGCTGGAAGAAATCGAAGCCTGCCCGGAGGCTGAGCGCGATACCCAGCTGCTGCCTGTCGATGCCCTGCTGCAGGGGCTGCCGACGATAACGCTGGCAGCCGAGGCTGTCCTGCGCTTCAGCCATGGCAATCAGGTAATGACCGATAGTGGCTGCATTCCGGCAGGCACGCTTGCCCGTGTCTATGCCGGCGGTTGCCTGCTTGGGATTGGTCTGGTCGATGATCTCGGGCAAATCCACCCCAAGCGCCTGGTGGCACAGGCGCTTCCATAGGCACTTGGTTTCGCCGGCTCCCTGCGGCCTAAGCCGTTGCGATGATCGCCTCGATTTCAGCGAAGGTCCGTGCCGTATCTCCCGTCTGGAACGAAATTCCGAGTTGACGTGCGATCTGCGTTGCCGAAAAGACGCCGCAGATGATCTGGCGGCCGGCTGCATTGCGATCGACAACGAAGGCATGCTGGCGGCCGCAGGCCTTGAGCGTGGCGACAACGTGGCCAACTTCGGCACGCGTCACCATCGCCAGCTGGATGGTGTCCAGCCGCTCGGTCGGGGTCATGACATGTGCTACGCGCAATTCGTCCCGTTTCAGGCTGCGGTTCTGGGCGGCCAGCATGGCCCGCTCGCCAAGAATGTCATGTGACGTAATGACGCCTTGCAACTGACGATTGTCGTCGATCACGAAGAGCATGCGCACGCCACGGTAGATCATCGACTGGTTGGCTTCGGCAACCAGCGCTTCCGGATCAATACTCGCCGCTGGCAGGCGTGACAGG
>Ga0172380_10003202_pt1 | contig 23091 bp, 50 predicted proteins | sample Leawe162metaG_FD_119747 | JGI IMG/M metagenome (GOLD analysis project Ga0172380, IMG submission 119747) | Leachate microbial communities from a municipal landfill in Southern Ontario, Canada - Leachate well 162 metaG | ecosystem: Engineered > Solid waste > Landfill > Unclassified | place...
AGTTATAGGCTCTAATGTTAGAATATGGTATTTTACGCAGATAAGAGAGGGTGTAAAAATAGGAAACGATGTTTTGATTGGTAAAAGTGTATACGTAGATTCTGACGTTGTAATTGGTAATTTTTGTAAGATTCAGAACAACGTTTCAATTTTTAAAGGGGTAAAAATAGGTAATGGCGTGTTTGTTGGCCCACACGTTTGTTTTACTAACGATATGTGGCCGAGAGCGATGGACGATGAAGAAAAAGGTTTAAGACTTGTATCTGATTGGGTATGTGTACCTACAGATGTTAGAGACGGCGTGTCGATTGGCGCAAACAGCACTATTCGTTGTGGTGTTACGTTAGGCGAAAGATGTATGATAGGTTGCGGTAGCGTTGTTCTTACCGATGTCCCAGCAGGCGAAGTGTGGGCGGGTAATCCGGCTAGGAAAATAGGTGTAATAAAGGAGAAAAAATAAAATGAGGGAAGAAATTTTAGTTGTAGGTTTAGGTGTTATAGGGTTGCCGACAGCGTTGAGTTTTTTTGAAAGAGGTTATCCTGTAATAGCGTACGATAAAGATGTGGCGAAAGTGGCTGAGTTGTCTTTAGGGTTTTATAAGAGCCAGTGCCCTAAAGATATGTTAGGTGTGTACGAGAATTCTCTATGTGAATTTTCTTCTCTCCCCTACGTTAACCAAATAGAGATAAGTAAATTGAACGATATAACAGCGGTTATAGTTTGTGTTAACGCAGATTATAAAGAAGAAGCGAGGGGTTTTGATTTAAGTAACGTGTTTTCTACGTTTGAGAATGTTATTTTACCTTTGTTAGACATTAGAAAAAATAAAGAAGGCCAAAAACCTTTATTGATTTCGATTGAGTCTACTTTACCTATAGGCGGAATGAAAAATCAGATTCTGTCCTTGTTGAAAGATTTTGAGGAAGTGGAGGATTACATACTAGTTTATGCGCCTGAAAGAATAACGTTAGAGAGACCTATGTATAATTTGCAGAATATGCCTAGAGTGTTAGGTTTATCTTTTTCTTTAGTGTGGGATAAAGAAGTTTTTGCGGGGATTGAAGATCGCGTCATTAATCTGTATAAGGGCAATTGTAGTTGGCAATGTAGTTTTGTTTCTTGGGAAACGGCGGAAATTGTTAAGCTTGCTGAGAATGCGCATCGGTATGTCAATATTGCGTTTGCTAATCAGATAGCGGAGATTTGTGATATGCAAGATGTTAACTATAACGACGTTATGCGATGCGTTAATTCTTTGCCTAACGTAGAAGGAAATGAAAGAATAAATCCAGTGCGTAATTTGATGTATGCAGGGGTAGGGGTAGGGGGTTATTGTTTGGAGAAGGATACACGTGCGCTTTCTAGTTTTTTTGAGTCGTCGGACGCTACGTGCAAGCAGTCTCTTTTAAGGGCGTCGTTGTATTTTAATGCGTGTAAGGTTCGTCAGTGTGTTGGTGAACGTGTCATTGATTGTTTGAACGGTTACAGGAATTTGGAAAAGGTGGTTCGTGTTTTGTTTCTTGGTGCGACAGGGATACCCAATACTGGGGATTCTAGAAATTCTTACACTTATGGTTTGATGCGGGATTTGAATTCTGTTTGTGTAATTAGCTCATTGAGAGTTACATTCGATTACTTTGACCCGTACATTAATCCAGCACAGGGGGATAAAACTAACTTGGAAGAGTTTGATGTAGCGATGAAAGGTGTTGATGTTTTAATTTTGTCTGTACCCCATAATATTTTTAAATGTTGGTTAGACCCTTCTTTTTATTACGAATTAGAGGGTAGACGTGTTTTAGACTTGAATAAGTGGAAGGGAAAAGTTATTAGAGAAGAAGAAGGAAAATAAAATGCTTAAAGATGTAAAAATATTTTGTAAAGGAGCAGCTGAAATTGATCTTGACGAGTTGCAAGAATTTCAAGGTGCTTTAAAAGAGTTAACAGAAGAAAATTTTAATAAGCTCAAATCGGTTATTTTAAGACGTGGGATAAGAGCGCCGATATTTGTTTGGGATAAAGAAGATGATTCTGTAAAGTTTATGTTAGACGGACATGCGCGGTTAAAGGTGTTAAAGTATTTGCGTATGTTGGGATACGTAATCCCTAAGCTGCCTGTCTGTTATATTAATGCAGAGAACGAAAAAGAAGCAAAAGAAATTCTTTTAGAAATTGCATCGGATTACGGTAAGATGACTAAAGAAGGTCTTGACGATTATATTTTAAATGCTGGGATAGATAAAGAATTTATTATTGAGAGTACTTCGTTTACAGGGTTAAAGGTTGATTCGTTTGACGGGGAAGCGGTGTTTGTTGAAGAAGAAATTAAGCCGTATAACAAAGAACACATTTTACTTTCTTTTTCTCCCGACTTACTTACAGAGATGTACCCACACTTAGAAAAGATATTAGCTATAAAAGGAGTCGAAGTTGAACAGTCCGCAAATTAAAAATTATATTTCTCCTGAAAGTGCCGGTACAGATTTGACAGCGTTAGAGTTAAAGATAAAATTGAGACGTGATCACTTACCTGGCAAAGAAGTGATTAATGTGTTAGACGTTTTTCACGGGACAGGTAAAATTTGGAATTTTATAACGGACGTTGAGCTTAAAGAAAAAGGGAGAAAAATAAAAGTTCTTGGCATTGATAAGCGTAGTATTACCGGAGTAATTCAGCTTAAAGGGGACAACGTTAAATATTTAATGAAAATGGATTTATCTAAGTTTGATGTTTTAGATGCGGATGCTTATGGTTCACCTGTTAAGATTTTAAGTACAGTATTTAAGAATGGTTCTTTTAAGGGCGTGGTGTTTTTTACACATATACAAACGCTTTTTGGAGCGTTACCTAAAGAAATGTTGGAAGGGTTAGGTTATACTCAAAAAATGACAAACAAAATTCCTTCTTTGTTTAATTCTAATGGGTTTGAGAAGTTTAAAAATTGGTTGTCTGTATTTGGGATAGACAGCGTTAGTTATTATAAACTAGAAGGGACTATGAAGTTTTATGGGGTTTTTAAGATAAAAAAATGACGTTTATTTTTCTATTTTTTACTTGATTAATCTTAAAAATTGTATTATATTTGTATTAAGTTTATTTAAAAGCTTTATTTTTTGTTTGAAGGGAGTTTAATTATGGGATTGATTTATGAACCAAGAGGCCGTGCTAGAGAATATAGTCCGCTGGCTTTAAATCACTACAAGTCTTGTGATCACGGATGTCTTTATTGTTACGGGGTACGTTGCACTTTTAATAAGGAGTTTAATACAGACCCAGAAATAAAAATTGGTATTTTAGAACGCCTTGAAAAAGAGTTGAAAACTCACAAAGGAAAAAAAGATCAAGTTTTACTTTCCTTTATCGGCGATCCTTATTGTAATGCAGAATTAGAAAATAAAATCACACCTACAGTTTTAAGTATGGTACACGAAGCCGGATTCCCGATTGCTATTCTGACTAAAGGAGGAGAAAGGGCTTTACGGGATTTGAGATTGTTTAAAGCGCTGGGGAACAAATTCAAATTTGGAACTACGTTAACTTTTATTGATAAAAATTTAACAGATGAATGGGAGCCGGGTGCGGCTACGTATCAACAACGTAAGAAAGCGATAATGAAAATAAAAGAAGCAGGAATAAAAACTTGGGCTAGCTTTGAGCCTGTAATTGACCCGGAACAGTCTTTACGTATTATGGTCGATGTATCCCCGTTTGTTGATGAATTTAGAATTGGAAAAATAAATCAGTATAAAGGTTTAGACAAGAAAGTTGACTGGTCTAAATTTTTATCTTCTGCTTTACGCATTTTACGGGCTGAGAAAAAACAGATTTATGTGAAGATTGATTTGCGGGAAGCTGCACCAGATATCCAGCTTAAAGAAAATGAAAAAAATTACGATTTATTTCTAGTTAAATAAGGAGACGAGAATAGCTTGGTTAAAAAACTAAACTGGAAGAGAGTGTTAAAGTCTATTCGTTTGAAGATGCTAATGTCTCAGGAATCGTTTGCTAAATATCTTGGCGTTAGTGTATGTACGTTACGGGCATGGGAACAGGGGTTCAGAGTTCCTGGACTAAAGAATCAAGTTGTTTTAATGGGAAAATTGAAGAGGGAATTGAAGAATGAAATATAGTACTTTGTATTACCGACCAGAAACAAACGATTTGCAAGTGTGGTCGGAGCGTAGGAATTATTTACCTTTGTTAGAAGGTGTGTCAAACTTAGACGGTGTGGTTTTAGATATTGGAGCACACACCGGTTCTTTTTCTATTTTGGCGGCTCAGTTAGGGTTCAAAGATATTCGAGCGTTTGAGCCAGAGCAGGAAAATTTTGATTTGTTAAGATTGAATGTTAAAGAGTCTAAGTTCAGTATTTTTTGTAGTCGGTATATGGTTTTGGGGGAGTATTTAATATCTTCCGTAAATGTGGGGGAGGCAACACATAAAGAGTCTTTGTTTGTCGATGCCGGGTTTAATCGAGCTGCACATTCTGTGTATTCAAGTGTAACACGAAGAGAGGGACAGATTGTTAGGTGCGATTTATTTTATGAAGTTTTAAAGGATAGTTCCCCTACAGTAGTTAAAATTGATGTTGAAGGCGCTGAGAGTGCGTACGTGTTTTCTGCTGATTATTTGACGTCTGTTATCCGATTGGGGGTTGAGTTACATCCTGGACACACGAATGTGTTAAAGAAACATGAAGAAATAGTTAGCGCTGGTTTTGAATTGATTACACCTATAGATTTTGATAAGTATAAAGGTAAGTGTGTGTTAGCCTTGTATAAGAGGATAGGAACTTGACTTTTTTTATTTTTTTGTGTTATACTTAACTCTGATATTTTTATTTGAGGAGCAAGTATGGCGTTTACGAAAGGCGTGAGTGGGAATACACACGGTAGACCTAGAAAAGGTAAAGAAAAAAAAAGAGACGTGGTTGCTATTTTTGCAGCTATAATGCACAAGAAGGATGTGGCCGAGTATTTAGATAATTTGCCAACAGGGAAAAAGACAACAAGAGTAAAAGCTTTATTCGAAGTTGTTTGGTCTGAGGCGTTAAAGAAAAAGTCCTACAAACACCAAAAGTTATTAATGAATTTTATTTCTGATTACGCTATTGGAAAACCCGCAACTATTGGAGAGACTAAAGATTTAATGTCTGACGAGAGGGATTTTGTTTTTGATAATATAGGTGTTGTTAGTCGTGAAGAGCTGGAAGCTGATTTGCAGAAGTACAGACCTAATTATGTTAAGTTGAATTGACGTTAGGGTTTGTCGTTAAAGAAAGGAGAATTTTTTAATGTTGAAGTCGCCTGCTAATTTTATCTTTAAAATAGTTTTGTTTTTCATTTTACTTTTTTTATTGTCAGGTTTGTTAGTCGTTAAAGATTCAGGGATATTAGGCTCTACTATGTCTGGTTTTGTGATTAATGTGTTTGACGTTGTTTTTATTTTGGTCTCTATGTTAGCGGGAATGAGTTTGTTTTGGTTAACGTATGTTCCTTCTGTGGACGTGTTGATATTTAGAATCGGGAATCCTATGATTGCGGCTTATGTGTTTATGTTGTTGCTGACAAAAATAAAATCAGAAAAGTGGGAGCCTGTTTTGGCAGAAGCGATTGATAATTATTTGAGTACGTTAAAGAAAGAAAAAAATAAATAGTGTCGGTGTTTGGTGAGTAAAAAAGATATTGATTTTCTATATGAGTATTTAAAAAAGATAAAAGAAGATTACAATAGAGTAGAAAGTGAAGATTTAGGTTTAGATCATCGAGATTATTATGAGTCTTTAATTTACAGAACTGAATATAAAATTGATAAGTTAGCTTGTTTTGAGTCTATGCGAAGCGTTATAGATTATTATGTCATTAATCCAGCTGCGTTTATCGAGTGTGAGTGTAAAATATTTAATCCTGAATTATTCCCGCCAGACGATAACCCCTTTTATCTTTATAAGTACCAGCGGGATTTTATAAATAATGATCTGTATCCTGCTTATTTAAATGGGCAATCCTTGTTAGATGAAAAAACAAGACAGATGGGCATGTCGTGGGTTTATTGCGCGTTTATGTTGTGGGGCTTGTTACATGACCCTGGGTTTTCAGGATTTGCACTTTCAAAGAAGGAAGCGTTAGTCGATGACGGGGGAGAGACTTCGACGCTTGATAGTTTGTTTGGTAAAATTAGGTATATGTACGGACATTTATCCAGCTCATATGTATTAGGCTACAAAGAAAAATATAGAAATAAATCTACAATTTTAAAATTTAAAAAACTTCGAATATGGAACCAGATGACTAATGCTTATTTAGTCGGTTCATCAGCTAACAGTGATGCCGGTAGAGGTGGGACGTATAAATTTGCTTTTTGGGATGAGACTGCCTCTACTCCAAAGAGCGAAACTATTTTTTCTGCTTTCAAGTTGGCTGGCAAATGTAAGTGCTATAATTCGACTGTTAGAGGGAGAGGTAATGTTTTTTCTCGTCTTCGTTGGAATAAAGATAGTGGAGTTAAGGTAGTTAATATTCATTGGACACAACACCCTAACAGAATAAAAAATAAAAAGTGGGATACAGAAACTGAAACGTGGGTATCGGATTGGTATCTGAACGAGTGTAGGGATATGACACCGGAGCAGATAGCTCAGGAGTTAGACATTGATTATGATGTGTCGGTGTCAGGTAGAGTCTACACAGGTTTGAATGTTCGTACACACGTGACAGACGTTGTGTGGTGTGACGAATGGAAAGAGCGAACGATAATATCGTGGGACTTAGGCGTTAGTGATGAAACGTTTGCTACCATAATCCAAGTGGACAACCAAGGAAATTTTTTAATTGTTGATGAGTTATGTGGAACAGATAAAGAAATTAGATTTTATATTGACTTGATCATGGGGGTTCCACCTAAAGAATTTGAAAAGATGAATGTGAATGTCAGAGCGCCTTATGAAGCCTTTTTGAGAAGGTCAAGAGAACGTGAGTATCGTTATTTGTTAAATGTCGCAGGTGCCGATGTTGTAGCTAGGAGTATAAATTCTTTGAGGTCTGTTAAAGTACAGTTTACAACAGCGGGTAATTTTGCGAGAGATGACAATGGCGTTATTGTTAATAGGCGTTATGTGAATTTAAGAATGCACAATTTAACCGGATACAAAATACTTGATAGAATTGTAGAAGTGAAAAAAGCGATTGACCCAACACATAACAGAGTGTATTTTGCTAAAGAGTGCGTTCAGATTTGGGAACGCGCTATAAATTACAAATGGGCGCCTAATCCGTTAGGTGGGAATAATGAGACTCCCCTTCACGATGAATTTTCACATGGCGCGGACTCTTTCGGGTATGGAATTTTGTATTTCACTAAAGAACTTAAAATAGGAATAAGACCTGGGAATAAAACAAAGAATAAAGGACAGAGTGTTATAACAGGAAGAGGGATTGTAGATAAATAAAAAAGGACTAAAGTTTTCTTTTTATTTTTACGACAATATAAATGTGAGCGTAGAATTGACAAAGGCGCTATGTGTTTGCGGGGATAATAGCCGTAGACGTGAATAACCTGTTATTTTTAATTGTAATGATTTTGAACAGTTAAAGAGGGGATAAAAAGTTTAATGGGAAGGACACAGCCATAAAAGTGTTAAGAAATTAAAGGAGGAGTATCCCAACAGGCTAATGAATGTTTTGATAAGCGATTGAAAAAATTAAATTGTTATAAGTTAGGCGTTCTGATAATAACGCCTAACTTTGTTTTGTTTTCCTTGTAGGTATGCTGGTTGTACGTCCGACTTTGAATCAGATAGACGAAGTTCGATTCTTCGACAGGGAGGAAAAGAAAAATAAGTAAGGGGAGGTTTTTATGTCTTGTAACTGCGTAAATACTAAATGTGATTTGGAGGGTGTAGGTCACATTTGGGAAGCTGTGTGTAAGGAATTTGGTATCCCTGAGTTTGAACAGGTAGACTTTAATCGGTACTGTGTGTCAAATAAGGTTTGTTTTTCAGATTTTGGGTTACTTAGACAGGCCGCTGAAAATTGGAAAATTATAGATGAAGATTCGCGTTTAAAGGTGTGCTCTTTAAAGGAACAGGTGGGTCGTGTAAAGGGTGTAGGGAGAATTTCTTTACCTAAAGGTTTGTTTGTTCGTTATCCGATATTGCGGAATGTTTTATTTGATAAGGTGGTTTATGTCAGGGATGAGAAAAATAATCCGATAGGTGCTGCGGTGGTGATTAGAGCTGGGATTGGTAAAGTTGTAGGTTGGTCTCTTTGCCATAAATCAGCAGGGGACGTATGGGATGCAAAGAAAGGGATATTCCAAGCTGTTATGCGAATTCAGGCAGGGAAAGATTGTAAAGTGCGGAGCGTTTATTATGTTTTGAGAATTTTAAAGGATAAGCTTGATTCCTTATTACAAAAATCCTTTCGTAAAGAGATTACTCAACATACAGACAGGTATCGGAATTTTCATTTTCTTTATTTAGCAATTGAAAAGTTAAAGGTGCAGATAGAAAGTAAAGAGAGAGAGGAAAAATAGAATGAGAAGTTTAGCAAGTATTCAGAGAGTAATTGATTTACAGCCTATAGAAGGGAAAGAAAGGATTGAATTAGCTACGGTGTTCGTAGGATGGGAAATATTTTTAGTTTTAAAGTTATTAATCCAGAATTTTTATTGAAGTATGAGGCAAAGGAAAATGAATGAACCGAAAAAATCAGATTTTAGTATTGTTAGCGTTATTTGTTTTGTGTTGTTTGGCTCCCTTATTGTCGGATACATTATTGGAGCCGTTGTCAACCAAAGAATTAACGATAAAAAATCTAATGAAAGTCAAACAACTGTTAGTGGCGAAGGAACAACAGGAAATTCAGGAATCGAAGAGATTGCAAATTTTAAAAAACAACTTGATGAAAGATCAGAAAGAAATAGAGAACTTGAAACGCTTATCTATACAGGACAGAAAAGACTTACAGAGAAGGACGCAATTATTAGAGATTGGGAAGAGAGATATAAGGATTCAACAGCAATTATTATTACGCTTGCAGCATCAGATGTTAAAGGACAAAGCTTTTATATTGAAGTTACAAGATATCTCGACGAAGCAATTAAATTCCTTAAAAGTTTATCAAACGATAACGTTAGTGAGCGTTAGTTGGTTAGTGGTGGATATTATTTTAGATTTGATTAAAGGGGGTAAGTAGAATGTGGAATTTTATAATTTTAATTGTTTGGGTTTTGTCTTGTTTTGTCAGTATGGTTTTTGGTGGCGCTGTGGTGTTATACGGAATTGTGGGCAAAGGAAAATTTCCTTTTAATAAAAAAACGTATGTAGTTTTACCGACTAAAGAGGTGGGAAGGTGAACGATTTACTTATTACAGAAAAACACAATTTACAAATTGATTTTATTTTAAAACATAATAAAGGGGTTTTAGGAACGGACGAAAGGGTTTTTATAGATAAGTTAAAGAAAAAAATGGAAAATGGAAAAGATACTACGTGGCGTGAGCAGAAGTGGTTGAATTCTATTTATTTAAAAATTGTAGATAGGTTAGGTTAATTTATGAAAGATAAACCGATTATAGTTTGTTTGTGTGGTTCGACAAGGTTTAAAGATGTGTTCGAGCGTACTAATAAAGAAGAAACTTTAAAAGGAAATATTGTATTGTCAGTTGGTATGTTCGGACACGTCGATGCTGTAGGTAACGTTGTAGAAAAAATTTGGTTAACTGACGAACAAAAGGTTATGCTTGATAGATTACATTTGCGTAAAATAGACTTGTCTGATGAAGTTTTAATTTTAAATGTCGGGGGTTATATCGGCGAAAGTACAAAGCGTGAATTGTTATACGCTAAAGAAAAGAATAAAAAAATAAGGTTTTTGGAGTAGGTTAATTTGAAAAGGTATTTACTTTATTTATTGCGTTGGCAGGCGTCTACACCTGTTTTAGCGGTGTCCATTTGGGGGCTTGCTTATTTCGGGATAGGCACTTTACTCTCCTCTGTTATTTCTAATCTGTTAGGTGGGTTAATTTTCTTTTGGGTAGACCGTTTAATTTTTAGAAAGAATAAAAAAGATTTGAAGTCTTGACTATTGTTTTTTCTTGTGTTATAATTACTTATGTATTTGTTAATGGATAGGAGATTTGAATATGTTGGAAATCGGAAAGCGGTCTAATGCTGAGCCGAGTGTTCGTCAAACTGGTCTGTTGATCTGTGTTGGTTCGTTTGGGGCAGCTAATTTGGAAGACGGGATAGAAAGAAATTTAAAAATTAATGTCCCTAGCGGCATTGGAAAAAATAATAAGGTTAATAGCCGGAGTGTTGTTAGAGCTGACTGCCCTGTAAAGTGTGGGAGTGTGTGATATGTCTGGCGAAGAGTGGGAAAAAAAATTAGAAGAGGCAACGACTCCTCAGCAGGTACAGGCGTTATTGAAAAGTAAACCGATTGGTTATAAGTCAGGGGTAAGGTTAGGCGGAATGCCAGATTATTTACCCCCTACAGATTTTCACGCTAAATTGATGTCCGGCGGAGAAGGAAAATAAAAGTAATGTATGCGAATAACGAAGCACATCGAGATCGGAAGTTAAACTATAACAGGTATAGAAAATTAACAAAATTAGGTTATTCTATTTCTGATGAAGCACAAGGAACTTCGTTATACGTTATTAATACAGATGCTTTTGGTCGATCATATTATGAAAAACCGATAGGGGGATCTGTTAAAAAAGATGCGTGGGGTAAAACTTATACGCAAGAAGAGTATGCCGTAAAAGAATTTGTTATCGACAACAAAACACAGTTGGTCAATAAAGCGAGCGCAGATTTGGTTGTCGGTTCTTCAATCGTTTTGGCTCCTGAATTTCCAGACAAAGTGACAGAAGACGATAAAACGTGGTTGAATGATTTAGTTAAAGAGAATGATTTAACCGTGTTGTTATACGAAAGAGCTATGGTCAATTCGTCTGAGGGGGATGTCTTTTTTGAAGTCTGTTTAGATGAAGATAAGAAAATAAAAATAAAACCTGTTGACGCTTATTACGTTGACATCTATCAGGATAATCGGGAAGTTGTTTGTTATGAGATAGCTTATGAATTTGAGTTAGAAGGAAAAAATAAAACAGGATTCCTTAACTCCGGCGAGAAACATAGAGTCTGTTATGTGCAGAAAAAACTACATTACGAAGGTAAGATAGTTTATATGCTTTTTGAAATCTCAGATAAAGCGGAGCCTGTATTAGTTCCTTTGTCCATTAATCCTAAAAATAAAGAATTGTTTGAGAAGTGTGCTAATTCACCTAACATGCGGATGCTTGTTTCTACAGAGCCGGAAATGGAAACAGAAAATCAATTAGACGCTTATGTGATTGAAGAGTATACGGGAGTCGATGAGTTTTTATTGGTTCATTGGCCTAATTATAGAATGTTCGATGTGTTTGGTGTGTCCGACAACAGCATGATTGAAAGTTTGCAGAATGCTTTGAACAACCGTATAACCCAATATCATGACGTGTTAGATAAACATGGTGACCCTGCGATGGCGGGGCCAGAGGCTTATTTAGACGTTAATGGTACGTTAGAAATGTCTGGTGGGGGTGGTCGTTATTTCCCTGTCCCACCTGGTTCTAATGCGCCTGAATACTTGACATGGGATGGTCACTTAGCCGAAACAGTTGAAGAAGTAAAAAGGCTCTATAAAGCTATTTTAGATAATTCAGAAATTAGTGCAGCTCTTGTCGGAGACGATAGTGGGGGCGTAGAAAGTGGAAGAGCCTTGTTATATAAACTTATTCGGTCTATATCGATGGCAACTAGGAAGAATGCTTACTTAGAGCAGGCAATAAAAGAGATCATTGAAGTAGCACAGAAATTAAATTTCGTTTGGGTGTTAGGCGAAGGTGTAACTGTTACGAATCCTGAAATTGTCGATTTTGATAAAGTCCCTTCTGTTTTCTCGATTACAGTTAAAGTTAAGTCGTCTATTCCTACAGATCGGAGTGCGACTATTGTGGACGTTAGTTTGGCTACAGAAAAAGGTTTGTTATCGTTTGAGACCGGTGCACGTATTGTCGTTGCTCTATTTGATGGTGTCGATGTAGAAGACGAGTTGAAGCGAATAGAGAAAGAAAAGAGTAAAAAGTCAGAAGATGAGAAAGTGGCACGAGAAGCGGAGTATAAAGCTTTGTTGGACGCTGAACCTTCTCAGAATGTTACACTCGATGAGTTAGACGAGGAGGACGATAGTCCTCTTATTGATAAAGATGAAATGTCAGTTAAGAAAAACAAACGGGGCGTTGTCGATCTTAATAAAGAATAAAGGGTTCAAAGCGTGTTTGGAATTTCTTTTCTCCCTTCGCCAAACACGCTATTTTTTATAAAGGATAAATAAATGGTTGAAATTGAAATTGTAATTAAAAAACAAGAAAAAAATACAGAGTTAATTAAAAGTATTTCCGCTAAAGGTCATGCGGACATAGTAGGGAATCCTAAAGTATGTGTAGCAACATCTACGTTGTTTAATTCTTTTTTGCTTTGTTTAAAGGATAAGGTTTTTCCTACAGGTACAGAGGCAGATTATATTTACGGTCTCGATAGGCCTGGGGAATTGTACTTTCTTTTAAGGGCTGCTAAAGTGCCTGTGAAACAATATTATTCAGGGATTTGTGATATGTTAGTTTATGGGTTAAAAGCTTTACAGCAGACTTATCCTAGTTTGGTGAAAGTAAAAACAGTAATTGATGTAGAGTAATTGATGTGGCAAAAACGTCTAATGTTGAACAGGGGTATGTTTTTTATGTAGAGACTTATTCTTTAATATCGAAATTATTAAAAATAAATCCGATTCGTGAAGGGTTGGAATTGAAGAAAGAAATAAAAAAACTTTTTCTTCCCGATGATATTTTTACACTAGACAGCGATACAAAGCGCAGTGCTGTTGAGCACAAAGCAAATATTCTATGTGCTAACTATATACGACGGACGGGAAAGTTTTTTTTATTTTTTCAGGTTTACTGTTATTTGATGGGTAAGAAAGTTGCCACAGATAAAATTGGAAAGTACGTTAAAGATTCACCTGGAGAAATGGAAACGATAGATTCGTTTATCGATAGGTTGTTGAAATTAGGGAGAAAATAAACAAATGAATTACGAATGTTATCAAGGTATCTATTTTAGACCTAACACTAACGATTTGAATATAATAAAAGAAAAAGATTATAATTGTGTATTTGAGTATATAAATAAAGACACTGTTGTTCTAGATGTGGGAGCACATATCGGTTCTTTTACTATTCGATGTTTGGCACACGATCCTAAAAAAGTAATGTGTGTGGAGCCAAGTCCAGAAAATGTAAATGTTCTTCGTTTAAATTTGAATAAAGCACCTAACGTTGGTGTATTGCGTTGTGCTGTGTCAGGGCAAGAAAGGTTGTTAGTTGACACTAAGTGTAAGTTTAAAACTAATCCGGGGTATAAGCTTACGACTATAGACCATATATCGGATGATGGGAATTTAGAAGTTGCTGTCGTTTCTCTCTCTTATTTACTTACTAAGTATAAGCCTAACGTAGTAAAGATAGATATTGAAAAAGAAGAATTAAGATTAAATTTTCGTAATCTGCCAGAGTGTGTTAAGGTTATTGCTGTAGAGATTCACCCTAAGAAAAATCAACGCGCAATCGTCAATCAGTTGTTTGCTCAGAGATTTATACTTAGGTATCTGACTAATTCAAAGTTAGAAGAGAATGCAGTTTTTATTTTTGTGAGGGATTAGCTTATGTCTGTTGTAGTAGATTTGCTCCTAAATATGAATCGCGCTTTAAATTTCTCACTTAAAGAAATGGTGAAATACAATCGTCAATATCTGCGAAATATGGGAACGGTTATTGAAGCTGAAAAAGGCTTGTTGACACGTGAAAGTTTAGACAGTTTTAAAACTGGATGGACAGAAGGGAGTTGGCTAGGTTTTTCGGATGTGCGAGAAAAATTACAAGGAAAAGAAAATTTACCTAGAACGTTAACCGAGATGGTGATTCAGAGAATAGAAAAAGAAGGTTTGGCGAATGGTGCAGGTAAATTAATTATAAAGTGTAAAGATAAAAAGATAAGGCAGTACGATCCTGCAAAGTGGGCTGAGACGATGGCTAGGACACGCTCCAGGGCCTTGCAAGAAGAGGGGCTACACAATCAAATGTATAGGGCCGGGTTTGATTTGGTAATGGTTTCTACGGGGGGTAGTGACGATGCTTGTGCAGATTGGGAAGGTGAGATACTTTCTATAAGTGGGGAGAATACCAATTTTCCTACGGTGAAGGAAGCGCAAGACAGTGGCGAGGTGTTTCATCCGAGGTGTTTTGTTGATCCTAATGTTAGAGTGTTGACGAATAAGGGATGGAAGAAAATAAAAATAATAAAGGTCGGTGATCGAGTGAAAACTCACACTGGAAAATATGACCGAGTAATTAAGCTTATCCGAGGGAAGATAAAAAAAGGAAATAGTTTATTTCGGTTTAGCGTTTGGGATTATAAAAACAACCGGGTAAAGTGGTCACCTTTTATGACTTTGATGCACCCGGTGTTGACTGAAAGAGGTTGGACAAAGGTTGAGAATCTCTTGTCTAAAGATAAAGTATTATGTCTGTTATGTGGAAAAATAGGCATGTTGTCTGTGATTGATGTTAAGGAAATACGAATACGCTGTAACGATTATTACACATATAATCTAGAAGTGGACGATGATCAGAGTTATATCGCAGAAGGTTTCGTAGTACATAACTGTGTTCATTCGACTAGCCCCTATTTGTTAGACGTAGATAAAGAAGGAAAGCTAAAAGTTTGGGGTCGCGATACGGTCACCGAAATGGCTTTTAAACAACTAATAAAAATAACGTAACAGGAGGGTAACAATAAATTAACAGTGAAAATTCATAAATTTAAGATTGAATTTTTGTTGTTTTTATTTACTTCAAGCGTTGAATTTGTGTGTTTTTTAATTAAAGTTTTAAGTAAGAAATTACGATAATATAATTAGAGAGTGTACCGTGACAAAAGAATAACCCGTATGTGACGAGTGGAGTTAGCTGTCTGTAATAATGTCGGCTAACTTATTTTAAAAAAGGAAGGGGAATATAATATATGCCGACTGAAACAGGAAAAGATTCTAAAGGACATTATAAACGTTGGGGTAAAAAAGGAAAAAAATACTATTATAAAAAAGGCGATTCTGATTCAGAAAGTAAGGCTGAAAGAGCCTCGCATTCTCAGGGCGTTGCTATTGGTCTGAGTAAAAGTAAGGATGGGTGGAAGGAATAAAAGATGAAACCAGAAGAGATTAACGACATAATAAATACATTAAAGACTATGGATTTAAATGCGGATAAAGTGAGTATTGTTTTATTGAGGAATACAATTAAAAAGTCTGTTGACGAATATGTGCAACAGATGCGAAGTTTCGGTTGGTTAGACGATGAAATATTCGCGATTTATAAATCTTGCGTGACACCTTTTGATAGTCCGGAAGGTAAAATATTTTATGGTTTATTTACGCTATATGTCGAAAAATGTTTAGTTTAGTTGAACAAAAGTGAATTTTCGTTTGGTGCTGATTGATATTTAGAGAAAGGAAAAAGATAAGACATGAAAGATTTTTTGGGAAATAAAATAATTGTTGGTGACTCGGTAGTTTTTTATTCTTTACGAGAAAGCTCTCTTATAAAGGGAAAAATAACCTCTTTTGTTGACCGTAATACTGTTTTTATTTCATATAAAAATATGTATAAGGTACAGGTAGGATTCAGCTGTCAAGGAACATCTGTTGTAAAATCAATAAAAGAAGTTGGTAAGAAGGCGGCTTCTAATTTATGATAAATTCAATAACTGGAAAGTGTTCTTATTATCCCATAGCTGGAAAAGATGTCTGTGTGGGTGTATCGGTAGGCGACATAGAATTTATTGTTTTTATTTCTCTTTCCACACGCAGACAGCTGGACAGGGAAGTTAAAAAGAAAAATGAGAAATCAAAATTGTTTATTCACCTTCTCCATAAAGAAGACCGAATGCAGTTGTTTGGTTTTTATACCGATAGAGAAAGGGAAGTGTTTTTAAAGCTGATTAAAGTAAAAGGTGTGGGTGAAAAAACTGCTTTAAGAATTCTATCTATAGAAGCCGACGATTTAATGAAGTCGATTGAAAGAAGAGACCAGGGAAGGTTGACTGAAATTGAAGGTGTGGGGTTAAAGATTGGGTCTTCAATAATAGGTTTGTTAGGTGGGGGAGTAAAAAAGATTAATAACGTCTTATGAAAAGATATGTGAAAATTTTAATTGTGTTTATTTTTACGAAGAGGTAGGCATGCGTTGTTCTGGGGACACTGAGACGGAGAGTTTTATTGTCTGGATTAAAAATAAAATTAGAAATTGGGGGGTTGCTAATGTTAAACAGGGAAAAGTTTTTAGCTCATTTAGGAATATCGTCTAATTGGAAAATAATTTCTCGTAATGGCGTAACAAATATTATAGACGAAAAAAGTAAAATTTTTTATTGTTATGAAGCTCATTTTGATATGACAAAGAATAGAAACTTGGCTTTTTATTCCTCCGTCATGTTATGTGATATGGTAGAATCGGCAATGCAATTTTTATTTTACGCGAATGAACACGCGAAAAAAGGGCGTATAAATAAGATGCAAATAAATTCTACCTGCGCTAATAAATTACTAATCACCATAGAGAAGGTTACCGGTAAATTGTGGGAAGAGGTGCATAAAATAGCGCTGGCGTGTCAGGAATGATCGATGCAGCAATAAAATTAAAGGAGAAAAAATAAATGAAAAATATTTTATGTTTTTTAATTGTTATTAGTGTTTTGTTAATGTCGTGTGCTGTGAAAGGAAGGATAACTAAAATTTATTTTTCTGATTTCAGTTATGGAAAAGTAATAGAGAAGAATTACATTCCTGAATATAGTACTTTTGAATCGCGAGTGAATGCGAACGGTAAAGGTAGTTATTTACAGACTGTACGACACCCAGAAGTTTATAAATTGGTACTTTTGACAGTTGATGATTTTAATGGGTTGAATCACACGAAAGAAATTTCGGTAAGTCGAGATACTTTTTATAATAATGAGATCGGTGGTTTTTTCGGGAGTATGGAAGATGTTAACCGGTATACAGTCGAGATTAAAGACGTCAAGGGAAATTTTGGGTGGCAGATTTTTCCATACACTAAAGTGAAAATGTTAAAGGTCGGAGATTTTGTTGATTTTAATGTATTAAATAATTGACGGTTGTTAGGTGGGAAAGTGAAGGAGAAAGTAAGTCGAAATTACGCTTACTTTTCAATTTTGTATTACAAATGTAATTGGAGGGTGAGATAGTGAGTTTACAGTTATTGATGTTTAGGTTGTTCAAATTGACGTTTAGTTTATTCTATTTTTTTTACAGAGAAGATGTTCTGCGTTTGGGGTTTGATTTCTTCAAGGTGGAGAGGGGTTCGTGAGACTGGTATGTGTTTTCTTTTCGGTATAAAAAGGGGGGGTACTTACGTGTTGGAGTGTTTAGTTTTGTTAAGCGTATAGACTTGAAAAGGAGAAAAATAATAAATGGAAAATGATTATAGTATAGTTAAATTAAAGCGAATTATTGAAAGTATAGTGTCTGAATTGAGTGATGAAGTAAATGGTTTGAATGTTGAGGATATAGTTCCTAAAAACAGACTAATCTCCTGGGTAAAAGAGTACGTAGAGCCGCATGAAGTTTATGGGTTGGATACGCTTATTGACGAGGTGTTTAATTACTTAATAGACAAATATAAACCTAAGTTTTTAGATTGTTTGAGAGACTCTTTTGATATCGGGGATATTTTTTCTAAAGAAGAAGTTATCAGTTGGTGTAAAGAGAATTTAAAAAGCGAGGATTTGCAATAATGAACGAAGTAAAGAAAAATATTTATACAGATGTTAGGAATTTCCCAGAGGACGACTGTATTTGGTATTTTGAGGAGGGCAGGTTTGAATTTGAATTTGAACCTGAAAAGAATCAGATCATAACAGACGGTAGATTCCCTATAGAGTCTCATTCTTGTCTGGACGTAGGTATAACTACTGTGGATGAATTAAGAAAGTGTCTTTTAGACTGGCAAGAGCGTAATCCCGATATTGAATCAGACAAACAGTATGTCAGACAGTATTTTGACAATTCGTTATGTGTTATAGGTTACGGTGTGTTAGTTGATAAAGAAGGGAAATAATAAAAGGAGTGTGTTAGTTGACTGAAATTAAAGAGGTAGATAGGCAGATAAGGGATAAGAAAGTGGAGTTGGAGAATGTGAAGGGTACAGATTGCACAGTGTTTACTCGTGTCTGTGGTTATTATCGTGCAACACACAATTTTAATGCCGGAAGAGCAGAAGAAGCCAAGTTGCGTGTTAAGTTTGACATGGGACAGTCTATGATAAATAAAGAAGAAAAGGAGAAAGCAAAAGTATGAAATTGATCCAACCATATTGCGAGATACTTACCCCTATAGACCGTATAGACATATTAAAGCGGATAGAGGTAGCAGGTAGAACGGCGTATAAGAGTGAAGAGAAAATAACAGAAGACAGCGCGTCTAACTTTGTGAAAGGTGTAATAAAGAGAGGTCATGAGAGTGTAATAGAGCACGTTAGTTTGTCAGTGAAGTTCGTGTGTGACAGAGGAATTTCACATGAGCTAGTTAGGCATAGGTTAGCAAGTTTTACGCAGGAATCTACCCGGTTCTGTAATTACTCTAAAGATAAGTTTGACAATCGACTAACGTTTGTTATACCAGAGTGGTGTAATGTTGAGCCAGGTAAATATGTTAAAGATATTGAGCAGCCTGCTTATAGTATGCACGTGTCTGATTCTCAAAAATTGTGGGTTGACGTTATGTGGAACTGTGAGACGTCTTATTTGGAATTGTTGAATCAGGGTTGGACGCCTCAGCAAGCTAGGTCTGTTTTACCTAATAGCCTAAAGACAGAAGTTATAATGTCGGCGAATCTTCGAGAGTGGCGTCACATACTCAAAGTTAGGTGTGCCCAGGATGCGCATCCACAAATGCGGGAGTTAATGATTCCTTTACAGAAAGAGTTGGCTGGTTTGTTGCCGGAGATATTCCACGGAAGCGTGTTAGGTTAAAGGAGAAAAGGAAACATGAAATTGGTTAATTTGCTTGGTTTTATAATTCAGGGAGTAATGCTTACGCTATTTATTATATTCTACAGACAGATTAGAGGGGTTGCTAAAGTGGACGGGTTTTATTCCCGCGCTAGTAATCAACTGTTGTTAGGTATAGTTTTTATGTTTGCAATTATACTCTGCACTTTGTTAGGTTTAATATAGTGGCTAAAGAAAAAAATAATAAAAACAATTATCCACCTATGAAATACGTACAGTGTCCTCAAAGCTTTTTACCCATGTCAAGGGAAGACGGGTTTATATTAGAGCATAGGTTAATAGTCGCTAAGTCTTTGAATAGGTGTTTGTCTAGTGATGAAGTAGTTCATCACATAGACCATAACCCTCTGAATAACGAGTTAAAGAATTTGAAGCTGTTTTGTACCAACAAACAACATAAAGATTTTGAAGCTCAGGAAAAACGGAACCTCTTAAAGTAAAAATAGTAGGTCTGTTAGACTGAATAAGAGAAAAAAGAAAAGGATAAAAGTTATTTGATTTGACAAGTTTGAAAGCTGGAAGTAAAGACGAATAAGAAGCCTTTGTCCTGCGTAAGAATGCAAATTTCACGATGAAAAGAATCCAGGTATAAAGCATAAATGCCTGGATTTTTTTCATTTCTCTACTAAAGTTTTAAGTGTAAAATTACGATAATGTAATTATAATCAAATTGAATAAGGAGAAAAAGAAAAATGTCAAATAATTCAGGAGCAAGTTCAGGGATTGGATTCACAGGGATATTGACGATAGTATTTACTGTGTTAAAATTAACAAAGGTAATTGATTGGCCGTGGCTGTGGGTGACGTGTCCTTTTTGGATTCCTTTAGTAATTTTATTAGTTGTAGGCGTTTTGTGGCTGTTAGCAGGAATTATTACAGGTCGGTTTAAAAGGTAAAGGAGAAAAGAATGCAAGAGTTGATTGTCTTAGTATTAGGATATGTATTATGTGGGTGTGTGATTTTGGGTTCTCTGGGTTCTCTGTTCTATATGCGAATATTTGAACGGAGAGACTATAAAAATTGGTTTGTGCTTTATGAGTTTTTGTCTAAAGCACCGACGTATGCGAATGTAATATACCAAGAAGACGACTCTGTCTTTAAAGGGTCTGTTTGGTATGAATTTGAACAATATACATTGGTTGTCACTAAACAGTCTAAAATATGGGCGTATGATAATCTCAACCACGAAAATTTATTTACAGAAATAGCGTATGGTTTAATTGATAAACTAGTTTATAAAAACATTTGTAAGAGAGTATTGCGCCTGATTGAAGTAATTGAAAATAAAAAAAGAGATAAGTAAGATGTTTCGAATAGGTATATCAAGTAAATTATTTTTTATGTTTATTTTTGTTTCTGTGTCTGTTTGTGTATACGCAATTAGACACAGAAACAAAGGTGTAACGTTATCCGATTGTTTTGGTGTAGTCGTAATAGCGCTTATTTCGTCGATTATTTTAATTTTAATGAAGGTGGTTTGAATGTATAAAATTAAGTTTTTATTGCTGTGTGCTATTTTGTTAGCCGTTTGTTTTTTATCTATATATCTTTACACTTTTGTAAAGGGTTATACGGATTCGGATATAAGGACAGAAAGTGGAAAATGAGATTAAGATAAAAGGTTCGTCTGTGCCTAAAGTAAAAGCTCTTAACTCGTTTCACGCAGATAAGGACGGGTATATAATTAGAAATTGTGAAACTGCTTTATTAAATTCAGAATGCTATTATTTGTTGAAGGGGTGTACAGGTTGTTTGATTGCTTATGAACGAGTTGACATAGAGGGCGTTTTGAAAAGTATTAAGACATTAAGTCGTGGGGGTGTTAATCTTACACAGGATCAAATTAATAAATTAAGGGGAAAAAGAAAATGAAAAATTTATATTTACTTTGCGTTATTTTGTCCGGGTTTGGGATAAGTATTAGTGCTGGATTATTAGGATACAGTTTGTTACGCATTTTATTTCTTTTTTTATTTTGGAGATCAGACGAGGTAGTTAAGTTTCCTTCCTTACACCCTGTAGTAAGGGATTTTATTGTCCCTATTAAAAATTTTTCTTTGTGTGCTGCGGTAAGTTTATCTGTGTTATGTGGAAGTTGTGTTTTATTTTTTGAATTGGTTAAAGTGGTAAGGTATTTGTGAAATGGAAGAAACTAAAGAAATTAAAAAAGCAAAAGATCATTTAAGTAATATGCGGAGGGTGTTGCAGGACGCTGAGGAAGATGTTCAGTTAGCCTTAGAAACTCTAAATGCTTTAATCGAAAAAGAATTTGAAAGAAACAATAATTTAATTTCTGGGGAAACTAAGTTGATATCCTCTAGAAAAGAAAGTAAGGTATACGTCTATTATAAATTATATCATTTTTCTAAAAATACAGAGCTTGCTTTTTTCGATAGAGCAGTACTTGCTTTTCTTTTAAAGAAAGACGGCACAATTAGTAAATCAACAACGACATTATATAGGTGGGAGATTGAAAAGTGAAAATAGAAATAAAAACAACTGAGTTAACCAGATCATTTGTCGATCAAATGAAAAGTGCGGTTATGTTAGAGTTAGTTAACGGTAAGTTATTAGGCTACGCGTGTAATATTCTCCCCCGCGAACGAAGACGCTATAAGCATATCTACGTATAAGGGGAGGGTAAATGTTTAATTGGTATTGGAGAGATTGTTCTTTTTCTGGATTCACAAGGCCTCGTAACGCTGTGTTAGGTGGTTTACGAAAATTATTTATTAAAGACTTTTTAAAACCTCTGACGCGCAAAGTAATAAGTTTAAAGTTAGTTGTTAAATTATTTTATAGACGTTTGATGCATTTACGAAAAATTTTTACCCGGAACATTAAAAGGTTAAACTGAAAATACGCATACTATTTAGTTAAAGAACGAAGGAGAAAAACAAAATGAAATTTGAAATTGTTTGTGATGTAATTCAAAATGAAGAGACCTTTACTAAAGGTGAAATTGTTACAGAATATACCGGAAATACTTACGGTTGCTGTACGCTCGATGAGATTCCTGTAATTAAAAATGGGACGTCTGAGTTTGTTGGAGTCGATAAAATGTATTTGAAAAAATAATAGATTAAAGTTTTTATTTTCTTTTTACGATAATTAAATTATTCTCGTCTGTCTGCCTTGCCTATTTATTAGCCGGGTAGACTGGATGGGATTTTTAGGAGAGGTGAAGGATGAATATTGTTGACAGAATGATTGACGCTTGCTATACAACTAATAACCATACGTTATGTGTTGGCATAGATGCGCTGTTGACATTAAAAGAAGAAATCGAAAAACTTAAGCACGAAAACGAAGCATTAAAAAAAGAGTTAAAATCACAAGATGGTCATTTCAAACTTATGCAATACTTAATGTCAAAAATTGTTGACGATACGGCAAGGAGCTTACTAAGTAAAATTGATATGTTCAAACAGAAAAATGAGGCGTTAAAGTGCTGCGGGAATTGCGCAAATAATATTTCATGGGCGCATGAGGTAGCGTGCCAGCTTCCAAAAATTATAGATTCTGGTAAAGAATTTTGCCCTTCCTGGATATGTGATAATTTAACACAAAAAGAGCGACTGATTGAGGGCTAAAGTTTTCTTTTATTTTTTACGATAATTAAATTGTGGGGGCAGTTAATCGGCGTTGTGTATTTGTTAAAGACGAAGAAGCAAGGGACACTGACCCCATTTTATTTGGTGTCTCTAGTGTATCAGTAGCACAATTAACTGTGAATCAATCAGGCAGGGTTCGATTCCCGTAAATGCCTTTTTTATTTTTTTTAAATTGGAAAAAGAAAACGGGGAAAGAGTGAGTTGATTCGATAACAAAAGTGAAAAGGAGAGTGAAAAGTGGCAGTTATAAATAAAGAAAATAAAATTTACGATGAAGGAACTAAA
>Ga0172380_10003203_pt1 | contig 23090 bp, 20 predicted proteins | sample Leawe162metaG_FD_119747 | JGI IMG/M metagenome (GOLD analysis project Ga0172380, IMG submission 119747) | Leachate microbial communities from a municipal landfill in Southern Ontario, Canada - Leachate well 162 metaG | ecosystem: Engineered > Solid waste > Landfill > Unclassified | place...
ATTCTCGATGTGTTCGATGAGATGAAGGCCTTTTTTACCAGGGACATCAGCGCCAGCCCGCGCCCTGATAATTTGTCTGGCACCCTTGATATCAATGTCAGGGATGATCGCATTACCGTCCGTACCCGCGACACCGCCCCCGGGCTGAAAGTGAATGTGGATAACGGACCTTCACTGATGCCGTAAGCGAGGTTTGAATGAGCTTTGAAGATCGTTTGAACGCCTCGGTGCGGGGCGTTGAATTCCTGCTGAATACCGCAGATGGCAAGGGCGGCCGCCGCGCCATCCCCCGTGAGTACCCCAAGCGCGAAAGCGGATGGACAGAAGACAACGGCGCCGTGCTGACCAACGAGCAGATCGTTGGCAAGGTCGTTGGCAAAGACTATGTGGCCCAGCTGCGCAGCCTGCTCGATGCCCTGAATCAACCAGGTACCTGCGAGATGATCCACCCCTGGTGGGGCGTGCGCACTGTGCAAGTCGGCGAAGTCAGCCACCGCCTGGACAACGAAGAAGACGGGGTGGCCTATGTCACCTTCACCGTGTGGGAAGCCGGTACCCGGTTGTTTCCCTCTGCTGCCATCGATACCGCCGCCACCCTGGGCAATGCCGCCGACGCCGCTAATGGCGCGACTGAGCAATCCTTCCTGGACTCCTTCCTGACCGGCATCGACAACATGGGCCCCATGGTCGATACCCTGCTCGATGACCTGGACGAGTTGACCCGTGGCCTGCCCACCTTGCCGGATCAGTTCCGTGAGTGGACTGATCGCCTGATGCGTACCAAGGATAGCGTCGGCAGCCTGCTGGCCTACCCGGGCGAACTGGCCCGCGAGGTAACGGGTATCGTCGAAGATATCAAGGGCGTCGTCACCGACCCCATCAGGGCGCTATCCGTATATGACAACGTGAGCCGCCGCTGGGAAGGCATGAGGGCAGAGCTGGCCATCACTGGCGGCCTGCCCACTGGCATCATCATCAATGCCACTGCCGGTAGCGCGTCATCCGTCCCGACCATTGATACCCCTGACGAGCGCGATGCAGCCATGGCCAATGGTGTGGCGTTTACGGCCTTGATCCGTCGTGCCTCAGCCACTGCTGCCGCCAGTGCCATTGCCAGTGCCAACTTTGGCAGCGATCGCGACTTCACGGCGGATCCTGCCGGTTCGGTCACTATCGGCCAATCCCTCACCGGCGATCAGGTCAACAACCAGCTGAGCCGCCCCGTGGTGATGGATGGGGTCATCGGGGCAGACCGCAACCTGCTGCTGACTGCCGATGACCTGGAGGCCATGGCAAACCAGTTGGCCGCCACCTTGGCCGAGCTGGCCATGGATGCGGTAGAAGCCGGCGAAAGCGGCGTGTGGCGCGCCTTGCGTGACCTGCGCCTTGCCCTGCTCAATGACAGCCGCGAGCGGGGCGCCCAGTTGCCGCGCCGCCGTCAGCTTACTCTGGCCACCACCACGCCCGCCGCCTTGCTGGCTTGGCAGCAGTATGGCAATACCGAGTACCGCGATCGCTTGGTCAGCAGCAACAACCTGCGTGATCCCGCCTTCATCACCCCCAGCACCCGAATCGATGTGATCGACGAGGTGGCCAATGGCTGAGCCTATTACCCTGCGTGTCGATGGCCAGCTCTATGAGGGATGGCAGAAGGTGCGCATCACCCGCAGCCTGCGCGATATAGCCGGCGATTTTGAGCTGACAGTCACCGAAAAAATTGATGTTGCTCAGAAGATAACAATCAAACGCGGCAGCGCCTGCACCGTGCATATCGGCAGCGATCTGGTGTTGACCGGCTACATCGATACATTCGTACCGAGTTATGACGCCAAAGAGGTCACCAGAATTGTCAGCGGCCGCAGCAAGACCGGCGATCTGGTTGACAGCTCGGCCATCTACAAGGCCGGTCAATGGCAGAACGCCACCCTAGACAAGGTGGCGCGCGATATCAGCAAGCCGTTCGGTATCGAAGTGGTGGTCGAATGCGATCTTGGTGCGACCTTCCCCCGCGTGGCCATCGAGCAGGGCGAGAGTTGTTTCGAGCTGCTCGATCGCTTGGCCAAGCAACGTGCCGTGTTGCTCACTCCTAACGAAAAAGGCCAACTGGTGCTGACACAGGCCAGTGACCAGGTCATGGGGGCCAGCCTTATCCTGGGCGAGAACATTCTGGCGGCGCGCGGAAACTTCAGCATGATGGATAGGGCATCAGAGTGGATCATCAAGGGCAGCAGCTACGGCGGCGGCGCAACCTGGGATAACACGGCAGCAGCGACTATCGGCGGCCAGAAGGCAACCATTACCGACCCGGATGTGCCGCGCTATCGCCCCCGTATCATCATTGCCGAAGATGTCACCACAGTGGCAGGGGCCAGCAAGCGCGGCCAGTGGCAGAAACAGCGCAGCATCGGTGAAGGTACCCAGACCGAGGTGACTGTCGCCGGCTGGCGCACCCATGGGATGAAAGGCGACAGAGGCCCACTCTGGCGCATCAACCGAATGTGCCCCATCAAGGACGATATACAAGACCTTGATGTGAACTGGCTGATCGTCTCGGTGAGCCTAATGGAAGGCGACCAGACAGGTCGCGAGACCATAATCAATCTGACCCCGCGCGAGGCGATGCTGATCCCCGCAGAAGTGACCAAGAAGCAGACCAAAGAGGCAACCACATGGTAAGTATTCGTGATGTGCAGAAGTTGCTAGCGCCTCTGTCGCGCCGCCTGCGCCTGATTGCTGATAGGGCCAGAGTAACGTTGGTGGATGATGGCCTGCAGCGGCAGAACCTGCAGCTTAAGGTATTGGCTGACGAGGGGGCGGATGATGTGGAGCGCTTCCAGAACTATGGCCACACCAGCGTTCCGCCAGAAGGGTCTGAGGCCATCGTGCTGGGCCTTGGTGGTGCCCGTGCTGGCTTGGTAGCCATCGCGGTAGAAGATAAGTCAGCGCGCCCCAAAGACTTGGAAGCGGGTGATAATTGTCTGTACCATCTGGAAGGCCATCGCATCATTCTGCGCAAGGATGGCGTAGTCGAAATCATCGCGAAGTCCGTCATTATCAGTGCCTCCGAAAAAATCACCATGATGTCCCCTGATACCGAAATTCAAGGCCCGTTGAAGGTGACCGGAGCGCTCTCGTCCGATACGGATGTGACTACCGGCACTACCTCTCTCAAGGGTCATATTCACGATCAGTCAGGGGGAGGTCAGACATCCACCCCCGTGTGAGGGGCGATGACCACAGCAATCACCTGGAACAACGAAACCGGCCGAGGCGATATCGAAATCACCTCGGCCGGTTTGCGTCAGGATGATGGCCTCGCCACCCTGGTATTGCAGATCCTGTTCACCGATGCCCGTGCCGATCCCTCTGACGTCTTGCCTGATGGCACCAATGACCGCCGTGGCTGGATTGGCGACACCTTCGCTGATGAGCCATGGGGCAGCAAGCTCTGGTTGCTCGACCGGTCAAAGCTCACCACTGACGTGCGCAACAAGGCAGTGACCTATGCGCAAACTGCCCTTGAACGCCATTTAAAGCCCGATTACGCCAAGCAAGTCGTCGTCACCGGCGCTATCCCCCAGTTCCAGATGCTGCAACTCGATATTGCCATCACCCGTCCAGATGGCTCGGCCATGACCCTCAGCATCAAACAGCGCTGGGAGGCGCAAGCCAATGCCCTATAACGTGCCCACTCTGCGCCAGATCATCGCCAGTGGTGAGCTGGATCTGGAATCCAGCCTCGGCACTGTGCTGCCCAAGTTCGGCATCGAACAGGCACTAAATATCGCCGTCAGTGCCGGCATCCGCGATGCCTATGACCACCAGACCTGGATCGTGCGCCAGATCATCCCCACCACTGAATCTGATGACCAGACCATTGTTGAGCTGGCCCAGTTTGAAGGGGTGATCCGCAAGCAAGCCACCTATGCCGCTGGCCCTGCCACCTTGAATGGCAACGTGCCTGCGCCGGTCGGCACCGTATTGCAGCACAAAGATGGCCGCCAGTATGCCGTGACATCCAGCGCCAGCCCCAGCAGCGGCACAGTCGCTGTTCAGGTGCAGGCCACCGCCGTCGGCGCAGCAGGCAATCTCTCCCCGGGCGAGGTGCTGACGTTGGTCACTCCTGTACCAGGACTGCAATCAAGCGGCGTCAGTGGGGATATCAGTGGTGGTGCTGACATCGAGCCTATCGCTGAACTGCTGGAACGCCTGCTGTTTCGCAAGCGCAACCCGCCCATGGGGGGCGCTGTGGCAGATTACGTGGCCTGGATGCGAGAGGTGCCCGGCGTGACCAGGGCGTGGGCCTATGACGTTTGGCAAGGCGGTGGCACGGTAGGCATTGGCTGGGTTTTCGATGACCGTATCGACATCCTGCCGACCCCGACTGACACGCTTGCCATGATGGAGTACCTCTTCCGTCATCCAGACCCGGCGACCGGCGTGCTGGTTGGGCGCCCTGGTGGCATTGAGCCGGTGCCTATCGGCCCTTTGCTCAAGACCACTGATCTGGCCATCACTCCCACGCCAGACAGTACCGATATCCGCGCCGCTATCCAGCGCAATCTGGACGGTTACGAACGCACCCTGCAGCCGGGCGACACCCTGCTGCTTTCCAAAATCCGCACGGCCATTGGCACCGCCGCCGGGGTGAAAAACTACACCCTCGATCTGGCTGCTGATGTGCCGGCTGATATCGATGAGTTGAACGTCATCGGGGTGATCACGTGGCCCACTCTGTAGAGCAATGGGGTGAATCACTCCAGCAGCAGATGCCCCGTGGTCGTGCATGGCCGCGTGACGTCGATGCTGACCTGCCGAAGTACGTCATGGGCTTTGCCAAGCGCCTGGCCGATCTGGAACTCAGTGCCGACCAGCTCCTGCTGGAGATGCGGCCAGAGACCACCAACCTGCTGTTGCCAGAGTGGGAAGCCTATCTGGAACTGCCGGAGTGCGAGGCCGCCGAGCAGTCGTTCGAACGCCGCCGCGCCGCCGTGGTCGAGAAGTACCACCGCAAAGGCGGCCTGCAGACCTGGATGATTGAGCAGATCGCCGCCGCCCTGGGCTTCACCGTCAAGGTCTATGAGCAGTGGCCCCACCACGTGCTCAGAGATGTCAACTATCCACTCTATCCCGCCTCTACGCGCTTCGTGCTGCGCGTGGACGTGCTCGACATGCCAGAAGACCGCTTCACCGTGCTGGACAACGTGCTGACCCCTTTGCGGGGCAATGCCCCCCTGGTGCTCGAATGCGTGCTCAATCGCCTGAAACTGGCTGGTTTTTACTACGACTTTAACTATGAGGTGTAACTATGTTTTGGCCTGACCGTGGTAGTGGTGTACCTGCTGAACCAGCCCGCAGACCGGTTGCGTCCGCAGTTCGCCAGTATTTTACTGAGGGTGGAGAGGGCGTTGCTCCTACCGTTCCTGGTGGTGATTGGTTCAACCAGATAACTAACGAGATGCTGAACGTGCTGATCGCGGCTGGCATCGAGCCGAGTAAGATTGATGATGACCAGCTGTTGCTGGCTATTCAGCGTATTTCCAAGGCCATGAGTGCCCGCGAAGCCCTGCGCCGTACTTACGCCGAAGCTGGGTTCACTCTGGTACCAGGTAGCTTCGAGCTCGGCGGCACCGTGACCACGGCCACCGATGTATTGCTCTATGAAGCAGATGGCCATGCCTACAACTGGGATGGCGTATTCCCGGGCGGTGGCAAGGTTGTCCCGCAAAACTCAACGCCCGCCACCACTGGCGGCGTAGGCCCCGGCCTTTGGCTGGATCAGGCTAGTTCAACTTTGTTGTTACTGCTTTCAGCACCTTCAGGAGCAGGAAGAGTTGGCAAGCTTGGTGGCGGTACCGTAGAGGATGCAATGCCGATTATCGGCGAACTTACGTTGCAAATTCCTGAGCAGTTTGACGATATTAATTCCGCGCTCTCATCTATCTCTCAGCGCAGAATAGCAAGCGAATCAAGTGTTGTTATAAGCGTTGCCATTGGATCATATGCTTGGCCTACCCAGGTATTATCCCATCCAGATGCCGAGAAAATCACCATAACTTCAAGAGGTGGCTTGGGAAGTATCACTTCGTTCCCTGGTACCGCAGTAGCCGCTGTTACTGGAAGTCGTGGTGCTTACGAGGTAAAAATTTCATGCTCTCCAGGTGGCGGTGTTTCTGCCGGAGATGTGGTAGCTATCAGCGATATCGTCGGGGACTATGACGCAGAAGTGCTCGGCGGCTGTTACCGGGTCTCTGCTGTGGATGCGGTGTCTATCACCGTTACAGTGCGTTACTGGCAAGCTGGGTGGTCTATTGCGTCACTGACGTCATGCACCATCAGAAAAGCCCCGGTCGTGGTCGATTTTTCTGGCCAAGATGGTTTCGTAAATAAGTCGTCAAATTTCGGTAAGATATTCGGCATATTTGCCCGTGGCAATATGTACTCATACTGGAATGAGAGCGATATCGTAGGCACTGAGAAAGGTACCCATGGGTGGTACGTTTCGGCAAATACCATCATAAATGGCGCCGGAGAAGCTGGCGGTGAGAACCCATTTGCAATAGCTGGCGGCTCGCTGTCAATGGAGTTCTGTGGCGCGCTTGATTTTGACCAGCAGGGTATTTGTTCGTCTAACTCTGCGGCTATATACGGCCGTGATGTGTTTTCTAGCTCATGCGGAAGGAGGGGGTATTACACAGGAACCGCAGCATCTATTGAGATGCGGTTCAGTTATGCATCAACTAACTATCGAGACGGTGCTATAGCAGATTATGGTGGCTGCTTTAACACTTCTTTTTTCCGGTCATGTGGTAACCGCTTGGATGGCCTCTTCTCCATTAACGGCGGGAATTTTGTAGGCCCTAACTCTCGCGCAGTTCGCAATGGTGGATATGGTGCTGAAGGTAGGTCTGGATCTGGCATGTTTACAGATTCGTCGGAGTTGAACGGTAACCTTATTGATGGCGCACATGGTGAATACGGAGCTGAGCTATCACTTGTATCGTCGGCTATGGATGACAACTTGATAGATGGCGTGTCACTCATATTCGGTGCTTCCGCAAGAATGAATAGCGCTACCACAAGTGCGTCTAACAACGGTCGATATGGGATAAATGCACTGCACAGCAGCGTGAATTATACCGGTGCCACACTGACAGGTAATACGACGGCCCCGATTAAGAACGTAGAGTCAATGCTGCTCAACAACACTGCCTATAGTGTGGCCGAGTCAGTCATCCCCTACAACAAGCTCAGGGTGTCCAGTCCTGCAGGTAACCATCAGACTACTGCCGATACCACAAGCGTCGGGGACTTCATTATCTCCCTTGATGGAGCCCCAGTTCAGCAGTTCAAGCTGAACGCGATATTCCCGTCTACCGATGGCACGTTAACCAGTGGTCGCTCAACGGAGCGGTGGAATACAGTCTATTCAGTAAATGGAGTCCAAACATCCTCTGACGCTCGATTCAAGTCAGATGTGCGGGAGATGTCTGATGCCGAGCTTTCCGCTGGTGCCCAGCTGGCTGGCGAGATTGGTTTCTGGGAGTGGACAGACCCGCAGCGGGATCGTGAGCACTGTGGCCTGACGGTTCAGCGGGTTATTGAAGTCATGAGTTCACATGGACTTAAGCCATTTAGCTATTCGTTCATCTGCTATGACGAGTGGGAGGACGAGTGGGAGGACGAGCTTGCAGAGTCTATTGGAGAGCATGGTGAACCGGTATTAACACCTACCGGTAACAAGGTCCTGGTGCGCAAGGCTGGCAGTCTGTATCAGTTCAAAGACAATGAATTGAACCGGTTCTTGATTGCTGGTGCTATGAATGAGATTGACACAATCAAGGCTCGCCTTAAGTCCGCTGGACTTTAACTTCTTCGTTATCTCTTCCGTAAATCGCTAGAGGATTGATCACGCATGTTATTGCTCAATCCTCTAGCCCATCGTGATCAATCCTCTAGCGCGGCTACATTGACGCTGGTCAACGCCTCAACGGAGGGTGTCAGGCTGGTCTTGGCCACACTGGCACGCTTTTCGCCAAAGGCTGCCTTGGTGACTTGTATGGTCAGCAGCATGGCGATCAGATCCAGCTGCAGGGTGGCGCTGTCGTTGATGACCAGTCGTCCGTCGCTGGAGAAGGTGCGCAGCTGATTCTGTTGCAGCAGCTCCACCAGCTCCTGGCGCAGGGCCACATCGCTCTGGCCCTGGTTGAAGTCCAGGTTGAGCAGATGCAGCGCGCCGTCCCGCAGGATCAGCGTGGCGTTGCCAACGGACTCTTCGGTGATGGTGTCGAGTGCCAGCGCCTGATCTTGATACTGCAGCCTGACCGGTACGGCAATGCCTTCTGCCAGTGCACTGGCAAAGCTGGCAGGAATGATGATATTGGCGATTTTGAGTGGCGCTGAGGCGCTGGCCGAGGCTGACATCATGATCAGCAATGAGACTGGCAACAGGCAGGCTTTTTTCAACATATCACGCACCATGGTTCCAAATTTCGGCAAAACAACACAGCCACTCGACCGGGTGGTGGAGGCAGTACCAGTACAAAGGATTATTTGATGACGACGAATTCCTGGCCCAGCCAGAGGCCGACATGGCTCTTCGGATCCCGGAGATCAACCTGGCGGAATTGGCGTTGCTTGCCCGGCAGGTCGTAATAGGTCTCCTTGCACTGTTCCTTGCGCTGTTTCAGGCAAGTGCCATACGCCACTGTGCGGTATGAGGCGTTTCCTTTATTGGTCAGGGTGTCGCCTTGCAGAAGGTAATCGAACTTCTGCTGGCGCGGTGTGACCACCAGGATGGTGCCTATCTGGGCTGAGGTGGTGGCGACTGCCTGGCGGCGTTCGTTGCGCTGGTCGTCCATCGACAGGGCGGTATCCAGCCAGCGGATGCGGTAGTAACGCTCCTTGCCATCCTGCGGGCCCTTGTAAAAGAAGCGCACGTTGTTCTTGGCGTTGGCAGGGAGCATCAGCCGGCTCGGCGACAGCATGAGTTCACCGTCCACTTCCATCGGCATCTCCTGCCCGCCCTCTTCCGGGGAGGAGATGCGTGTCACTGTGACCGTGACCAGTCTGGCCTGGTCGCTGGCGTTCTCGATCTCTTTGGCGACATCCTGACTGCCCGCATCAATAAAGGTGGTAACCGAGCCGACGTTGATCGCTTGGCTTATTCCGGGAATAAACAGCATCCATACCCCCAGCATTTTCAGGTTCATGTGATCTCCTGTGAATACAAAGGGCCCCGCAGGGCCCCGAATGATATGCGTTGAGGCAATCAGGCCCAGTTGGCCACGAACTCGACGTTGACTTCGCCGCTCCACAGACCGTCTGGCAGGGCTTCAAAAGTGGCCGTGCTGCCGTTGGCAGTGGCGCTTTCAATGTTGAAGCTGAAGGAACCCTGCGCCGTGGTGCGTTGGGTGTCCTCCTTGAAACCCTGGGCTATGGGGGAGAGGTTGCCGCCTGTGATGCCCGCCGCCGTATCGATCAGGGTGGTGTAGGCCGTGGTGCTGACCGGTGCACCGCCCCACAACACGCCCACGTCGACGGTGGAGTTGCCACCCAGATGGTTCAGGGTGCCGTTCAGCTTCTTGGCTTTCAGAGTGAAGGACGTCGCGCTGGCATCCCCCTTGATGGCGACATCGAACAGGCCGTTGACGGTATTGAAACCCTTGATCCCTTCGGCGTACTGGAAGGAGAGGCTGGAGAGCGGGGTGACAACCAGCTCGGAGGTGGTGTCTTTCTTGGCGGTTGCCTGCCATGTTGCGACTGCCGAGGCTTCGACGGCTGCCTGGGTGGCAGCGGCAAAACCCAAACCTACAACTGTCAGCGCAATCAGAGTCTTTTTCATCTTGATGTTTCCTACAGGTTTCCCGATGAGTAGCCTTGAGCCACCCGTTTGATTCACTGCACCCGAAGTGCATTCGTTCTTCATCCTTTGGGCATATTTGACCAAGGGGGGTTGCCGGGTCCCGCAACATAATGTTCCGTCACCCAGCTCATCTTTTCGCCGACCAAGATAACCGCCAGACCTGCTTGGATCGATCTAATGGTGTGTAGGAAAAGTCCTAAAAGGTAGTTGTTACGTACAACTTCAGATGGATGTATATCCTAGCGGCTAAACCATGAGTTATTTAAAGTTATAACTTTGATTTTTAAGCATTTTGATGCTTTTCTTATCAAGATGAATCGGGCGTTTGGTAAGCGGTTGCGAATGATGTTTGGGTCGGTGATTCGGTACAAAGGAGTCATAAGATTCAAAAGAATATATATACACATAACAGATTGATAAATATATATAAAATAAACTAGCTCAAATAGCGTTCAGGTTACTTTATTAGCGGTTCATTTGAATTGTGTAACATATTATTAATATCAAGACGCAATGTGGTACAGGTGCTGATTTTGTAGTTAGTATACGCTAAATCAAATGAGTCAACGGTAGGTAGGTATATGGCAAGGATATTGATAGTCGATGATCACCCCGCAATAAGAATGGCAGTGAATATGCTGCTTAAACAGGATGGGCACCATATTCTGGCAGAGGTTGATAATGGTGTTGATGCAATCTCTTCGGCTAGGAAACATCAGCCTGATATTGTGGTGCTCGATATTGGCATCCCCAGACTGGATGGTATTGAAGTTATCAAAAGACTGAAGGATCTGGATGCCAGCATCAAGGTGATTATTTTATCAGCACAATCAACTCATCATGTCATGGTGCGTTGCCTGCAGGCCGGGGCTGATGGATTCATGTCCAAACTGGACGAGCTGTCGCTATTGAGAAGTGCGATCGTAAAAATAGAGAAAGATCAGCTCTATTTTCCAAGAGATATTATCGCAGGTGCCAAAAATGCTCATTCAGTAGACAGGGAAGATCTATTGTCAGCACTCTCTGATCGTGAAATGAGTGTGCTGCTGCAGATATGCCAGGGCCATGCAAACAAGCAGATAGCGGAAAGCATGCTGCTCAGCGAGAAGACGGTCAGCACCTACAAGACCCGCCTGATGCAAAAGCTCAATGTAACCAACATGGTTGACCTGATCAGTCTGGCCAAGCGGCAAGAATTGATGTGAGCAAGATGAAATTACTTCTGATCTTGTTCGTCAGCCTCAGTTCGTTTCTTGCCCCTGCCCATGAACTGGAAGATAGCCTGCTGCATGTCTATGCGCGGGATGACAACGAGTATCTCGGCAAGCAGGCACTACCTCTGCGTGCCGATGACTGGCTATGGTTGCGCAATCGTGAACGGCTGATCCTGGGGGTGCCGATGCCGGACAACCCCCCCATGGACATTACTCTGCGTTCCGGTGCCTATGAAGGGGTTACCGCCGACATTGCCGGTATGTTGAGTTATTTGTTGCACGTCGAGATAGCGGTGAAGAAGCTTCCGTCACGGGCGGCGGCCATAGCTGCGCTCAAGCGGGGGGAGATCGATCTGTTGAGTACCTCAAATGCTTATGAGGAGGAACAACAGTTGCTATTAACTGATAAATATATGGAAGATGACCCAGCCATATATAAAAGCATACACGTAAAGGAGCGTGATATAAAAACGGTGGCCGTCCCAGAGTATTATCTGCCAACTCTTGATGTGATGCGTTACCTGCCTGGCGTTCAAGTAAAGTTATATTCCTCCCGCTATAGTGCCTTGTCGGCTGTCGCTTATGGTCAGGTCGACGCTGTCATGGTTGATATGATTTCTGGTAATTTTATCGTCAATAAATTCTACCAGGACAGCATTCAATTACTAAGGCCCTTGTATGTGGATACTCATGGTTTCTCATTCTCGCTGGAAAAACAGAATCGGCGCCTCAAGAAAATAATTGATATTGCACTGCATGAAGTATTGGAAGGCAAGCGCGAGGAAATTGCCAAACGTTGGAGCGGTGGTGGACTCTCCATCGATGCCAAGAGGATAGGGCTGACCAGTGGTCAATGGGCATGGCTTGGCCAGCAGAGAAAGCTCCGGATTGCGGTCAACAGCAGTATTCCGCCGCTGAGTTTCCTCGACGTGAACGGCACTTTGCATGGCGTGACTGCCGATCTGTTGCAGGTGCTGAGGGCGAAACTGGGAGTGGAGATCGAGGCGGTCCCGGTCAAGACGGTCAAGCGCATGATCCAGCTGCTGGATGAGGGGGGGGTGGATGCTGTGGTAATGAGCCCATCGGTAGAGCGCAGGCGTCGTTTCCTGTTCAGCCGGGCCTTCGTGCTGGATCCCTTGTCTTATGTGGTTGGCGTGAAACATGAAGCGAGTGAACCGGACACTCTGCTCAAGTTCGGGACTGTGGCCGTGGTCAAGGATTTCATTTCGGCTCAGGCCATAGAGGAGGTATACGGCAGGTTGAGGACTCGCTCGTTTGACAAGATTGAAGACGCACTGCGTTGTGTCGCGACCGAGGTATGTGATGTGACTGTGCTGCCGCTGCGGGTGGCCAAGTATTACGTCAACAGCAAATTCCCCGATAGCTTGCTTATCACGGGCGAGTTATTCGATTCGATTCCGATTGGTGCCGCGTTCGCGGTATCCCAGGAGTACACAGTACTGCGCAATATTCTGGACAAGGTGATCGCAACCATGCCGCCGGACGAGCTGGAAGGGCTCTCCAATCGCTGGCGGGTCAGTACCCAGCAGGAGGCGATCACCTGGCAGGAACTGGTACGCGAGTTTGGCATCTTTATTTCACTGATCCTGCTGTTGACTCTCCTGGTCAGCCTCTGGAGTCTCTCCCTGCGCAAACAGATGCGCGAACGTCGGGTTGCCGAAGTGGCGCTGAGTGCCCAGCTCAAGTTCATTGAAGATCTGGTTGACGGCACGCCCCATCCCATCTACGCCAGAGACCAGGATGGGCGGCTTATCCTCTGCAACAGCAGCTATGCGGCCTTTTTTGGTGAACCGAAAGCCGGCTTGCTGGGCTCAGGCCTGGCCGCTGATGGTGAGCGTTGGCCTTTTCTCGCCCCCCTGTTTGCCGATCTTGCCGCTGCCCGCGAGGAGCGACAGGCGCAGGAGGGGGATCATCGTCTGGTCATGGTGAACGAGGCTGTGGATGTCTATCACTGGGTCCAGCCCTATTACGATCTGGATGGCAAGGTGCAGGGGGGCATTGGCGGCTGGATCGATGTGAGCGAGCGCCTGCGCCTGCTGGATGATCTGGCGGTAGCAAGCCAGGAGGCGCAAGAGGCCAATCGCGCCAAATCGACGTTTCTAGCCACCATGAGCCACGAAATTCGTACCCCCATGAATGCCATCATAGGCCTGCTGGAGCTGACTCTGCGGCGAGATCGTCTGCATGAGGAGGATAAAGCCTCGCTCTCCATCGCCCATGGCTCGGCGACGGATCTGCTGACCCTGATCGGCGATATTCTGGATATCTCCAAGATAGAGTCGGGGCGGCTCGAGCTGGTCCCCGAACCCCATGACATAGCGGCCTTGACCGAGTCTGTCGTCACAGTGTTCAACGCCCTGGCCAGACAGAAGAATCTGCAACTGGAACTGGTCATCGGAGCGACCCATTGGGTGCAGGTAGACGGTCTCTGTTACAAACAGATCCTGTCCAACCTGATCAGCAATGCCATCAAATACACTGAGCTGGGCTCGGTACGGGTCGAGCTGCAGCTATGGAGCAGTGACGGCTGGTGTACCTTGCAACTGGTGGTCAGGGATACCGGAATAGGGATAGCCCCGGCGGAACTGGCGAGGCTGTTTCAACCCTTCAGCCAGGCCAGCCAGCCCGAGCACATCCAGCAATCCGGTACGGGCCTCGGCCTGATGATCTCTCGCTCCCTCTGCGAGTCAATGGGGGGATCCCTGGTGCTGGAGAGCGAGTTGGGTCGTGGCACCCGGGTGTGTGTCGAGATGAAACTGCCCCTTGCCACGGCCGTGGAGAAACCCCTTTCAGGCGAACTCGACTCAGTGATGGCGCGCGGGGATAGGCTGCGAGTGATGATAGTGGATGATCACCCCACCAATCGGCTGCTTATCAGTCAGCAACTGGCCTATCTGGGGCATGAGGCCATGGCGGCCGAGTCGGGTGAGCAGGCGCTGGCGCTCTTCGCCGAATACCCCTTCGATGTCGTCATCACCGACTTCAACATGCCCGGTATGAACGGGTTCGAGTTGACCCGCCAGTGCCGTGCGCGGGAGCACCTCAATGGCAGGCACCGTTGTGTGATCCTGGGCCTGACGGCCGATGCGCGTCAGGAGCAGGTGAACGAGGGTCATGCGGCTGGCATGGATGATTGTCTGTTCAAGCCGGTAGGGCTGGAGGCGCTCGATCATTGCCTGCGTCGGCATATGCAGCGTGAGGAGCAAGCCGATGTCGCCGCTTGCATGCAGGAGATCAGGCAGTGTCTCGGGCCGCTGACCGGCCACCAGTCAGCCCTGATGTTGCCCCTACTGGCCGAATTTGTTCGTGCCAGTGACGATGACCTGCAGGCGTTGCAACAGGCGGCTACCGCCGGGGAGCTGGCCCGCTTTCTGGATTATGTTCATCGGCTGAAAGGCGGAGCCAGGATCATGGGGGCCATGCAGCTGGTTGCCACCTGCAGCGAGATAGAGTCCGGGGAACTGAACGCACAAACCCTGCCCATGGCGTTGCAGCGCCTGCAACGTGTCTATCACATTGCCAGGCTGGCCATAGTGCGCTTGCAGAGCGCAGAACCTGGATGAGAATGAAGGCATGGTGACATGCCTTCATGACTGCTCAACCGTGCCAATACACCATCAACTCATAGGCGGCCTCACCTGTCTGGTGGGGCCGGCTCGAAGGGGCCTGATAGCTGAGGTAATAGCGGGTGGCTTGTGCCAGGGTCAGAGGATGTGTGGAGGGGATCCGTTGACCATTGAGCGTGAGGCTGATGGGAGTGCCGGCCTGTTGTGTCAGGGTGCCATACAGTTTGCGGGCTTGCAGTTGATAGGTGGTATTGAAATCCGGGCTGCTGATATTGGCCGCCAGGGTATGAGTGGGATGCCGCGCCTGATTTGAATTGACGGGTTGCAGGCCGGGATGGGTGAGTGCTATTTCCATCCTGGTATCTTTACTGGCGGTGGCTGGCCAATTGAGTTGACGGGTCAGGGTGTCGGCCTGGGCGGTTGCACCACAGCACCCAAGCAGTAACGCCACCAGCATTCCTTTCTGAGACATATGGTCATCTCCTGGATCTAGAGGTTACCCCGTTGTCGGGGTCATCCGTTTATCGACTCACCTGCCAGAAAGCTTAGTTTGACGCTCGTGATTCGGAATGAGCTGACACGGGATACGGGGTATGATCCCACGTCTTGTCCTCCCTTTAGTCATAGATATGGAATCCCTGCTTTGCTCGAAAATCAGATGATGTTGTTGGCGGTGTTCGAACGGGCGGCGTTGATGCTGATGACCCTGTTCTTCCTGACCCGTACCCGGCCGTTCCAGCGGCTGTTCCAGAAGCGGGATCACACCCCGGCCGAGCTGGTGCTGGTCGCCTCCATCTTCGGCCTGTTCGCCGTGTTCAGTACCTACACCGGCATTCCGGTGGAAGGGGCGCTGATCAACGTGCGGATCATCGCCATCATCTCGGGCGGTATCCTGTTCGGCCCCTGGGTCGGCATCCCAGCCGGGGTCATCTCGGGCCTGCACCGCTATATCATCGACATGGATGGCCACACCTCCATTCCCTGTCTCATTGCCAGCATCATCGCCGGCCTGCTCGCCACCTGGTTGCACCTGCGCTGCCGCAAGTCGCGACTCTGGCTCTACGGCATACTGGCGGGCATGTTGTGCGAGGGGCTGACCATGTTGCTGATCTGGCTGCTGACCGAACCTCATGAGGTAGGGGTGGAGATCGTCAGCCACATCGCCTATCCGATGATCGCCGGGGCGCTCTGCATCGGGCTCATCATCAAGCTGGTGCAGGATCTGGATGACGAGAAGGAGCTGATTGCCGCCAAGCAGGCCAAGCTGGCGCTCGATATCGCCAACAAGACGCTGCCCTTCTTCCAGAAGGTCGATCGCCACTCCCTCGGCCAGGTGTGCGGCGTCATCTGCAACGAGATCCATGCCGATGCGGTAGCCATCACAGATACCCGCGACGTGCTGGCCTACGTGGGGGTAGGCAAGGATTACTACGAGCTGGACGAACACCATGCCATCAGCGGCATGACCCAGCAGGCCGTGCTGCTGGACCAGATCATCATCAACAACGATCTGCGCCAGTATCATCTGTCAGATTTTCACTCTGTCATCATTATTCCGCTGCGGGAAAACGGCGCCGTCAGCGGCACTCTCAAGATTTATTACCGCCGCACCCACAGCATCACCAGCTCGTTGCGGGAGATGGCGGTGGGCCTATCCCAGCTCATCTCCACCCAGATGGAGGTGTCGCGCATCGAGCAACTCAAGGAGATGACCCGCAAGGCGGAGTTCACCGCATTGCAGAGCAAGATCAACCCGCACTTCCTGTTCAATGCCCTCAACGCCATCTCATCCTTGATCCGCATCCGTCCCCAGCAGGCGCGCCAGCTCATTGCCAATCTGGCGGACTACCTGCGCTACAACCTCAACAAGGGAGATGAGTTGATCGACATTCAGGAGGAGCTGCAGCAGGTGCGCGACTATGTGGCCATAGAACAGGCTCGCTTCGGCGACAAGCTGGAGGTGGTGTTCGAGGTGGATGACGTCCACATCCAGGTACCGAGCCTGCTGTTGCAGCCGCTGGTGGAAAACGCCATTCTGCACGGCATTCAGCCCCGCAGCGCCCCGGGCCGGGTCACTATCGAGGTGAAGCAGCTGGCGGGGGGGATTCGGGTGGCTGTACGCGATACCGGTTACGGTATCAGTCAGGCGGTGATCGACGGGGTGGCCGCCGGTCGGGTGGAGAGTCGCAGCATCGGTCTGATGAACGTTCATCAGCGGGTCAAGCTGCTGTACGGTGACGGCCTGCAGCTCAGACGGCTGGAACCGGGTACCGAAGTCTGTTTCTATCTGCCGGATCAGGAGGCTATGCCATGTTGAGAGACATCATTGTGGAAAATGAACACCTGATTCAAGAGGCTCCGGCCAGCCTGTTCTGCCATCCGGAGGCGTTGTCATGCTGAAAGCCATCATAGTGGAAGACGAATACCTGGCTCGCGAGGAGCTGGCCTATCTGGTGAGCCAGCACAGTACCATCGAGATAGTGGCGAGTTTCGAGGACGGGCTGGAGGCGTTCAAATACCTGCAGGATCACGAGGTGGACGTGGTGTTTCTGGATATCCAGATCCCCTCCATCGACGGCCTGCTGCTGGCCAAGAACCTGCACAAGTCGAGCCATCCGCCCCACATCGTCTTCGTCACCGCCTACAAGGAGTTTGCGGTGGAGGCGTTCGAGCTGGAGGCGTTCGACTATATCCTCAAGCCCTACAACGAGCCGCGCATCATCAATCTGCTGCAAAAGCTCGAGCTGGCAGGCAAGTCGCAGCCGGTCGGCACGGGGGAGGCGAGCGGCGACGTGATCAGCCCGCAGAATCGCACCGTCAATCTGGTGAAGGGGGAGCGCATCATAGTCACCCCCTGCGAGCAGATCTATTACGCGGAAGCGGACGAAAAGTTGACCTATGTCTATACCCGCACCGATCGCTACGTGATGACCATGACCATCAGCGAGTTTGTCAGCCGCTTGCCTGCCGAAGGGTTCTTCCGCTGCCACCGCTCCTACTGCGTCAACATCAACAAGATCCGCGAGATAGTGCCCTGGTTCAACAGCACCTATCTCATCCGGCTCCATGATCTGCCGTTCGAGGTGCCGGTCAGCCGCAGTAACATCAAGGCGTTCCGTCAGCTGATGCGGCTCTGATTGTCATTCATTCCCGCCGATCTGCATTTCATGCCTTAATCGGTCGGCGCGAGCTGCGTCTTGCCTATAGTGGCCTCAATTTCCTTAAGGCCATCGACCGAGACGCATCATGACCAAAGAGATGAATCGCACCCGCTATCTGACCCTGATAGGTACCATCATCACCCAGTTTGCGCTGGGTTCCGTCTACACCTGGAGTCTGTTCAACGCCCAGCTCTCCGACAAGCTGGACGAGCCGGTCAGCCAGGTGGCGTTTGCCTTCGGTCTGCTCAGCCTGTCGCTGGCGGTGGCCTCTTCCATGGCGGGCAAGCTGCAGGAGCGGTTCGGGGTGCGCAATGTCACCCTGGGGGCCGGCGTGCTGCTCGGCATCGGCTTCTTCCTCACCGCCCACGCCAGCAACCTGGCCATGCTCTACCTCTGCGCGGGGATACTGGTGGGCTTCGCCGACGGGACCGGTTACCTGATGACCCTCTCCAACTGCGTGAAGTGGTTCCCGGAGCGCAAGGGGCTCATCTCCGCCTGCTCCATCGGTGCCTATGGCCTCGGCAGTCTCGGCTTCAAATACATCAACCTGCTGCTGCTCTCCAACAACGGTCTGGAAGCGACCTTCCAGCTGTGGGGGCTGATCGCCATGTCCATGGTGCTGGTGGGCGGCATGCTGATGAAGGATGCGCCCAAGCAGGCCGCCTCAGTGCAGCAGACCGAAAGCCGTGACTTCACCCTGGCCGAGGCGATGCGCAAGCCGCAGTACTGGATGCTGGCGCTGATGTTCCTCACCGCCTGCATGAGCGGCCTCTACGTCATCGGCGTGGCCAAGGACATAGGCGAGAATATGGTGGGTCTGTCGACTGCGGTTGCCGCCAATGCGGTCGCCATCATCGCCATGGCCAACCTGGGGGGTCGGCTGGTGCTGGGCATACTGTCTGACAAGATGTCCCGCATCCGGGTCATCACCATAGCCCAGCTGATCACCCTGTGTGGCATGGCGTTGCTGCTGTTCGTGCCGCTCAATGCCAACCTCTTCTTCGTGGCGGTAGCCTGCGTGGCCTTCAGCTTCGGTGGCACCATCACAGTCTATCCCTCGCTGGTGAGCGACTTCTTCGGTCTCAACAACCTGACCAAGAACTACGGCGTCATCTATCTGGGCTTTGGTCTGGGCAGCATCATAGGCTCCATAGTGGCCTCCCTGTTCGGCGGCTTCATGGCGACCTTCAACCTCATTCTGGTGCTGATGGTGGTGGCCCTGGTGCTCTCTCTCACCATACGTCTGCCGGCTCCCAAGCCGCTCTGCACCGATTGAGGGTTCGCTTCGCTCGATGACGACATGAAACCTGAGCCCGATGGGCTCAGGTTTTTCTTTCATCAAAAGACGTATAGATGGCTAAATATCTATACTCTTGTGCCGCCCTTTCCTATAATCCCCCCGCTTTGGCGCATCATGCTTAATAGGGAATCCGGTGAAAATCCGGAGCTGGCGCGCAGCGGTAAGGGGGAACGAAGCGACATCAGGGCACTGCCGTCAGGTGGGAAGCCGTCGCCGTAGGCCATCAGCCCCCCAGCCCGAAGACCTGCCAAAGTTCGTATTTCGGGCCGAGAGAAACCGGCCACGAAGTAGATGCTTACGCGAACTTAAGGATCTCTCATGTCCAAGAAATTATTGGTGGCTGCCCTGTTGCCAACGGCGGCCTTCGCCCAGACGACCATCCCCGTCAATCCTACCCTGGTGATCACCGCCAACCGGGTGGAACAACCCATCAGCACGGTTCTGGCACCTGTTGTGGTGATCGATCGCGCCGAGATCGAATCCCGTCAGGTGCAGAGCCTGCCAGCGCTGTTGAAGACGCTGCCGGGTGTGCAGATCACCACGCTGGGTGGGCGAGGGCACATGAGCAGCCTGTTCATCCGCGGTACCAACTCCAACCATTCGCTGGTGCTGATGAACGGGCGCCCCATCGCCGCCATGGTGGCCGGCACGCCAGACCTCAGCCAGATCCCGCTGGGCAATATCGAGCGCATCGAGTACATCCGGGGACCACGCGCGGCCGTCTATGGCGCGGATGCCATCGGCGGTGTCATCAACCTCATCACCAAGACCTCCGCCAAGAATGGCAGCGAGACCCACCTGAAGGGGGGCGTGGGCAGCAATGGTTACGGCCAGGGTCAGGTGCGTACCGTGCAGGCCCTTGGTCAACAAACCGACATGAATATGATGATCGGCTACGAGCGCACCGATGGTTTCGATGTGGTGGCCAATGCCCAGCAGCCGGATCGGGATGGCTTCGACAGTCTGAACGGCCAGATCGGGCTGAACCATGCCTTCAATGATGCCTGGAGTGCGGACTTCAACGCTCAGGGTTATGACAATCAGACCGAGATGGATGATGCCTATCAGTCGGCCGATCAGAGTCGGGTACAGGCCTTCCAGTATGATGGCGGTCTCAAGTTCCAGAGCGAGACGCTGACCAGCCGGCTGGAGGCCAGTTATGGCGAGAACAAGCTGAAGAGCTGGTGGGAGAGCAAGGGAGAATCCAGCGCCCAGCCGATCCACACCGGCCTGACCCGTTTCTCCTGGATCAACAGCTGGAGTGGCGTCGAGGGGCTCAACCTGACCGGTGGTGCCGACTGGCAGCAGGAGCAGTTGAAATCCGACTCGCGCAGCTCTGGTCAGGCGTTCAATGCCCCCGATCGCGACAACACGGGTCTGTTTGCGGTGGGCAGCTATCGCTGGCAGGCCCTGCTCTGGGAGCTTTCGGGTCGTACCGATGACAACGAGCAGTATGGCCGTCACAACACCTGGTCCGCCGCCAGCGGGCTGGACATAGATGACAACCACAATGTGCGGTTGAGTTATGGCACCGGCTTCAAGGCGCCGACCTTCCTCGACCTTTACTATCCCGGTTATGAGAATCCGGATCTGAAACCGGAAGAGAGCAAGAACCTGGAGCTGGGCTTCACCGGCCGTTATACCGGTTGGGACTGGTCGCTGAACCTGTATCGCAATCAGATCCAGAACCTGATCGCCTGCCAGAGTGCCTTCTCCACCTGCAAGCCGGACAACACGGATGCCGAGATCCGCGGTGTGGAAGTGGCGTTGGGTCTGGAAACCGGACCGCTCCATCATGATCTGAGCTTCGATTACACCAAGACCGAAGACAAGAACGATGGTGACCAGCAACTGCTGCGTCGTGCCAAGCAGAAGGCCAGCTGGCTGACCCAGGTACAGCTGGGCCCGGTCGATCTCTCAACCGAACTGCTGTATGTGGGCAAGCGGGATGACAAGAACTTCAGCAGCTTCCCGGCTGAGCGGGTAGAGCTGGGTTCCTACACCCTGATCAATCTGGGGGCCAGCTACGGGGTGACGCCTCAGTTCACGCTGGGTGGCCGCATCGACAACCTGTTTGATCGCGACTATGCCCCGGCCTATGGCTATGCGTCGGCGGGTACCGAGTTCAAGCTGACGGCGGACTACCGCCTCTGATCGCCAGCGCTGCTATATATAGAAGAGAAAAAGCGAGGCCCTGCCATGTGCAGGGCCTTTTCTATTGGCGGTCGGCGGGAGTATGATCGCCGTCTTGCACCAAAGGGGGAGGTCAGGTGGCCAATATTCTAGTGTTCGACTCCGGTATGGGTGGCCTGACCATCTATCGCGAGATCCGCCGTGCGCTGCCGGCACACAACTACTTCTATTGTTTCGACAATGCCAACTTCCCCTATGGTGAACTGAGTGAGGCGGCCCTCATTGCGGCCTGTACCCGACTGGTCAGCCATATGGTGGCCGAGCATGCCATCGATCTGGTGGTGATTGCCTGCAACACGGCCAGCACCATAGCCCTGCCATCCTTGCGTGACGCCCTGACCATACCCGTAGTCGGCGTGGTTCCCGCCATCAAGCCCGCGGCCGCCCTGACCCGCAATGGTTGCATCGGCTTGCTGGCAACCCCTGGTACCGTCAGTCGTGAATATACTCACGAACTCATCGCCCAGTTTGCGCCGGGCAAGCGGGTGTTGCTCAAGGGCGCGACCGAACTGGTCATCGAGGCCGAGCACAAACTGGCGGGACGACCGGTAAACATGGCGTTGCTGCAGGAGGTACTGGCGGACTGGATGGAAGGAGAGGAAAGGCCGGATACCCTGGTGCTGGGCTGCACCCATTTCCCGTTGTTCAATGACGAGATCCGGCAACTGATGCCAGGATGTCAGCTGGTGGATTCAGGGGACGCGGTGGCAAGACGGGTGGCACATCTATTGACGACTATCGCTGAGCCGGCTTCTCAGGCCATGGTGCAGGCCAGGGCCTATTGCACCCGACTGGATGCAGAAGCCCAAAAACTGACAGCCCCCTTGCAAGCTTGGGGGCTGTCATCACTCGAAGAGGTTCGGTACTAGTTCGTTACCGCCAAGGGATCAGGCGTCGACCTCGCTCCCTTCCCTCTCATCTTTATCCCGCTTGTCGTTGGCTTCGCGTACCTTGAGGGTGCGCTGCTGATACTCCTTGTCATTGAGCGCCGTGATTGCCTTGGCTGCATCGGCGGCGGGCATCTCCACAAAACCAAATCCTCTGCGCTTGCCGGTAGCCTTGTCCTTCATCAAACGGACCGAGATCACCTGGCCTTGTTCTGCAAACAGCTCGCGTACGGCAATCTCGTTGGCGCGATAGGGCAGGTTGCCTACATATAAGGTGCAAGTCTCTTGGCCGGAGACCAGCTCGGCCGTGGCGGCAGGTGTCCGCTTAAGGAGCAGCGGCACGATGAAACCACCAATGGCCAGACCCACAGCAAAAATCACTTCGGCTTTCAAAGAAAACTGCAGAGCCTGGGCAACCAGATAACCAACCAGCGCCAATACCAGGGCAAGGATGGCCGCCTGTACATAAACGGGAAACTTGGATAAATTCATCTTTAAAGACCTTTTGTAAATGAAAGCAAAAAAGGTGCAACACTCTATTCACCTCCATGGTAACCAGCTTTCCAGCCGGGCGCTACCATGGACCACTTGGGACACATTATCCGTTCCAGTATGGCATCCCTTAATGGGGGAAGACCCACTTAAATGATGATAAAACAGGACTGAAATCATCGGCTTGTGGATAACACTGTATATATACACTGAATAAGCTGTTTCTAATTGGATATTTTGAAGTTTCCGTGACTTTCTTCAAAAAAAGCCTTGTCATCCCGGCGCGGCTCCCTATAATGCGCCCCTACCAGCACGGCGGAACACGCCAACCTGATGAGCCAGCTTCCTTGTGAAGCCGGCGCCGAAAGAAAAGCGAAAACAATCGCTTGAC
>Ga0172380_10003204_pt1 | contig 23082 bp, 30 predicted proteins | sample Leawe162metaG_FD_119747 | JGI IMG/M metagenome (GOLD analysis project Ga0172380, IMG submission 119747) | Leachate microbial communities from a municipal landfill in Southern Ontario, Canada - Leachate well 162 metaG | ecosystem: Engineered > Solid waste > Landfill > Unclassified | place...
AGTGCGGAGCGCCGCGGGAATTCGCTAGTTGGCGAGAAATCTGTTGGGTTTACAGGTACTTAGCCATTATTTCAGCTTGCAGTCTTAACTGTATTAGTTTTTAAATCAAATATAATGGCTACGGCATTTTTTGGTTAGTAGTTTTTGTAAAAAAAGTTTTTGATTATTTTTTAATCATTTTTCTGATTCATCTTTTTTATATTTGATTTGATTTTCAGCGCGTTAACTTTTTGTTAACTAATTTTGTAAACCTACTTGACCAATGGCTTGTTAACTATATCATATTGATATGTCTCCTCATTTTCAAAAATTTTTTAAAAATATTTCGAGGTCTGAATGGCCAAAATGAAGATGAGCGAATATGCGTCATATCGTGGAGTATCCCGCGCTGCCGTATGTAAGGCAGTCAAGTCTGGGCGTATAAGCGTTATTGTTGAAAATGACAAAAGGTTTATCGATCCGGTGGTTGCAGATATCCAGTGGGAACAAAATAGCGATATTTCAAAAAAGACAACTCCGACCATAGCCGAAAAAAAATCGAGAAACGCTGCGCGAGAAGCCTCAGAAGAGATTGTTCCACGTGGAACGGATGAGCCTCAAGGGTCTCCGCCGGCGTCGGTTGCGGGGTCTGGTGACTTCAACACAAGCAAGGCGATGAAAGAATCTTTTTTGGCTTTAACGGCTGAGCTTAATTATAAAAAAGAAATTGGAGTTTTAATATCGGCCACTGAAGTTGAAGAGACTGCATTCCGATTGGCGCGCCAAGTGAGAGAAGCGTTGATGAATATTCCAGTTAGGATTTCGAGTGAGCTCGCGGCTGAGACTGATTCAAATAAAATTTTTGAAAAATTAAATAGTGAATTCAGGCAGGCTTTAGAGGAGCTCGCCGGTGCATAATGAAAATTCTTATGAGCGCGGTTTTAAGAGCGGAATAAGGCCGGAGCCAAAATTAGAAATATCTGAATGGGCTGACAAGAAAAGAAGATTGACGTCAGTCAGTAGTGCGGAGCCTGGGCCATGGCGTACTAGCAGGACGCCGTATGCAAAAGTTCCAATGAATTGTTTATCATCCCACTCTCCAACTCAGGAAGTCGTTTTGATGTGGGGATCTCAGCTCGGCAAAACAGAGCTCGGATTAAATTGGACCGGATACACAATAGATGCAGATCCTGGGCCTATGATGGTTGTCCAGCCATCTTTAGACTTAGCGAAGCGATTTTCAAAACAGCGACTCCCTACTTTAGAAGAGACTCCGGACATAAAGAAAAAAATGAGTCCTGAGAAGCAAAGGGATTCGAGTAATACAATTTTGCAAAAAGATTTTCAAGGCGGGACTCTTATTTTAGTTGCTGCGAGCTCTCCAACTGGATTGAAATCGGCGCCGGTAAAAAATTTATATTTAGATGAAATTGATGATGAGAATTATCCAAAGCAATCAAACGAGGGAGATCCAATTGATCTCGCTGTTGCTCGGCAAAAAACTTTTGGCCGGCGTAAAACATTAAAAACTTCAACTCCGACAACAGAGCATGAATCAAGAATTAAGCCGGCGTTTTTAAAAGGTACGCAGGAATATTATCACGTTCCTTGTCCTCAATGTAATGAGCTCCAGAAATTATTATGGACTCAAATGCGATGGGATAAGACGATAAAAGATCCAGCTGAAGCGGCAAAAACTGCGTTTTATGAGTGCTCTGTGAATGGCTGCGTAATTGAAGAGTATAAAAAACCTTATTTTTTATCAGAGGAAAATGGTGCTCAATGGATCGCGGAGAATCCGAAAGCTGGCCCGCGGATAAGATCTTTTCATTTGTCCTCTTTGTATTCCCCTCTCGGCTGGTTTTCTTGGGCTGAAGCTGTTGAGCAATTTTTAACTGCCGGTACTAATTCAGAAAAATTAAAAGTTTTCAAAAATACTTATTTAGCTGAGACATGGGAAGAAAAGGGCGAGGCCCCAGAGTGGAAGCCGTTGTATGATCGCCGCATAATGGGATTGATGCTCGCGACAGTTCCTAAGTCAGTTGTATTTTTAACTGGCGCAACTGACGTTCAAAAAGACCGGCTGGAAGTTAAGGTTGTTGGATGGACTAGAAATAAAGAGTCTTACATTGTTGATTATATTGTGATCCCTGGCGATACGTCGGATCTATCGATAAATGGTCCATGGAATAAATTGGACGGTGTGATTATGAAACAATATAAAAACAACATCGGTCATATGATGCCGATTTTGATGATGGCGATTGACTCCGGTTATAACACTCAAAAAGTTTATGAGTATTGCAGGAAGTGGCCGCGCAACAGAGTCATTGCGACAAAAGGTAACGATCATTCAAAAATGCTAATCTCTCAGCCTACGATTGTTGATGTTAATTTGACGAATGGTAAAAAGATCCGCCGTGGAGCTCAGGTTTGGCCAATAGGATCATCTATGGCTAAGAGTGAGATATATGGGTTGCTTGGCCTAATTAAGCCATCTGATGAGGATATACTGGCCAAGGGCTATCCTAGCGGGTATGTCCACTTCCCGGAATCTCTCCCGGAAGAGTATTTCAAACAATTGACGGCGGAAGATTTGGTTCCTGAAATTCAAAAAGGATATAAACTTTATGTCTGGAAGAAAAAATATGATCGAAATGAGGCGCTTGATTTAATGGTTATGAATCGCTGCGCCGCTGCATTAGTGGGAATTGATAGGTTTAGTAATGAGCAATGGGATAATATGCAAGTCATTCCAGATCCAATTACAAAAAGAGAGATCAGTCAAACATCGGAGCCGGCGTCAGGTGAGGACGTTGAAAGACGTAAGCCGCGCAGTAATTGGTCATATAAATAAAATGACAAACAGACTAAGGTGCTATTAACATAAATCAATAGAGGGGTGATCTTTGGCGTTTCAACAATCAGATCTTGACAATATTAACGCGGCCATATCTTCAGGCGTCCTCAAGGTTAAATATAAAGATAAAGAAGTTACATATGCCTCAATGGATGAAATGTTAAAGGCTCGCGCTTTAATAGTTAAAGAATTAGACGCGGCATCGGGACAAAGCACTGGCGCAAATGATCGAATAAAATTTAGTTATAGAAAAGGCTTTGCCGAATGATGTTAGCAAAAAATTGGATAGATGATTTTGTCATGTATGCGTCTCCTGAGACCGGGTTAAAGCGTATGATGGCGCGTAAAAAAGTTGAAGTGTTGAAGCGCAGCTATGATGCCGCCGCTGATACGCGACGGACTGACGGCTGGATCTCAACGTCAAATAATGCTAATGCAGAAATCGGACCAGCTTTGATTAAGCTGAGAAATAGATCAAGGGAAGCGATCCGAAATAACTCCATAGCTGCTCGCGCTCAAGAAGTTATCGTGTCAAATACAATCGGCCACGGGATAGGAATGCACTGGACAGCCAAGGTGCCGGCGGATGCAGATCAATATAATGAAATGTGGCAAGAGTGGGCTGAGACCTCTGAATGTAATTATGATGGCATCGGAGATATTTTTACGACTCAATCTCTGGCGATGCGTACTGTTGTTGAGTCTGGTGGGGCAATTGTCCGCCGAGTGAGGCTGAGCGCCGCTGAAAATGGATTGCTCCCTTTTAGAATTCAGATTTTAGAGCCTGATTATATTGATTTAACTAAAAATGCTGTTGACGGATTTATCCAGGGCGTAAAATACGAAAATGGAAGAGTATCTGGACTTCAGCTTTACAGTGTCCATCCTGGAGATCCAAATAGAACAAATCTGAAAAGTGAATTTGTCCCGGCTTCAGAATGTCGATTGATATTCTTAGTTAAGCGGCCAGGTCAAGTCCATGGTATCCCGTGGAATCAGCCGGTATTAGTTGATCTCCATGAGCTCGATGAGTATTTGGACGCTTCTCTGGTAAAACAAAAAGTGGCCGCGGCGTTTGCTGGATTTGTTCACGACATCGAGGGCGGCGGGACAGACGATAAGAAAAAAGCAATCGGCGAAATTATTGAGCCGGGGATCATGGAAGTATTGCCTCCAGGCAAGACAATAGAATTTTCAAATCCTCCGTCAGTTGGAGATTTTGATCCGTTCGTAAGATTATATTTAAGAAAAATTGCAATGGGGATGGGAATAACATACGAGGCGCTGGCTGGCGATTTGTCATATGTTAATTTTAGCTCTGGCCGCATGGGTTGGCTTGAGTTCCAAAGAAATCTCGACGCCTGGAGATGGCATATGTTCATCCCACAATTCGGAGATTTAATCGCTAAATGGTTCATTGAAGGCGCAACAGTGGCCGGCTTGCAAAGACCTAAAAAATTAAAAGCGGTCCATACTCCTCCGAAACGTGAAATGATTGATCCGGTATCTGAGACCAATGCCGACGCGGCAAGGGTTCGTCTTGGATTTACGTCAATCAAAGCAATTCATAGAAGAGATGGCGAAAGCACTGAAGATATATTTAATGAAATTGCTGAATCAAATAAAAAAATTGATGAGCTCGGTTTGATTTTAGATAGTGATCCGCGGAGGACTATGCAATCTGGAATTGTTCAGAGCGGGATTGCTGCGGCTAAAATCGGGACTACTCAGGAAGTTGCAAAATAACCGAATATGCGTAAAGACAAACACTTTTTTTTAGTTAATACTTAAATGAATTCACTGAGGTTGTATGCTAACGAGAAAAGATAATTTGCCAGTTTTAAGAGTAGGATCTCGCCTACTTACTGAGACAGTTGATAGAGAAAAAAGAACTGTCGAAATGGTTATTGCTACTGATAAAAAAGTAAATAGCTATTCATACAAAATCGGTCCTTTTTGGGAAGTTTTAGACCTAAATCCATCCTCTGTTAGACTCGAAAGAGCTAACAAGGGTGGCCCTGCTTTAGATTCTCACTCGCGTTGGAGTGTAAAAGGAATTCTTGGCCGCATTGAAAAAGCGTGGATCGCTGATGATGGTGTCCGTTGCTTGGTTAGATTCCCAAAACTTGGAATTGATCCAGAGATTGATGTAATTTTTGAAAAAATTGCCGACGGGATTATCTGTAATACTTCAGCTGGATATCGTGTTTATACTTATAAGCAAGATCCGCCGGCAGATCCGCGGGCTGAAGAGGATATGCCAACATATCGCGCCATTGACTGGGAGTTGTTGGAAGCAAGTTTTGTCGCGGTGGGAGCCGATGATGATTCGGGCGTTAGAAGTGATGTTGAAAACAAAATCAATTTGATTGAATGTAATTTTATAAACGAAAAAAACGAAGGGGAGCAGGATATGTTAAAAAGAAATTTGTTAAAAAGAGATAAAGCAGGCGAGGGTGGTAACGGCGGCGGCGGTCCGAATGTTATTCATAATCAAGCTCCCGCGGCTCCAACAGCGGCTGATATAGCTGCAATCCAAAAAGCTGAGCGCGAAAGAGCTGATGGAATTCGTCAATCGGTTCGCGCATTGAGCTTGGACGAATCTTTTGCCGATAATTTAGTAACAAACGGAACTTCTTTAGAAGTGGCCCGCGGCTTGGCGATTGACGAAGCTAAGAAAAAAAATCCAAATAATATTTCTGCTCAAAATGGCGGAGCAACATCAACTGATATTCAAGTTGGAAAAGATCAAAAACGTGAAGCTGCTATGTCTGGCATTCAGAATGTTCTTGAGCGTCGATTTGATCCATCTGTAAAAATCATTGAGCAAGCTCAACAGTTCCAAGGTTTCATGTTGAGAGAGTTAGCGCGTGAATGCTTACGCGCCGGCGGTTTGCCAATTCATGGCAACGCTCTTGAAATGGTTGGTCGCGCAATGCACCAGACCAGCGACTTTCCAAATTTATTCGCGAATGTAATCAATAAACGTCTTTTGGATCAATATGCTCGCCAGCAAAGAACTTGGCAGCCTCTTGTTATTGAAAGAGATTTATCTGACTTCAAAACTGTAAATGTTGGCTCGGTTGGTGACTTCCCAGCTCTTTTACAAGTTAATGAAGGTGCTGAAATTGAAGAGGGTACTTTCAGCGAAGGCAATGAGTCTTATAAACTTTTGACTTTTGCTCGAATTATCTCAGTAAGCCGTCAAATGATTATCAATGACGATATCGGAGCAATTATCCGCGTTATTGATGGAATCGCTCGCGCAGGTTCAAATAAACTTTCTGATCTCGTTTGGTCTATTTACAAAAATGGCCATAGCACTGTCTTGATGTCTGATGCGAAAGCATTATTCCATGCGGATCATGCTAATATTGCGGTATCAAATGCGGCAGTAAGCACTGGCCTTGCGAGTATGCGCCAATTCCTTAAAAAACAAACGTCTCTTGATGGTGAGTTTTTGGATTTAATGCCAAAATATTTAATCACTGGTGTTGAGCGTGATGATGAAGTTGAAAAAGCGCAAAGCATCCGTATTGTTCCCGCGCAAGCGTCGAATGATAATACTTTCGCTTCAAAATTAGTCCATATCTCAGACCCGCGCTTGGATGCAGCCCCATATTTCTTGCAGGCTGAAGGCGCGCCGGCGGTTGAAGTTGGTTACTTAGAGGGAACTGGCCGCGGAATCTACACTGAGTCTCGCCTTGGATTCAATGTTGATGGAATGCAAGTTAAAGCCCGTCTGGATTGCAACGCTAAGGCCGTTGATTATCGGACTGTCGTAAGAAGCGCAGGAACTTAATAATAAATAAAAATGGCGGGGATTTTTTCTCCGCCAAAACTTTTTGGAGGAAAATCTCATGGCAAAAAATTATATTAAAAGTGGAGTTTCAATGAACTATACTCCAGCTGGCGCTGATGCTCCAGCTGGCGTCCCAGTCGTAATCGGAAATCTGGTTGCGGTTCCTACGGCTTTAATCAAAGACGGGGAAGAGGGAGTTGTTGAGCTTGTTGGTGAATGGGCTTTTAAAAAAGAGGCGGCGCTTGTAATCACTAAGGGCGATAAAGTCTTTTGGGATAACGCCGCTAAAGAAGTTGACAAGACCGGATCTAATACTCCAATGGGCGTTTGTAGCGCTTCAGCTTTGGCGGGTGATGCCACTGTAAGAGTTCGCTTGGATGGAATCTCTGTTAAAAGACCCGTTGCACAAGCCGACTTCGCAGGAGCTGATCTCGCTGCTGTTAAAGTTGAGCTCAACGCGTTCCTTGTCAAATTAAGAAATGCCGGCTCTATTGATACTTAATTTCTATCTTTAACTTAAAGAAAAGGAATGGCCATGGCTTAAAATCCATGGCCTTTTTTGTAAATGGACTGGAATAAAATGACGAAAAAAATAATGAGCACTTGCCGGGATACATTCCCGACGGAGTTTATTTATCATTTTAAAAACGGGACAAAACAAATCTTAGCAAAAGATTCCACTAAAAATTTAAAAGGCATTTTTGACGCTGAATATATTGAGGAGTCAGTCCTTAACGGGCTTCCTGGTCAATCAACATTCCCTCTCTTGGGCGTGTGCAAGGATGATCTGTTAAAAGAGCCTGGCAAGGGCGATAAAGTGCATATCGGCGGGATTTGTTATAGCGTAATCGAAAGCCGTCCAGACGGGGAAGCCGGTCTGGATTTGGTTTTGAATAAGGATTAAAAATGGCTAAGGAAAGTCAGAGAAAACAGATAAGACATTGCGTGAAATCGCTTTTGCTTGGCATTGAAGGCATTGGAGATCGGGTTTTTACAAATAGAGCTAAGAAAATGTGGAAAACTGAATATCCTGCCATCATAATTTATACTAAAAATGAGCCGGCTGAGATTCGAGACGCATCTCCTAGAAAATATCGAAAATCATTAAGTTTAGTTATTGAATTGCTCCTCAAGATTGATAAAGAGGATCAGGATAATAAAGAGACTGAGGATATATTGGATGATTCGATGGACGATTTTTGCGAAATCATAGAGCAAAGGATTTTTGCAAATGAGACATTAAATGGGCTTGTATCTGACACAATTTTAACTAATACTGAAATGGATCATGGTGTTGATGGTGATAGCGAAATTGCGGGAGCTCAGCTGACTTTTGAATGCACTTATGATTCTCTCGCGCCGGCAGAAACTGAAGAGTTGGCCGATTTCGAGACCGCAAGCGTAACCTGGAGCGAAAAAGCTGACTCTGAAGTGGCTGAAACTCCAAAGGATACGATAGAATTAGAAACTTAACGGGGGATTTATGGAAGCGCAAAAACCAAAAATGATAAAATTGAAGCCAGTAAATGGCGCGAAAATTCCCGATCCGAAAACAAGAAAAATAATAGATGCAGAAATTGGAATATTAGTTGATGAAAATGATATTTTCTGGCATCGCCGCATTGAAGATGGCTCAATGGAATTGGTTGTTGAAGAAAAAAAACCAGTTCAAGAAAAAAAAGTTTCGACTACAAAATAATTTAAAAGGAGATTTTTATGACAATTTCATTCGATCAAATTCCAAATACTCAGCGAGTTCCGTTTGCATATATTGAATTTAATAATAGCAAAGCGGTTGTTGGTCCTACTCTTAAACTTTTCTCTGGCTTGCTGATCGGCCAAAAACTCGCCGGCGGAACGGCTGTTGCAAATACGCCGATCTTAGTAACTCAATCATCAAATACAAAAACTTTATTTGGTGCGGGCTCAATGTTAGTCGGAATGGTTGCGCGATGGTTTCAAAATAATCCAGGCGGCAAGCTGACTGTTATTCCTGTCGCTGATGATGGTGCTGGCGTTGCTGCGACGGCTGTTTTGACTTTCACTGGCCCGGCCACTGCGGCTGGTACTCTTGCATTTTATCACGCTGGCAAGGTTTACAATGTAGCGGTTGCGGCGGCGGATACTGCAATCACAGTCGCGGCGGCTTTAACGGCGGCGATCAACGCCGATACTGATGCGATTTTTACGGCAGTCCAGCCAGCAAATCCGAATGACCATAAAGTAAATTTAACTTATAAACACAAGGGCTTAATAGGCAATGAATTAGATCTTCAGTTTAATTACAATGATGAATCAATGCCGGTGGGTCTCGCGTGTGCGATAACTGCATATGCGAATGGCGCAACAAATCCGGTTTTAACAGCTGCAATTTCAGCGATGGGCGATGTCCAGTATGACGTTATTGGATTCCCTTACACTGATGCGGCAAGCTTGTTGGCAATCGAAACGGAATTGGCTTCTCGATGGGGTCCTTTGCGCCAAAATGATGGGCGCGCTTTCGCAGCTTCAAATAAAGATTTTAACGGATTGAGCACTCTAGGCAATTCGAGAAATTCTCCTCATGTTGTCATTATGGCAGCTTATAAAGAGCCAATGCCGACTTACGAAAAAGCGGCGGCTCTTGCGGCAGTTGCTGGGAATTATCTATCGATAGATCCGGCGCGGCCACTTCAGACTCTTCCGCTTTTAGGTATGCTGCCGCCAAAACAATCTCAAAGATTTTTATCTTCAGAGAGAAATTTGCTTTTGTTCGCTGGTATTGCGACTTCGATTGTTGATGCGGGCGGGACAGTGTGTATCGAGCGCGCAATTACAACATATAAAACAAATGCGTTAGGGGCAGTTGATCCGAGCTATTTGGATGTCGAGACCTTAGCAATTTTAAGTTATATCCGTTATGATTTCAGAAATTATATCATGCTAAAATATCCGCGCCACAAGTTGGCCGATGATGGTACGCGCTTTGGAGTTGGTCAAGTCGTAATGACTCCAGCTTTGGGTCGCGCTGAAGCGCTTTCAAAGTTTACTCAGTGGGAGACCTCTGGGCTGGTTGAGGGTTATGAGCAATTTAAGGCTGCGTTGATTGTTGAGCGTAATGCGGCTGACAGAAGCCGCTTGGATTGGTACTTGGCTCCGGACTTAATCAACCAATTGAGAATTAACGGAATGCAAATCGGATTTTTATTATAATCTAATCGGAGGATTTTATGACAAGTCAAAGAAGAGCTGGGACAATTTTTTTAAAAGTAGATGGTCGTCAATATGAGGCCGTCGGTAACTTTGAATACAACTTAGGGACTCCAAAAAGAGAAACTCTAATGGGTAGCTCAGGGCCGCAAGGTTATAAAGAAACTCCTCAGCCTGCTTTCATTGCCGGCGAAATCAGAGACAGCAAAGACTTGTCGATAAAAGACATGGCAGCGCTTGATGATGTCACGGCCACTCTTCAGCTCGCGAATGGCAAGACGATTGTTTTAAAACAGGCGTATTACGTGGGCGAGGCCAATGCAAATTCTGACGAAGGCAACGTTCCTTTTCGCCTTGAATCGTCATTGCCTGGTGAGGAGATCAAGTAATGCAACAGCAAGTTTATAAATTAAAAACGCCGGTCAAGTGGGGCGAGTCTGTTGTTGAAGAGTTGACTTTTAGAAAACCAAAAGCCAAAGACCTTCGCAAGCTTCCGATGAATCCAAATACAAGCGATCTTATTGATCTGGCTGGCAACTTGTGTGCTCAGCCGCCGCGTTTTATGGATGAGTTAGAAATTGAGGATTTTACCGGAATGATGGAGATAGTCAGCGGTTTTTTGCCAGGTTCCCAGTAGATTGGGAAAAATCGATAGGATACCTGGCTAAGATATACAGCTGGGGTCCGGGCGAGCTCTTTGAATTCGAGGCGGAAGATTTTGAATTCTGGGCCGCAAGAGTAGAGGAGCTAAAAAATGTCAGATAAAAAACAAAAATTTTCGATAGTGATTGGAGCTGTTGACGAAGTGACGATGAAAGTCATGGAGATCAATCAAAAGCTCCAAAACGCTTTGGCTCCCATTAAAAAATTAAATGAATCATTTGGTATGCTGGGGCAAGAAATCGGCGCCGGTAAATTTGGCGCTGCGATTTCGTCTGTTGGATCTAAATTTAATAACGTGGTAAATGAAGCTGGAAAAGTGGCTCTCGCTTTAGGCGCTATCGCTTACGGAGTGGGTTATTTCGTCAAAGGTACGGCTGACTATGCGGATTCAATAAAAGACGCTTCAGATAGGCTAGGGATATCTACAAAGACGCTCCAAGAGTGGAGATATAGCGCATTACAAAATGGAATTGTTACTTCAGAGCTGGATTCTATATTAACAAAATTTACAAAAAATTTAGGTACAGCGGCATATCAAGGCGGGACCGCGGCAGATATTTTTAATGCGTTAGGCGTTAAAATGAAAGATGCAAAAGGCCACGTGAGAGACGTCGAAACTTTACTTCCTGAAGTTGCCGACGCAATGAAAAAAATTCATAATCCGACTTTAAGAAATACTGTATTGATGGAACTGTTTGGAAAACAGGGCTCAAAAATGGCAATGTTTTTGGGTGAGGGTAGCGAAAAATTAAAACAATTTGCGGCTGAGGCGAATTCCCTTGGGGCTGTTATTCCAGACTCCGCTCTAAATAACGCCGCAAAATTTAATGATACTTTAGACTCTCTGACGATGCAGTTTAACTCTCTAAAAGTTAGCGCGCTCAGTGAAGTATTCCCTATTTTGATCGATGTTTTAAAACAGCTTCAACAATACATAAAAGAAAATTCAGGCGCGATAAAGGAATGGGCTGGTCAATTCGCAAAGGATCTTCCTGAGAATATAAAGAATATTTCGGCAATTTTAAAGGGACTAAAAGCTGTCCTTAGTCCTTTTGTTTGGATTTTCGATGGTATTAGCAAGGCGATTGGAGCTTTTAATACAGTTGTTTTATTTATGACCGGAATCATTGCTGGTAAATTGATGCTCGCCATATATGCCTTGGGCCAGTCTTTAATAAAGCTGGGCATCATAGCTGCAACAACTCCGATAGGTTGGATCGCGATAGGGATCGGACTTGTGATTGCTGCCATTATCGCTCTTTTCGTTTACTGGGATGATATGATGGCCATGTTTGTATCTGCCGGCGAAATTATATCTGAAGCGTGGGATGCTGTCGGAGATTATTTTTCTGATTTGTGGGAATCAATCAAAAATACATTCAACTCAGGACTAGATTTTTTAATGTCAAAGCTCCGTACTTTTATGAGTTTTCTGCCGACGGCTTTGGTTACGACAATGGGATTTAACGCCACTGGCTCTCCTGGCGGCATGGCTGGCGGCGCGGCGGTTGGTATGTCGAATCCCGCGGTTATTATGGCCGCGCAAAATGGCGGCGCTGGAGCTCAGGAAAATAAATTAGTTGTTACGTTTGAGAATCCTCCGCCAGGAACAAAAGTTGATTCGGAGCGATCTGAAAATCCGATGAAATTGATAATGAACGGAATACCGGGGAATTTTTAATGGCTGATGCACAATGGAAAAAAGATTTAAGACCGGCGAGCTTTAGAGGGGTTCCCTTTGAGGTTCAGACATCGCAGCGATCCGGTGGGCGTCGTGGGCCTGTCCATGAATTCCCTGATAGAGATACTCCATTTGCTGAGGACAAGGGTCGTAAAGCCAGAAATTTTACTATAACTGGATACATTCACGGGCTTAATTATATGCCTGGGCGTGATAGATTGATTTCAGCTTTGGAGGATGTGGCTGGATCTGGCGAGTTGATCCATCCATATTATGGCCGTCTAGTTGTGCAACTGATTGACCATGATGTAAAAGAGAGTTCATCTGATGGTGGGGTCGCTCAATTTACAATGACTTTTTGTGAGGCCGGCGCTGAGCTTGCTCCGAATTTATCTCAAGATCCATCATATTTAATAAATCAAGCTTCTGATGCGGCAGTAAAAAAACAGAAAGATATTTTCGCAAGTATATTTTCAGTTGTCGGTATGCCGGCATTTGTTTTGGAATCAGCGACGTCAAAAATAAATAATTTTTCTGATATGGTTGAAGAGGCTGCCGGCAATATTCCGCTTCGCAATGATTCGGTTGCTGACTTGTCTTATGCAATAAGAAATTTGAGAGCCAATGCAATAACTCTTTTAAAGACTCCGGATTTATTGGCTGAAAATATATCTGAAGCGTTATCGATGCTCCGCCAGTCTGGGGATAATTTAAGAGATGTTTTTGTGGTATTCGGCGCATTGTTGCATTTCGGATCTGCCGATGAGGTTATTGATCCAACAACTTCAACAAGAGCGCAACAGTCTGAAAACAATACTGCTTTGAATGATTTGATAACTGTCGTGGCAGTCGCTGAGGCTTCTCGGATTGCCATTGATATCGATTTTGAAAGCATAGACGATGCTTTGCAGATCCGGTCAACATTGACGGATAGTATCGATACGCAAATTGAATCGACATTAAATGATGATACATTCGTCTCGCTGCAAGATATTAGGACTCATGTTGCTGATTTGATTCCGCCGGCAGATCAGTCTCTTCCGGAGGTAACAACTTTTACTCCGCAGCAATCGATAAACTCACTGGTTTTAACTTATAATTTATACAGCAATCCGGATCGCGAAAGTGATTTATTGGCTCGCAATAAGATCCGCCATCCTGGATTCATTGCTGGCGGCTCTTCTCTTGAGGTCTTGGAAGTTGAATAATGTAATATTGGCCGTTAATGGCTCTCAATATGATGGATGGAAAGACGTAACAATAAAGATGGGCTTAAAATCTTTGTCGGGTTCTTTTAATTTATCAATAACTGACAATTGGACTTCGCAAAGGGAGCCATGGATTATATCTCCGCAATCTGAGTGCAAAATTTTTATCGATAAAGATCCGGTTATAACTGGATATACTGATTCATTAGATCCGTCTTATGATAAATCTTCTCATACAATTTCGGTCGCTGGCCGTGACAAAACGGCTGATCTAGTTGATTGCTCAACGCTTTTAAAGCGCAATCAATTTCAAAATTTAAATATATATCAAATCGCAAAGCTGTTGGCAGCTCCTCATGGTTTGACTGTTGTAATGAACGGATCTCCGGGAGGTCCATTTTTAGATACAAAAATTCAAGAGGGAGATACTGGGTTTTGCATATTAGATCGCTTGGCCCGAATCCGTGGGTATTTAGTAACTACTGATGGACTAGGAAAAATAATAATTACTCGGCCATCATCGGCGCGGGCAACTACAAAACTTGAGCAAGGTGTTAATATTTTAAAAGCTGCCGCAAGTTATAACGACTCAGATCGTCATTCTGATTATGTTGTGAAAGCTCAGACCAGCGCCTATTCCGCGGAGCTTTCGCCACTTCAACAATTCGGCGTCAAAGCCACGGCGAAAGATGCCGGCGTGAAAAGATACAGGCCGTTGCTGATTATTGCTGAGCAAGGAATGACACAGGGGGAGGCTCAGGTAAGAGCTAACTGGGAAGCCACTGTAAGATCAGCCAAGGCGTCAACATTCAACGTCTCGACAACAGGCTGGCGTCAGGCCGATGGTACTTTGTGGAGGCCTAATCAGGTTGTTTCTGTTGAGTCAAAGCATCTTGGATTTTCTGGGGAGCTTTTAGTTGTTGGAGTTACTTTAAACAAAAGCGACGCCGGCACAATTTCAACTTTGCAGCTTGAGAGATCTGACGCATATAAACCGGAGCCAGTTGTTAAAGCCTCCGGAGATCCGATAGCCGCTGAAGTTAGAAGAGAAGTGTCGGGGTCAAGAAAATGATTGAACTTTTAAACAGATACTTAAGGCCCTTGCAGATAAGAATAGCGATGATGATCGCGAGAGCTGTTGTCGCTGGCGTAAAAGACGGCGGCGGCTTACAAACTCTTCAGTTAAATTTATTGGCTGATGAAACTCAGGACAACGTATCGAGAGTTCAAAATTATGGTTTCACTTCAAATCCAAAGTTAGGCGCGGAAGCGGTTACTTTATTTTTAAATGGCGCAAGAGATAACGGAATTGTTATTGCTGTTGATGATCGGCGCTATCGATTGAAAAGCCTTCAGTCTGGAGAGGTCGCTATTTATACCGATGAGGGAGATAAAATCCATCTTAAAAGAAATAATACAATAGAAGTTTTGACTCATAATTTAAATATTACGGCCACTGTTAAAGTTCAAATGACAACTCCTGAGCTCAATGTGAGTGGCAATATTATTGCCGGCGGCAACGTAACAGATTCTGTAAGATCGATGGCGGGTGACAGGACTATTTATAATGGTCATACTCATCCAGAAAACAACGCTCCGGGAAGCCATACAAACGCTCCCGATCAACCAATGTAGGTGATATGGATTTTTTGTTAAAGTACAATTCTGAAAATATCGACATGGCCAGCATCGATCTGGTTGTTGAGAATAACGATATCAAGAGTGACGATGGCCTGGTGACGGCTGTTTTGATAAGTCTTTTTACAGACAAGCAATGCGATATTGAAGAGATCCCCGATGGCGAGACAAGCCGGCGCGGATGGTGGGGCGATATGTTCCCAGATATTAAAGACGATAAAATAGGTTCAAAGCTTTGGCTTTTGAAAAGAGAAAAGCAAACTGATGAGACTCTGAAAAGAGCAAAAGAATATTCAGAGGATTCTTTGAAGTGGATGATCGATCAGAAAATAGCTCAAAGCGTTACTGTTGAAACGGCTTGGCCATCTCGCGGATTCTTGGGAATAAAAGTATCTATACAGCAAGGCGAAAATAATTTAACATTTTCTTTTAAGATGAACTGGAAAGCTGAGCTTTCGAGAAAACAATATTAAAGAGGGGCATCGTGAGTTTTAATAGACCAGCAATCAAAGATATTATCTCTCGCGTTAAGTCTGATATAACAAGCCGTTTAACCGGCAAAAGTGCTGTTTTAATAAGATCAGTTGTGGCGGTTCTTTCGCGAGCTATCGCGGGAGTTGCTCATTTGCTCCATGGTCATTTGGAATGGATCTCAAAGCAGATCATTCCGGATACTGCCGAAAAAGAATATCTAACAAGGTGGGCGCGTTTATTTTCTGTATATAGAAAAGCTGCGACTTTCGCTCAGGGTCCTTATGTATTTACAGGGACTCCAGGCGTGACAGTACCGGCAGGATCTGAGTTGATAAGAGCTGACGGCGTTAAATATACCACTGATGCCGATGGGATAGTTGGCGGCGGTGGGACGATAAGTGTTGCGATAACTTGTGAGGCAGCTGGCGAGGCTGGCAATGTTGACGAAGCGAATCCAATGACTTTAGTTTCTCCCGTTTCTGGAATTCAATCCGATGGCGTTGTTGATGCTGGCGGAATAAATGATGGTGAGGATGAGGAGAGCGACGAAAGTCTTTTGGATCGATTGTTGATTCGCCTTCAGAATCCTCCGCAGGGCGGCTCAGAGGCTGACTATAAAGCTTGGCTCCTTGAGATCCCTGGAGTGACTAGGGCGTGGGTTTATCCGTTAAATGAAGGGCCTGGCACTGTTGGCGGATCATTTGTACTTGATGGCGAGGTCGATATATTCCCTGACGCCGGCAAGGTTGCTGAAGCCCAGGCGTATATTGATGAGCGCCGCAATGTGACTGGTGATGCGACTATATTTGCTCCGATAGATTATCCGGTTGCTTTTAATATTACTTTAAATCCAAATACTGCGGCCACTCGCGCCGCTGTTGAGGCGGAGTTGGCTGATCTGTTTAAAAGAGACGCTGAGCCAGGCGTTTTAATTCCATTGAGTCATTTAAACGAAGCGATATCGATAGCGGCTGGAGAGTATGACCATGTTTTGAATGCTCCGGTTGCTGACGTAAATCCTGGAGCTGGTAACTTGCCGACTCTTGGCGCTGTTGTATTTGTATAAAGGGATAGAATGTTTGATGCGAATGCTTATTTAATTTTACTGCTTTCTTTACTCCCGACTGGTTTTGCTTGGGCGAAAGAGTATGGTTCTTTTTTATATCGTCTGATGGATGGTATATCTCAAGAATTTGCGCGAGTAGATGCTCGCGGAATGCAACTGATTGAAGAGGCAGATCCCCGGACAACAACTGAGCTCCTGGCTGACTGGGAGCGTGTTTTTGGTTTACCTGATGAGTGCTCGCAAGACGGCATGAGTATAGAGCAAAGAAGAGAAGCGATAGTAAGAAAATTTACAATGCAAGGATCTCTCAGTCGTGCATTTTTTATCGCTCAAGCCGCGGCGTTAGGTTATGTGATAACCATAACTGAATTTCGTCCATTTCGAGCCGGGAGATCATCAGCTGGTGATTCTTTGACAAATGGCCCGTGGAGATTTACTTGGCAAGTTAATTCAGCTGAAAATACGATAAGAACTTTTCAGGCTGGGCTTGCATCAGCTGGAGATCCTCTCAGGTCGTGGGGCAATGAAACTTTAGAGTGTGTTATTGAAAAAATTGCGCCGGCTGAAACTGTTGTTTTGTTTGCGTATGAATAATTTAAACGGAGGTTTTTAGTATGTTTAGAATAGACTCGTTTGGTACGAAGGTTGCTTTAGAGGCTCCCGCGGCTCCGGGTGCGACAGTAGGTTATTTTACGGAAGGGAATCCGTTAACGGCAACGCCGGCAACTGTTGTTTCTGCCGAATGGCTTAATACAGTTCAAGAGGAGCTTATTGCTGTTGCTATCGCGAGCGGTGTGGTTGCTGATAAGGCAAATCGAGCTCAAGTTTTGGCAGCAATTAGATGGTTGCAGCAAAATGACAAAGCGATTGCGGATTTTGTAGTTGCCAATAATACTGCGGCGGCTGACGTTACGAATTTAATTTTTGATAAAACTATTTGGAGATCTGCGATCATAACTTTTAATTTATATCGCAAAACTGATACTCCGGTTGAATTGAGCTCTGTTGTTAGATTGGTTGTGCAATATAAACCAGTTTTAAATACTTGGTCAATTTTACAGAGTAGCGATGGGGATGATTGCGAAGTTAATTTTACGATAACGGCGGCTGGCCAAGTAAAATACACTTCAACTAATATCGCCGGCGCGAATTATGTTGGCTCAGCAAAAGGTTTCAAGATAGAAAGACATAACATTTAATTAACGGAGGATTTATGAAAAGTATTTTATTAGGTATCTTTACAATTTTTTTAGCGCTGACAAGTTTTGCTCAGCAAACAAATTTCAGCGCAAATACTTTGTCGATTGGAGATTCGACAAGTAGCACGAAGCAAATTAAATTTAAAATTCAGTCTGGTTCAACTCAGCCGGGGATTAGATATAATGGATCATCATCAAAAGTTGAGGCTTCAAATGATGGATCGACTTGGAATGCTATTGCTTTCGCACCTCCAACAGTTCAAATTTTAACGGCGACAAGTTCTCAAACTTATACGACGCCAGCTGGTGTTAGATATATTGTTGTTGAGATGATTGGCGGCGGCGGCGGCGGCTCCGGATCTGGTACGTCTGGCTCTGGTGGTGCTGGTGGTGCTGGTGGTAATACAGTGTTTGGATCATCTTTATTAACAGCTGGCGGCGGCGCTGGTGGGCTTCGTAGCACTAACGGAGGCCTGGGCGGCAGCGGTGGTACGAATACAATCAACTCTCCCGCAATAACTATTAAAAATTTTTCTGGCGGCGGCGGCGGATCTTCTAGTCAGGTTGGCAGCGCTTCTGATAATGGATCGAATAGAAATTCTGGCGGCAATGGCGGAGCTGGAATGTTTGGCGGCGGTGGGATCGGCGGGAATGGAGCTCCGACATCAATCGCCGGCTTGGCGGCTGGTACTTACGGCGGCGGCGGCGGCGGTGCTGGAAAATACGAATCAGATTCGAGTGGGTCCTCTGGCTCTGGCGGTGGCGCCGGTGGTGGCGTGGTTGCACAGATAAACAGCCCTGGAGCGACGTATAGTTATCAATGCGGAGCTGGTGGTTCGGCGGGATCGGCTGGGACGAATGGGGCCGTTGGTTCAGTCGGAAATCAAGGCGTTATTATTGTCACTGAATATTATTGATTATTTTTTTAATCTGGTTTGAAATTAAATATCAGCAATGATGCTGTTAAAAAAATGGAGGATCTATGAAAATGTTTGCACTTATAACCTTAGCTCTGAGCTCTCTCGCTTTTGCGGAGCCAAAATTTGAATTAAATAATCCGGTTGATATTCATCAGAGTAAAGATGAAATTCAATTTGTAAATTTATCCCAGGATAAATCATTTGAAGGCGTGGAGATCCTGCCATTTGAAAGCGTGATTTTTGCGGATCATATTTCGTTTGAAAAAATGAGCGATGATTTTTTCATGCCTGGCTATGAAAAGCTGGCGGAAGATAGCGCCAAATTTACCAATGCAATTCTCGAAACAAAAGAAAAGAAAATTTTAAATCGGAATCAGCGTTGGTTTTCTCTTGCGAATACTCATTTCAAATCAAAATATTTTACAAAAAATTATCTTGGCAAAATGAATTATCTGCGCCATCAGCGTTGCTAATAAAATAAATCAAAATGATTTAATCAAAAAAAGCCTCCGAGATCCGGGGGCTTTTTTTTTATTCAACGCGCAATATATAAGTTTACTGCAAGACGAAGGTCTAATATAATTAAGTCAATAAGTAACGATGGGGGTCAAATGGAAGGTTTAGAAAAAGTTATTGAGAAAGCTGATGCTTTGTTTTTTCCTCTTGCACTTTCATTCGTTGCGGGCTTTGCTCGTTTTATGTTCTCTGATAAAAAATCAGTTTTATCATTCTTAAGAGGCCTGACAGTATCATCATTTACCGGCGCCATAGTCGCGATGGCTCTCCAAGATATGAGCTATGGAGAGGGCTATAAAGGCGCGATTGTTGGGGTATGCGCCTTTTGTGCCGATGAGTTTTTGATGGTTATGATTATCGTGGTAAAAAATATTAAACGCGATCCGATAAAATACGCAAAAGAATATCTTTCTAAAAAATAAGGATTAAAGATGAATTTAATTTTAGCCGTGGTTTTATTTTGCTCTGGGTTTTCAAATATGGAAGAGCGTCAGCTTTGCACTTATGATGCTTTGGATTGTATGAGAAGAGAAGAGTCTGAGTGGCAGTATATAAAGGAAGATCCAAATTTACATTTTTATCTGCCGAGTGAAAATAAAAGTCGGATAACTGGTTTATCTAATTGTTTGTTGATCGATGTAGACATAAATAAAATAAGAAAAGACGCCAAAAAGTGGCGTCGTAGAAAATAACTAATTCATTCCAGAGAATGGAGGATCGCAATCAAAGATCCGATCCGGTTTCTCATCAAATTCTTTTAAAAATTCTTTAAGAGCCGTTATGAAATCCGCGGCGGTTAAAGGGATTTCTGAGTCTGACAATATCTCGATATGTTTTCCGCCATTGGTTCTTATGACATAAAACTCGACTTCGTTTTCTTCCGTGATTTGAAGCGAGTTATTTTTCATTTATTGTCCTGCGATTGATTCCACTTGATAGCGGCATTTATTAAAGCCTCGGCGTATTCTTGCTTTCGCGCCATTGCCATCTCTGCCTCTGATGAGTTGTCGCCAAAGAATGGCTCGACAAGGCAATTGGCTTTCCCTGGATAAGAAACAACATTTTTAGATCCTCTATCATCTGATTTTAAAATTTTAATTCCGCGGTCTCCGGAGCCATGGTCCACTCGGCCAAATACTGACTCGATTTCATTTTGAAAAAACGCGGCGAGCTCCTGGTCTGCCTTCTCTTCAGAGCAAAGGGTTTCTGTCCCAAAGGCTTTTTCATTTGCTGCGTTAAAATGGAGCTCGACAACGCAATCGCATTTTTTAGCTGCGGCTTTGTTATAGGCGGCAACAGTGCCAATAACGTCTCTGAAAAATATCTCAGTTTCTATTTCTGGATTTTTGTCAGCAAATTCCTTGGCTAGTCGTGCAATTTCTGAATTATAAACATACTCAGATATGTTGTGTGGTGGGGCCATTTGGGCTCCCTGTTGCTTTTTTGTGTGTCCTACTATGATTCCAAGCCGCATAAATACCGCCTTTCGTATAGTCAGGATTTCAAATATAATTCAGTTGAGCAAGTATTAGGTCTGGCTGATGGTCTCAACAGGACCAATGGCAAGGATCTCTGAGATGGCCTGGTTGGCGTCTTTATTTTCTGGACTTGATTTGTATTTATTAAGTGCATCGAGAGCAATACTCAGCTGTTTTTTTATTTTTTGGATTTCATCTGTCAAATTTTTCGCTTTACCACAACAGCCAACTTTTGTTTTCATTTGGCGATTTTCCAAGTCGTTTTCATTGAAGGCAATTGATGGCGCATAAAGTCGATAATTAAAGTTCCATCTATTTGATTAAAGTCCCGCCGTTATATATCCTAATTTTATAGGGGGCAGGATGGGTTTACTTGAAATTTATTTGATCGGCGTTCTCGGATTTGGAACTTATGGCGCTGTCTCTAGTTGCGGGGCCGAAAAGCCCGCTGAAATGTCCACGGCTGGCTGCGTGGGCGGGGCTTATGTTTCTGCAACTCCATGGCCAGTTCTTGTTCCTGTTGCTGGTTTTATGATTTTATCCGGTGGTCCGGTTCATCGCTAGGGGGTTTCTTTGAGTAATGTTTTAAATATTCAGCTGCATCAAGGTACTGATTTCAGTCGTTTAATTACGCTGAAAACAAACGATACTCCGTTAAATTTATTGGGCGCAACATTTTTGGCAGTCGCAAGGGAAAATTATAACTCTCCGGATGTTGCTTTTACTTTTACTCTGACACTCAGAGATCAGACTGTTGTCGATAATTTAGGTAAAATAGACTGGACTTGCGCGAGTAATCAGTTGACGGCTTTAAGGCTATTGAATCCAAAGCAATATTATTATGATGTGATAATGACTTTTAACGCGAAAAAAATTCCGATTTTATCTGGCCAATGCGTTGTTAAGCCTCTTGTATCAAGGCCTGCATAATGAAAATTGATAAAGTAATTGTCTCGGAGATTGAGGTAAATGTTAAAGAGGTGTGTGAATATGACATCACTGTTGAGCTTGTTGATGAGCCGATTGAAGTTATAATTCAGACCTTGGGAGCTCAGGGTCCTCCGGGTACTGGGAGTATAAAAGTTATTGATACGACGGATGAGGACAAGCAAATAACAAATCAAGATTATTTGATATTAACTGGCGCTATCGCTCTTTTAATTTCATTGGAAGATTCATCAATTTTAACGGCGAAGCCTGTTGAGATTTTAAACGCCGGCACTGAGACTTCTATAATCCGAGCGAAAGCCGGCCAGACTATTTTTTATAATGGCTTATCAGATCAAGAATTTGAGATACCTCCAGGAAGTGTTTATAAATTTGTCCCGAAAGGAACTGTAAATTATGCGTCGTAAATATTTTTCTTTTTTGTGTGTGCTTTTAATTTTGTCGCAGTCATTCGGTGCATTGGTTCCGAATACTACGACAAATGTTATTCAATCAGTTTTGCCAACTGGCGCGGCCACTTCCGCTAATCAGTCGCTCGGTTTAAGTTTAATGTCGAGCTCCGATAATACTTTGACAGCAATTAAAAATTTGCTCGCGGCGCCGCTAACTGTTACGGGTAGTGTATCTGTTGATACTTCCGCATTAGCTACAAGTGCGAATCAGCTGACGGGCAACTCTCGGCTGGCGAGTATGGACGCAACTCTGACATCGCTTAACTCAAAAGTTACGGCGGTTAATACTGGCGCGGTTGTAATTTCGAGCTCGGCCTTGCCGTCCGGAGCGGCTACGGCGGCGAAGCAAGATACCGGCAACAATTCTCTCTCATCGGTCGATAGTAAATTAACGACAACAAATGGCTGGCTGGCAGATATCGATGGATACATTTCTGGATCTCTCGATGCGCCATTGAGCACTTTGGCTTCTCAGGCAACCTTGAGCTCTGTCAATAGTCACGCTGCTTCAACGGATATTTCGACGGCGGCGATCAACGCCAAGACGCCGGCACTGGGCCAGGCATTGGCGGCGGCTTCCGTTCCTGTTGTAATGACGGCCTCTCAGCTTTCAACTCTGACTCCACTTTCGACAGTAACAGCCAACATCGGCACAACTAACGGGCTCGCGTTAGATGCTTCAATTTCAACTTTAAACACAACGGCCAACTCGCTTTTAAAGCCAGCTTCAACCTTGGCGGCGGTTACGACTGTTGGATCGATAACGAATCCGGTAACAGCCAACATCGGCACAACTAACGGCCTGGCTCTTGAAAATGGCCATGCAGCCTCAACTGACGCATCAACGGCGGCGATGAATGCAAAGATGCCGGCGCTGGGCCAGGCGCTGGCAGCGGGCTCCGTTCCTGTTGTAATGACGGCCTCTCAGCTTTCAACGCTGACTCCACTTTCGACAGTAACAGCCAACATCGGCACAACTAACGGCCTAGCTCTTGAGAATGGCCATGCA
>Ga0172380_10003205_pt1 | contig 23068 bp, 41 predicted proteins | sample Leawe162metaG_FD_119747 | JGI IMG/M metagenome (GOLD analysis project Ga0172380, IMG submission 119747) | Leachate microbial communities from a municipal landfill in Southern Ontario, Canada - Leachate well 162 metaG | ecosystem: Engineered > Solid waste > Landfill > Unclassified | place...
AGCCGTTGCCGTCGCCGTAGCCGGAGCCGTTGCCGTCGCCGTTGCCGTCGCCGTAGCCGGAGCCGTTGCCGTCGCCGTTGCCGGAGCCGTAGCCGTCGCCGTTGCCGCTGATGGACGACTGTGATTCCTCGCCTATGTTAATTTGTTTTTCCATTTTTCCTCATCACACTCAATCATAGCGATTACCGTGAGTTCATGAAAAATAAGATCAGGCGAAACGTCCAAAACAGTGTCTGATAGTGGGCCTTTTGAGGCCAATTCGCCAAGACCTTTGGTTGTGCCCCATCTGCGAACTATCGCGGCCTTCGTTAACCGACACTCATCGCCATCTTGGGAGAATTTGCCAACGGCCACCCACCCTCTTTGCAAGATAACAATGCGTGTACCGCCATCGGGTATGGACTTCTTTTGCCCATACCCGCCAAACATCGCGGCGAGCGCCTTTGCCTCACCGATTGTTAGTTTGTCGATTTCCATTACTGCCCGCCACCATGGTCATTCGACTTCACTGAGCATTGGCCCACAGTTCCGCCAGCCTGTACACACTGAGCTTGAGCTCCAGACAAAGCCGCGTCCGCAGAGTAGTCCATGCCAAATACTGGACCAATGTTCTTCGTGCCATCAAAGCAAGAGCATGTGGCTTCGTAGTAGCTAGCCATTGCTGGTGTTGATGCGATCATCGCGAGTGTTAGTAAAAGTGCTTTCATTGTCCCCTCCCGGGTTGTTGGTTGTCTCATAATAACGGCTCACAAACTCGTTTAAATTTATAATATGTTCAGGCTCCAAAACAATGGTGTCAGTCGCCTCAATACCATTCTCTGCAGTTAGAATAAAGCCGAACCCATCGAATTCAACATAGGCGCCATCGCCAAGATAGATTTTATTTTTCACTCAACGCTCCCCTTAGGTTTTGTTGTTGGTTAACGATCTATTTTTTCTAAGCCACGCCCGTCTTTCAGCTCGCGACATATCTTTAATTTTTTCATAATCAGAGGTATCCAATTGAAGCAGACTTGTTGGACGGGTTTTCACTTCCTGGTTTTTTTCATTAAACAGCTTCCCGAATTCGTCCTCCCAGTAGAGGTTTCCCTTATCATCCATGAATTTTCCTTGCAATTAGCGAGTTCAAAAACGTATTTGATTCAACTGCAATGCGAGAAAACATCTCACAAGCCTTATCTTCTGGTAAATCTCCCGCAATGTCTGACATGAGCTTGAAACATTCCGAGAAGCCAACATAGAACGCCTGCTTTGTCTCCGAATATTGCGCAGAGCTCACCTCGACATTTGTAAAAATATTCCGCGCATACATTTCCCAAAGAACAGAAATAGTAATAGTGGTCGGGTCTTTTACTAGTTCGACCCAACTCATTTTGCCGGCACGGTCCATAAATTCTTTTCTATTCACCCACAAACCCCCTGGTGAAACAAAATCCTAAATACAATCGCTGCCACGATCAAACCTGTACCTAATAGAAATCCGTTTACTACTTGCATGCCATATCCTTTAAGTTCGGTCATAGTTGATGTCCCGTTTCTCGTAAGTGCCGTATTTCCCAATAGCGTGACTTAGAATCGATTTAACCAAAGGCCACGAGGCTTCCCTTATCGCTATGTTTACAGCTTCAGCTAATCGAGCACCACGAAATTTCTCTTTTTCAAGATCATGTTGCAGTGTGTGCTCAAACCGCTTCATCTCCGACTTGGACTTCGGCACTTCCGTTCCGCACATTGGGCAGTTCATGTAATCGTGTCTGGAGTTATGCTCCATTTTTTCAGAACATCCCGGGCCATTTGTCTTAACTCATGGTCGGGCAAAGCGGGCCTTATGTTATCCAAAGCACTAATATCAACCTCGCCAATACTTACCAAAACCTGCTCGTAGTCTTGGAGTTTTTTCAATAGTTTTTCAGTATCAACTATATTCATTTCTGCTCCTCTATTTTTTCTAGGGCCTTAATTAAAAACTGAGCCGCAAATGCTATTTCTTTAATTTCATTTACAGGGACTTTATTCGTTTTAAGTGCTTCCACCATAATCTTTGCGGCAGCTAAAAGCCTTTTGTAGTTTTCATCTGAACTGTTCATATTCGCCCCTTCACATCTAAAATTATTATTACTAATAAAACTATCCAGGCACCTGCAAGTGCCAGTTGAACAAACTCGAGCAATGGTTCCATATCATTCCTAGTGCAGGACTATTCCCGCTATTAGCCATATAGCTATGAGACCTAATAGAACGATGTTTAGAATTCTTATTGCCCGATCCAATGTTCTTTAGCCTTTTAATTTTTTGACGCCTTCAGCCAATATAACTCTTATTAGTTTACTTGCACTGATATCGTGTTTTTTGGCTTGGGAATATAATTTTTTCTTAAGTGTCGTGGGCATTCTAATGACCAATTTTACTGTGTCTGGTGTTTTTTCAGAGTTGTACATTTATTCTCCTGGTGGGAAGTCATCGTCAAATAAGGGCGATTCATCGAATGGGTCTGAAACCGGAGCTACGGCTTGAGGCTTGTTCCGAACATCTTTGGTTCCTAAATATTCATCTGCTTTTTCTAGATATTCGATTACGTCTGGATTGTTTATCTGTTTGTTCTGCTTAGCGGCCTCATCTCTAATATATCGAACGTGGCTGTTTAGCTCGTATAAGTCGCGGTCTCTAAGCTGAATACCCTTATGCTTTCCGAATTTCGCTGCATAGGTACCGGCTGTAATATTGAATTGCTTTGAGGGAGCTAGGTTTTTTCGAATTAAAGAGTTAGTTGGTTTTTCAGGCTCAATCCCTTGCGCGAGCGAACCATCGTCGTCGTCCTCACTTGTAACGCCCGATAGCGACGAGAGTGAATAGCGTCTAGCATAGGTAAGAAGTGAACCAAAATCTTGTGGCCTCACAGACTTAGGGTCTGGCAGTGGATACTCTGAATATATAAGTTGGCCAGAACTATGGGCTATAACCGTTTGGAGAATCAAACCTCTTTCGGTGTTTCGGATAGATTGATATTGAGAGAGGCCGGCTTTAAAAAAAGGCTCTTTTAAAGCCTCGAGTAAGTCTGCTAAATCAGCGTAGTTGTAGTGAACTCTACGTCCGCTTTTATCTGTGAAGTCGACTTTTTTATTTTTAGGCGGCGGTTTTATTTCATGTTGGGCCTGCGAAAGAGCGGCCGATAATAAGTCTATTTTTCCCAAGTCAGCCATCAAGTCTCCTGTAAATTGACATCCTTTGTATAGCACTTGTATGGCATCGACTAGAGATGATGATCAAGGAAATTTATCGGAGCTAAGCGTCTAAATAAAACCCCCGTATCCTGGAGAATACGGGGGAAAAAAGAACTCTTTACTCATGGAATGGACGAAATGGATTTATAGAGCGTAGCGTCTAATAGAGTTCTACTCTACTAAAAAAAGAAACCCGCTCTTTTGGAGCGGGGTCCTAATTTGCTTAATAACAGTATCTGATAGGGACGAGCCGTTGCGGCTCAGTTTTAGCTTTACCATTCCGCTAAAAAATTGCAAGCTGGTCGTGCTTAAAGACAGGGATTTGATAGGGGGTGCCAGCTAATATTTCCACACATGTATATAATTTGGGCTTTTGAGGACCGTGAAAAATCGGAGAACCCATTTTGATTACGCTAAGTAGAAATACCTCTAGCTAGAGCCGACCAGGGTAGCCCCACAGTGAGAACTGATACTAGTGTTCGTCGAGGGATTAAGTGAACACCGGAAGGCCTCAAAAGTTAAGCGACCGAAAGGGAAATGGCACTTTCGGAGTCACCAAAAAACATAGGATTCAAAGAATCAAACAGACTTTGGTCCATTTAAAATCAGCGAACAGGGAAAACGCCCCCAGTAGCTGCCGCATGCCCAAAATTCAAAGATCCTCACAAGTACCTAACCGCGCTATCGCTTGGTTTCCTCGCAATTGCTATCGCAATCGCCGAGGGAGACATGGGGAATCAGATTTAATCTTTAGTACAAAGACGGGCACGGATTTTGGGATTCATGCTTAACCAAAGAGCTATGTCGAAGTGACTCGCTCTTTGGTTTCTGGTTGCTCCGTTACCCAGTTTACGCATGATCTTAGCCGTTGTTCACATTCCGGGTTTTCACTAAGCCAGTAAATTCTTATACAAATAAGCAAAGAACTTCTGCCAATCGTAGTACCTTCCAGGATCTACTTTGCGCCCAGGTGCTACGACTTCGTGCCCGTTAATACAAATGGGATTGATCTCAGGATAGCGTTTCATGAGTTGTGCACATAGTTCTGCACATTTCTGATACTGAGATTCAGAGTAAATACCTCGATTCCCATCTCCCAATAGTTCGATGCCTATTGAGTACTCATTCCAGCCTGAAACGAATTTACGCATAATCGGATGCCAAAAAGAGCTTACTCCCGCATGAAAGGCCACGTGAGTCTCTGGGTCCACCAACTGAACACATTCCCCAAACCGACCGATGTGAAAGTGAGCTGAAGCGTACGTATCATCGGCGGTCGCAAGCCAGCTTGTTACCCCTTTGAAAAGCTTTCGCCATAATGCCTCGTCCACATCGTCAGGGTTTCTACCCCCGATATCAGTGTGGTGAATTGTAATTGCAACCCACTTATTACCCGAACGAGACCTCTTGTCTGGGCTTTCGGCCATGTCTGTAACGACGCCCGGAAAACGATTGATCATAAATCCCCCTCTAAAAATGTAATGCATAGAGTAAAAATAAGAGCCACATAAACGCAATCAGTAAAAGCGTGTCGCTCCATTCGTTCAAGGGTTTATCCCTAAGTGAGCATCGAAACGGTTTAGCTTATTTGACCATTCCCCGACTCCGTTTTGGCAATCGCCTCGCTCTTTACAGACCTTGATTATAAAGGATTTAATTTCTTTCCAGGAACTTGCAGGAAGCATCACCATGGAAGGCCTTAATTCCCACCATGTTTTCCCCTCGTAGCGATTTACTTCGTCCACCCAGAATTCCACATCACTTATCGTGTGAACGCAGTAGCCGCGCTCTAGTGAGACCTCAATACATGCTGGAACGTCGGGCACGGAAGCACAGCTAACGATTAAACTTAGCGAACTCCCTAAAACTAAGAAGTAAATCAGTCTCAGCGATTTTGATCTCATCAGGATTCCCCCCCCGTTGAGCATGATAGTTCCTTTGAGCCGCCTCTTCGAATTCTTTAGCTTGTGCGTTAGTTCTTAGGTCGGTGTATGCGAAAAAAACGGCCATTTCGGTTTTATTAACAAAGAATGAAACCCCAAGTTTGATAAGGGGTTCCAGTATAAATCTGAATGGCCCTAGAAATGGTAACTGAGACACTAAGGCCGCGACAGACGACTTCGTAGCCGCGGTTATGATCGCTTCCTTAAGCATCTCAACATACTCTTGACGAGTCATTTACGGACGACCGAGAGCCTTTTTGATTGCTGCAACCAACGCGTCGTCGATCGTATTTGTTGTCTTAGCCGCCAGTTTTTCTAAAAGCATGACGATATCAATTTCGAGGAAGGCCCCGCCCTGAACTCCAGACATTCCATACGAAGCAGTGGCTTTTACAAGACCTGAGTCCATAACGTCTACTTCCCACTGACCATCGGGACCGATCTGTCCTTGTAATTCTTTTCCTTCTAGCATTTAAACCCCCTATTTATGATTCATTTGAGTACATAAACTTATTTATATCAAAGCGGATCTGGTGCACGTCTCTCTCAATTGTCTCGAAACGACGTTCGCCCGATGAGAATGAACTAGAAATTGTATCGTTAAGAAGTTTTAATTGCTTCTTAAGTCCTCTTATTTCAATCCAAAGGACCGCAAAAATAGCTAAATAGGCGGTGAACTTTACAAGGTTTCCTTCACCTAGAGCCTTAATTATTTCAACTACGATATAAGATCCAATTGCGTCCATTTATAACAACCAACCCGCCACCGGAACGCGAGCCTTAACGTAGAAAACCTGACCGTTCGATGCTAAAACGTTTCCTAATTGTTTATTCAAACCGCCATTAGTCGAGGTCTGCCCCCCAAAAGTAAGATAACCAACCCCTTGTTCAATTAACGGAATGAACTGAAAAAACGTAGAGGCAAAGCCAGTCGATGCGACTATTCCACATGGCTGGATAAAATCAATTCTGCCAGCCCCAGCTGAAGTTATACCGCTGGGCAGACTCCCACGAGCCTCAACTCCAGTTGGAGTACCGGAAGTAAAACGTTGTTCTATAACAACTTCGTCGCCATCTCTCCACCAAAATCCAGTTACACTAGATGCGGTTCCGAACGATGTCATTGTCGGCGTGTAAGCGGTTCGAATAGAGGGGATATACTTATAAAGTATCTGCCAGTTGGAACCATTACTCCTTACGACTAAAGTCTCACCTTGTGTGTTTATAACGGTTCCGACAATGCCGTTAATTGTTTGAGATGAGGTCGTTGCGATTGTAATTGAATTTAGAGTAGAATCGATCTTTGTTAAAACGTATATTTTGCCTGTAACCGACGCTGCCGTTGGAAGAGTCGCAGTGAAGGTCCCTGACGTCGCGTCTAAATCGACAACCTTATCCGCCGTGGCTGAAATACCGTATGTAGTGTTTTGAGACGTATAAGGGGTCATCGGCCACGTCCACGCAGGGACGCCCGACACTGGCTGGATTATTTGAGAAGGACTTCCAATTGCAAGCTTAGCTGGAGTTGTACCACTAGAGCTATAGATCATGTCGCCGGTCGCGCCTAAAAACTTAGACTTTATGTAATCATAAAACTGACTCGCAGTAGCTCTATAGCTTTGTATTCCGTCGTCTCCGGGAATATTCAGCCCATCGTCTACCGAACTTATAAGCTGTAATTCTGTTATCGTTTTATTTGCCATGATTTATTCCTCGCCTACGGTCAATGAAATTTCAGTGTAAATACCTGCCGGTACCATTTCAAATAGCATTTGTTCTAACTCGTACTCGGATTCAAAACCCTTAACAGTTTGAAAAACTATTTGATCACCGTCTTGATCAAATACGTTATCAAAAGCATATTGGTTGTTATCAATATATCTAGCAACGAATGTAGATAACTCAATACCCGAAGCCACAATGTCTATTTCAAGCTTACCTGGATCGGGTACAGTGAAATTGACAACAACGTCGTCACCGAATACTTTTCGAAAAACTGTTAGATAAGATTCAAAACTTCCGGCTACTAAAAAAGAATCAAATACAGTCCAAAATGAAGTTCTAAAAATGTCTTTCGATATCGCGTTGGCTAGGGGGGATAGATCATTGTCGTAAAGAACGTCGCCCAAAGAAAAACACTCATATGCACGGTCAAAAAAGTTTGTCTTTTCTAAAGACAATAAACTTAATAGGGGATCAACGCAGTTAAAGTATTTTAATTCTGTGGCGTCTCCCTTAAAATACTGAGGCATTAAGTCTCCACTAGTTCTATAACTTCGAGTCCGATATCAAAAAGGTCATCGTATCCAGCCTCATAAATAGAGCTAGACCAATCCGCACCGGCGTTGATCGACCATTCTAGCAATACAGACGCAGCCCACGGAGCATCTAATATAGAGAAATAACGTTGTGGTTCGAAGTTCTTACCCAAGTTATAACGTGCCTGAATGTTCTCTAATAGAGACGTCTTAGTATCCGTTGGATCACCAACTACGACCTGGTTGTTTTCAGATAAAACTATAGTCAGTCTTAAAAGCACAGCGATACGATTCGGAAGGTTGAATTTAAAATCAAAACTTTGGCCATTAGACAACGTTATCGAACCAATTTCGATGCCTTGAGTTACGGCCCCAGCGATGGTGCTATCTTTAATAATACTAAATATTTCAGCCCTTATATCGTCGTAGTCAACGTCCCCATCCTCAAGTTCTAAGCCACCCTCAAGGGTTTCTCCTGAGACCGCCGCACCGTCGCCCGTGCCTAGTTGTTCATACGACAGATCTATTTCGTCGCCATCCTCGCCGCCCTCAAGAGCTCTTATATAAACAACCGTACCGACTGCCCAGGCCTCGACTAAAGTGTTGGCCGTCGCGTGGGCGTTTATCTGAGAGGCTAAACTAATTGCAGTGGCCGCGTCGGATGTTGCAGCTTGAAAAGTCGGGTCTCCAGGATCCGCATCCCCAGCTTGTGCTGTAAACGCGGTCGCACCGACGGTGACGGTGTCGTCTGTACCATCTACTAAGTTGCCAAACGAAGTAATCGTGACTGTACCGCGAGAATGGTTATCAATCACGTCCACGCAAATGTGGATCTTACCGGCGTCAGCCTCGATCATAGGTTTTACGGAAGAGGCATAACCTTCCGATAACAGTTTTTCAATAATGCCTGGGTTTGTAACTACTGGCCTTGAAATTCTAGTATTTATAAAATCGAAATAAGACTGAAGCTTTAAAAAGATCTCACTTGTTTTTACTTCATTCTCTTGGAGTTTCTGGGCGATAGCATAGAAGAACTTATAAGCATTTGTTCCAACAAAAGATTCGACCGTGTATGCAGGGTCTAGCTGAAACTGCGTATTGATGTAACCCATGAAGTTTTCCATGATCGACTCAATACTTGCTGGAATATAACCATTTTCTTGTGAAAAACTCATATTACCTAGCCACCATTCCAGTCGAATTCTCTCTAGGACTCAAATTAATAATATAGTTCGAAAAAAGAGAATCAATATTAGTTCTAAGATTCGCTACGTTTATCCCCCAACTAGCAAGTATCTGAATTAAATAAGCCCTGAAACTTTCGTCCTGAAACTGAATAGGTTCGGTAAGGAAGTAACGTAAATCAATCCCTCCCTCCGGCCAGTATTCAAGGGATCCTAGCTGAACTGACAATATGTTTGCTGCCCTCTCTGTCTCTGTGTCATAGACTTGCATTCCGGAAGATGTGAAACTGATTATATCAATCATTTTAATGCGTCCTTTAAAGTTTCTAGTTCTACTTTTGTAGCCGTTATCTCTAAGGCCTTAGAAACAATCGTAGCAACGTCTGTGACCAATGTACCAGGTGGAGCGGTCGTGGGACCTGTCATCCCAGCGCCGATTGATGTAAGGGTTGTTGCAATCGTATTTAGTACCGACGAAAGGTCATCTAGGGCAGCTACGGTCTTTTCAATCGTGGTCTTTATATCAGTCGCATTGGTTGTAAGGTAACGAGCGGTCTCCCCATCTAAAAACAAAAGACCTGAACTCGCCTGGTTACCTTCGGATAAAACCGACGCCGCTGGCACCTCAATGCCTTCGGACGAAACCATACCGCTCGCGTTACATGTGGCGTCAAGTATCTTAGACATAACTTATCTCCGAATAGAGCCACCGAAGGGTATCTCTGGAAAACCAGGCCGAGTAGTCCCTCACTCTTTGGCCCTCGTCCGTGAGTGAGCCTGGTAAAATCAGTCCATTTGAAATGTAACGGTTTCCAGCCGGTCTTATAACAACGTCTTGAGTAACTGACTGGATCGGTACAACTAAATCTAAGACGAAATTATAAACCAAACCATTAGATTCAAAGACCTCCCATGGCTCACCCTCGAATGTTGAAATAGCCGGGATATCCAATATTGTTTTACCAAAGAGTGAAAAATTAGGTGCCGATGAAATGTGTTGAAATGTATATGCATCCCGCCATGGTACTAATGAAAGTCCAGTCAGACTCATAAAGTCTGAAACTTGACCGACTTTAGTCTCTCCAAAAATAAAAAACCCATGAATGCACTTAAGTTTCAACTGCAATCCCCAAGTAAACGTCGTTATTATTGTCAACGTAAATGGCTCTATCGTCTATCGAGAATGGATTGAGGTCATTCAACCCAACGGAAATGAAAACCCCATCATAAGTAATCCCATAAGTAATCCCCTTCGTCACCAAGACGTCTTTTTGACCGATACCTTGTAAATTTAAAGTATAGGTCTTGGAAACTAAGCCGAGTGCATTAAAATCAATACGATTGAATATTTTAAACCATGTATAGAGCACTTATCCCCCAGGTATCGCAACGTTGGAGCCAGGCACGTCGTTAATAGGATTGTCTTTAGTTGGGTTTTTAGCACCCTTAGAAATAATGATCTTAACTGATAACTTGTCAGTCCCCTCGATTGTCTCCGATGAAAAAGAATGCAAAACGCCCCTAAATACAGTCGTTGAACCGTACAAAAAACTAATCGAATATTCCTTTGATGTGACCTTATCGTAAACAGAATCTACTAGTGAACCCAAAAGAGTAAGTGCGATTGAGTTTCGGTTACCCTCAATATTAATTGAGACACTGGACTGAATTCCTTTTTGATTTATATCAGGAGTCTTGCCCGTAGCTAAGGTCTCGGTGCTAGTTTCAATGTCGACGTTTTTAGCCGCACTGACTATGACAATGTTAAAAAGCCTCTCACTGAAATAAACTGGGATAGGTGGCATTTCAACGGCCAGAGGTATTTGCGACAAAACCGGGATTCTCGATAGTGATGAACCAATTGACGTTCCGGCCAACTTTGAAAACTGAAAAATAATGACTGGGTCAAGTCCACCTAGCATTAGTCGTCCTTTCCGCCGAAAAGTCCGCGAACCCCTCGAATCATTGGGGACTTCATGAATCTATCAATCGCTGCGGTCATTTTATCAATGAATGGCAAAAGCTTACTAATTAAGTTTCCAAGTAAAGCAATACCAGAGTCGACCAATGTAAGTATTTTTTCCGTGCTTTGGGATAACGCTGCAAGGTCGTTGTAACTTTTTATTCTTTGGTTTTCGCGGTCGAGCGCGACCTGTTCAGACTTACTCATGTTTCGAATCATACCCTCGGTTATGATACCTGATTTTTTCTGCAAGTCATTAAACTCACGTCCAGCTTTAAGTGCATCCGCTAAATCGGCTAGTTGGGCATTTCTTTCTATCTTGGATCCAGCTTGCTCCGAAGTGACCTTATCAATACCTGTAACCTTAGCTAGTTTTTCAAAGCCCGTAGCGCCCTGCTGTAAGAAGTCAGCCATTTTTAGAATTTGTTTTTCTCCAAACACCTGCTGCTGGATCAATAGCTGTTGGTTTCGGTCCATTTTTTGGAGTTCTACTATAAATGCATAGAACGCGTCGGCTGTGTCTTTTTGACCAACAAAATTTTTGACGGAACTTGCAGTTGGGTCATTAGGATCAGCGGCGGCGGTCGCAACGGCACCCTGAAACTTATTTATCAAAGTGTATAAGTTTTGTTCGTCAAGGCCCGTGGCTTTTGCCAGAGTTACAAGTTTTGCAAGCTTACCAGTAGTTGTATTAAATTGCTGTGCATTGGTGGCAAGGTCATCGGAAGTTTTAAGGGTCCTTTCGATAGCCTCCTGTACTTCCTTGATCGGGTTTAGAACTTTGTTTATAAGCCCCAAAGCAATACCGGCGATGCCGCCGCCTTTTATCGCCCCTAGAAGTCCTTTGACAAAACCTTTTGCGATACTGGTAAAACGTGACTGTAATGCTTTTTGCATGGCATTCAGATCTTTTGGCTCTAACTTTGGAATGATTTTTAATATTTCGCTAAACACGTCTATGGTCCTTCTGTTTATCCATAAGTTCCATAAGTGTCTGCTCCCCCAAAGATTCATAGAACGCGAGATTTATAGCATCTACTAAGTGAAGGTCAGGATGCCTAGTGAAGACACCTCGAATATCGACTGAAAAATTCTTTAGTTTTTTTTTTCAGTCGCGGTCAGAAAGTTGGGCTCAAGAGATGCAATAGCTTGGGTCACACGGTGGATTATCTCCATGTACTCATTGGGGTCTAAGGATGATGTATTCTCTCTGCCGAATGGAACCCCATTTTTATCTGCCGCGAACTTGATAAGCGAGTTCACTTCGTCCCTATCTAAGGTAACCATAAGGACCGCTTCACGTATAATTTTTTTGCGATCATCCGCTGGCATTTGCTCTATGTAGACAAAGAATTCTTCTATTGTCAGGCCCATGTACATAGGGAGCATCTTTAAACCAAACAAGAGTTTGATGTAAGATTGCAGCGCCCAGTACGTATCAGGCCCCTTGAGGGGGAGTAGTTTTATCTCCATGTTATGCCTTGTGGACCTCGTCTATGTCGAAACTTTCAAACTCTAAACTGACATGCATACTTTCAGCAGAGTCATCCAAAGTTAATTGTTGAGGTCGGTTCGACAGAATCGCGTTCTTTGCCATTTTGCTTGAACCGTCGTCACGAGAGATAGCATAGACCTCAAGTCTGGTTTGATCGACAAACGCTGAATCTAAAACAGTTTTCAAAGCCAGGGTCATATTCATGAACGGCATAGTCCAACGCTTTGGTTCGCGAATGCCGTCTTTAAATGTAATCCCAACTTTATTAGTTGGATTGTTACCACGTGTCAGTCTATTGCGTTCGGGGTCCTCAACTTGTACCTCGACAACATGTGGTATCTCGTAAGCAACGCCGTCAACCTTGATGCCAACGTCACAATTGTAAAGTTTAAAAATCATAGCCTATGTCTCCCCTTTAAGATTGAGTCAGTTGTCCAGCTATGCGCCAGAGTGCTTTTGGAGTCGGAACGTCGATGTAACCAGAAGCAACGAAGTTATCCTGTTCAAGTCTAATATCGACCGAACCCGATGTAATCCAGCCCTTACCGACATATCCAGGGTTTCCATTCTCCTGGCCATCGCCATCAATGACTTTTTGCAGTTCATTCTCAATTAAAGACGCTTGTGTCCTGGTATATGCTGGTTGATTGGCCGTCACGTACTGAAGGGCCTTGCTTTGCATGTCTATCTCTAAATTTCTTAAGATATACGGAGCTGTAATAGCTTTCCCGCCAGCACACATGAGTGCCAATCTATTATTAAACTCGTCGTCGTTTATTACAAAGCTGATTTTGTCATCAAATAAAGTTTCAGAAGTTCCGATTAGGGAAACGTCATCGGAAAAAGGCATTGTAATATATTGTTGGTTTTTCCAGTCCAGGGTATTCGCTAACAGCTTACCGAAAGCATACATCATATTTTTGCCGTTTGTACTGCCGGACTCGTAAAACGCGCATCGGTTTTCAATCGCAGCTTGATCGGCTAAAAAATCAGTATCGTTAGACACTACGCCTGTGACTCCATCAAACGTTCCCAGAAATAAACCGTCGCCGTCAGCCAGTGGTGTTTCAGTCGCGGATGCTTGTGCTTCAGCACCTTGTCCATCGACAATCGTGCAGGTAGCTAAAGCAACGGCAGCCGGAGTCGCATCAAACTTAGCTTTAATTTGAGTCGCAGTTGACGTCGCAGTCTGAATGCCGACTACGATGTCAGTGCCAGTCACTACGCATGTTTCAGCACCGGCGGTCGCAGTGTTCGCAAGTGTAATGGTGATGTCGTTACCACTAGAACCTGAGTTAACGGCTGTGAATGTAAGGTCGCCGTTTAATGTCAGAGTTGCTTGAGTGTCGTTTATATCGTCTTTATCAAAGTCACTTGATATGAGTAGAGTAAAGAATTGGTTCGCCGCACTCTCCAAAAAGTCAGCTAGATCTAAATCATTGACTGGCATGATATAAACACGACTTAGACCGCCAGCCAATAGTTGCTGGGCCTCTGTGTTAGCCGTGACTAATGCTATCTGCGCATTAGTCGTGCAAAGAACTGGGACGCCGATCACGCCGCCGTAGCCGCCGACTGGAGATGCTACGACACATACTTGTCTTAAAAACGCAGTCGATGCAGCTGGAGTTGGGTTTATAGCTGTAATTTTAAAAAAGTAATCTAGCAATATATTTGCCATTTATTAGGTCTCCTCGACGGTAATGTCCACACTGGTAATGGTACCGGTCGGTGGATCGTATTGGCTATTGAAAAAATAGATGAATGAAAAACCCCGTTGAACTAAGTTACGGTATCTTTGCGTGTTGGATTCGATGTCAAAAAAGAATAAGTCTTTGGTCAACTCTGAAGAAGCCTTGGCAATTGCTTTGGCAAAAAATCCGAAAGGAATCGACGCATTTTTCTGATAAATGATCGCATTGCCAGTCGCCATCCCCATCGCCCTGCCGTCTTTAATTGAATTCTTACAGTTCTCAATTTCAATAAAAAGACAGTCTTGTTCACGACTCTCGCTCGGTGTGTCATACGTAGCCTTTTCAACTGCGAATATTTGTTTAAATTTATCTGACAAGTCATGTTCAAACACGCCGTTTTACCTTTGCTCTAATAGCTCTAAACATTTGCCCGGTATCAAATAGATGTCTGTCAAAGCCCTTTTCGTCGGCGGTCGATGATTTATTTGAACCATATTCTTGTTTTAAGATCGGATTTCTAACGATAGCCTGCAAAAGATTTTCTAGTCTTTTGACACTAGCTTTACCGCCGACCACTAGTTTTAAAAAGTAGTCAGTGAATTTAAGAATGTCAGAATTTCGCTCCTGGAAGGGCCGTTGCAGTATGTTTATATTCAGCCTTTTCATATTCTCAACGAGAACATTACCGACTGATAAACTCCCCTTTTGTCGCGATGTCCTTCTGACCGGACCGCCAGCATAATTCTTTAAGTCAGGTTCATCAAAACGACCTTGAACAATAGGGTCCATGTGAACCTTATCTTCCAGGACTCCAACTTCAAAATCGTATCTCTCGATACGTCCTTTCAGTTTTTTAGTCCATGAACTTCCGAACTCAACTCTCATTCTAGAACACTCCCAAGATATATATTGGAAACAGCTATATCTGCAGAGACTTCCAAACCCTTAGCTTTGAAAAAAGAAACAAGACGAGTCTGCATATTCCCGGCATCCCCCCGGGACGTTATGACTGCAGATAAGGCCGAATAGACTGCGGTGTTGTATGTGTTGAGAGTAAGAACATCGGTGTCGATTGCATTAAACTCTAAGTCTGTCAGAGATGCGGTCCCAATAAATGCCAAAATTGCATTAAGCCAAACACGCATACTACCCCCACAAGACTATAAGATCCGGGCCTTATAAAATGGCCCGGACCGCAATCAGAATTATGCGAAAGTATGAGGCTGGCGAATGATACCTTTATAGGCCAAAACCTCAACCATTGCAGAACCAAGTAAAAAGTTATGCCAAACTTCCATTGCACGACCGTCAACGCCTTGGTCCGCAAGCTTCGGGGGAGTTGTGTAATGGAGGAGCGTTTGATCTAAATTTAGAATCATATACCCGTTGGCACTAGAGGGAGTAACTTCAGTTGGAAGCTCGGCAATTGTATAACCGCCACCTAAAGCTGCACCTAGAGTCTGACGGAATGGCTGACCTGACGAACTGTAAATTCCGCAGAGTTTAAGTAACATGGTATCGCCGTAAAACACGACAACTTTACGGCCAGCTACTGCATCGGCTTTAATTTTGGCAGCAGATACACTTGCATGCAATGCCGGCAAATGGCCGTCAGTGTTCGCAAGTTGAGTTGAACTCTCAAGTAGATAGTTTGGGTCAGCAGACCAATAAAGACCGTTATTGATCATAGTAGATGCACTTGTGCCTTCACCCAACAAAACCAAGTCGTCCATCAGCTTGTTGTTTTCGTCGAGCACTTGCTTCACCACGTCCTCGTTTTGTTCGCGGTCTTGCAGGGTCGACTGTACATACTGACTTGCCAAGAAATATTTCTTAAAAGTTTTCGATTTTTCGACGGCATTGATTTGGTGCACGTGCGTGTCTTTAGGCGAAAACTTTTGGTTTCGAATATTTCCAACCGCCTCAAGACGCTTGAAATTAAGTTTTCCGACAACTTCTGGATAGGCCTTAGACTTGCCCAGCAGAATTTGCCAAAACGGTGTATAGGTCGGAGTGTAATCGGCCATTACCTCGTCTGTGCTTCGCAAGACAATTTTATTTGTGCTCATTTAATTCTGCTCCTTATTCTCTGTGCTTTTAAATTTATGAAACTTTGGATGCTTTGCATAGTCATTATCTTGAGGACTGGACTCTTTAGTCTTGTCTGACGTCGCTGGCTTTGATTCATCGCTATCGGTTTCATCCACGCGAATGATTCTTTTCCGACCACGAGCCATTACAGACCACCGGCCATATCTACCAATACCGCGCCGACTTCAGAACCGTCCTCTGCAATGCCTGTTTTCGCGCCGTCTACGTAAATAGCGTCAGTAATGGTCGTAAACCCAACCATTGCGATGTCGGCTTTTCCGGTTACATCGTTTGTATACATTTTTTGGCCTTTTACAGCATATGCAATACTTGAAATTGTGTTTGAACCGCCCGTTAATTTGCCGTCGCTAAGACCTGACAGTGTTATCCCAACGGTCGCAGTTCCAAGATCGGCATACGCTAAAGCAACATCGTGCCCAGTGGCCGCACCTTCGATTTTTGAATACAGAGTTACCGCAGCGCCGCTTGCAACGGCATAAACCAATAGGCCAGCTGTCGCATGACCATTAATTTCTGCGGCAATATTCGTTGCAGTGTTGGCGGTCGAACCACTGGCCTCAATTTCGTCAGCACCCGGAGAACTTGCGACAAAAGTAAATACGGTCGAGCCGACTGTCAGAGTATCCGCAGTGCCGGTCAAAAGATTCGACACGTTGGTTACAGTGATAACACCCGTCGAACGCTTTAGAGCGGCGCACACGGGCACTCGAAGCCCAGTTCTTTGGATAGAAGTTTGTTTCACATCAGCCAAAGAACGCCCACGCGATACGCCAATGCGCATTCCATCGCCGATAGCTAAGGACGGTAAGCCAGTATTTGCCAAAACGACGCAAAGACCGGCTGGAAAATTGGCTGGGTCCACTGGAAAGTTTTCGCATTCCTTGACCGAACTCATCGTTCCGGCGAGTACGACTTTAGTTGAATCTTGCATTATAAGCCGCCCGGGAAGTCGATAAGAGCCGCACCGTCGGTGATGACAACGCCGGCCTCATCGTAAGCGACCATGATCTCGGAACGAAACAAAGCATTCACTGCAGTCGCGCCGTCCTCGGCTTTGCCAGTGGTGGCAGATACTTCTACTTGTTCGCCGATGGCCGGGGTTTCGTCTGGATCTAAAAGAATTGGAATCATGAGACCTCGGCATGCGAAAGTAGTGCTCTTGATATCCGAAAGTGATCGGCCTAGTGAAACGCCGATTTTTGCACCATCGGATGCTGTTTTTGAAATAGTGCCGTCGCTTTTTAAGTGTCCAACGGTGCCAGCTGGAAAGTCCGCTGGGTCGCAGTCAACACTATATGACTCCATTACATTTGACTGATGTGCGCCCATGTAAATAACAGTAGGGTCGTGGCTCATTCTTTATCTCCAAGGTAATGTTTCTTAGATAACTTCATCATTCTATCAGTATAAACCTTTTCGGCATCAGACTGATTTTTTGGATCTAGTTGCAGGTGTCTAGCTTTTTCGACTTTCCTTAAAGTTTCAAGGGTCGGCTCAAAAACCATCGAATACATGCTTTCAATCTTATCCTGCTTACCATTTTTCGTGAGTTTTAAAAATTCTTCAACCTCATTCTTTTGAGTCTGAGTCAAAAGATCGATATTCGCCTGAATTGCAAAGAATTCTTTTACTATCTCGACCTTTATCGCGTTGGCTTTATCAATCGCCGAATCGTACTTTTCCTTGTCAGCCATGGCAAAAACGCCATCGACCGTCTTTGGCAAAAGTCCCTGATTCGATTTTAGGAAGTCTTTTGACGCATGAACAAAACCAATTGCCGACTCTAAGGACTTTTCGCGCTTTGAGGCTTGATCCTTAACGTCTTGTTCTTTTCGGACTCTATCGGCGAGGCTTGGGTCCTCCGGCGGGTCTGGATTTTTCTTGAGTTTGGCCAACTCATCGGCATGCGCCTTAATTGCAGCGGCGTGATCGGCCTTAATCTTTTCATTCTCGGCCTTCATTGCCTCAATTTCTTCTTGTGTCATATTATTAGCTCCTTTTTAAGTTCTAGCTCAAGTCCAGCTGGGTTTCGTCCGTCAATATTTCAACGCCGCACTTACAACCCGGCTCATCGCCTGGTTCGACGCCGTCGATTCCCTCTCCGATAATATAAGTCTTGCCATAATTGGCCTGATGTTCGGGCCGTGGTTCGTCCGCATCGCTGGGCAGCCACCTCGCCTTTCGTCCAGCGTACTTGTCTTTAATTGCATTATGCACCTGAAAAATGACTTCATTTTGAACGCGTTGGATTAGTTGTTTCGGATTCGAAATGATTGCCTTTTCGGCAGCATCGCCTGCGGCCCTTTCGAAACTGCCTTCGACAACGGCTTTGGCCACACGCTTTTGATAACCAAGTAAAGTCTTTCGGGCGACCTTCCCAATAGATTTCTTATCAATCGGGAAGTTCTTAGAGCCAATTGTCGAAAGGATCGTCCGCTTGACCGAAAAGTTCCCCGAAACCATGCGCTTGATTTTTGCCTTTGGTGCCACCTTTTGGAGCATTTTTGTCGGATCAAAAATGATACTCAATTGCTATCCAATCGACTGGTTGTTTTCCGAAATATCAGCCCCCACTTCGCCCTCGTCGCCACGCTCGTTTTCGTCGAGCCCGAATACCTTATTTATGACTAGGGTTTTGTTTTCCTTACCTAGAAACTCATTCGAAGTGCGGTCCATAACCTCTAGAGCACTTAGCGCAGTCGATAACGCCTCACTGTCCTCGGACTTGAATGTGGTTTTGACTTTAAAGATACCCTCGATCACGGGCTTAGCAATGCTGAAGTAGTACGGTTTGAGACCTCGTTCGACTGCCTTGCTATCTGCCTTCCCGGTATCACTAAGCGAAGTAGATTGCCCTTGTCCGCTGAAATAGCTAGCTGGTAGTCCGAGATAGAATGAGTGCTTTTTTGATATCAACTCAAGTGTCGAGTTAGTCGCAGTTAAGTCTGGACTCAGTGACTCGACAATATCCTTTGCGTCCATAACCAAGTCTTTGCCGTCAGCTAGACCTTGGGCCATTTTTTTGCCTTGTGCCTCGGCCTTAGCTGAATCAGAGAGAGATACGCTGGCCCTTAAATCACTAATCTTTAGCAATACCGCTTTGGAGATATTGGCCTGTTTCCAAAGTCCACCGAGTGCACAATATTCAAGCAATGAGTAAAACCTGACCAGGTCGCTTTTAATATGATTTTTAAAGCTGACATAAACGCCGATTGCCGACTCCCCGCGTAGCCTATAGTCCTCTCTGATCTGCGCTTCTTCGACTTGAGTCGCGTTGCGTATAAGTTTAGTGGCTGGGATATAAACTAAGAAAAGTTCTTTTTTGTCGACAATCGCCTTTGCCAACATAGTGATTAGACCGTCCGGCTTTTCGGATGCTAAACAGTTATCCCACAGAAGATTTTTTGCCTCTCCTGGAATCCCCTGCGTGCGCTCTAACACATCAATTAGAATACGGGAGAATATTGTCTGCACATCGATTGAAACGAAGTCTTTTTGAGATATCGGAATAGGAAAAATATCAATTAGTGAATCAATACTTTTGTCCGTTGCATTTAAGAAGTGTAACCAACTCATTAGCTCCCCTTTTTACTTTTGCCTTTTATATATCCAACCCATTCCAAACAGCGTGCCAGTGAGTCCGGTGCATCGTCAAACTCTGCTCCCCATTCGTACTTAGTAACTTGATCGATGTAAGCTTTGTCCGATTCTCTACTCAAGTGAACTAAATTAGCATAAGAACCAGCCGCCATGATCGCAGCATGTTTATTTGAGTCTGAATACTTACCGACGACGCCTATCCCATGGGGTTTTAATAACGCCTGCAGCTGATCAATCGGCTGATTCCCGTGCTTATTTGTCTCAAAACAAAGCCGTTTGACGCCGCGTTGTTTCAATATTGGGACTATTTCGTCTAAGCAGTGATACCATGGCCTTTTCCAGACCCTTCCATAAATTGCCACGCCCTGCATGAGTCCACGCATAACGGTAAGGGCAGAGTAGTTGCCACCGTCTGAAGGGTCGATAAAAGCCACGCTATCGCCGTCGGGATATTTGTCCAGATACCTGATATTAGCGAACGGCATTGAGCCCTCGCTTGGCACTCGCAAATGATAACTCATTTCAACGGAAACTCTGTCGACGCCGGCGTTGAGCATTGCGGTCAAGTCCGCATCCAGCTGCGGTATGCTGCCGTGAGGGACTTCCATTTTTTTAAGTATGGGCCGCAGTTCTGCGTATAAGTCGTCCGCATGTGCGGGCTGCCCGATCACAATAATGTTTTTACAGAGTTTGTAAGATTCGTCGTATTTGCGTTTTACGACTTTTCGCATAGCTGGACTCACGTCTTCTTCAGTAACTGGATCATCCATTATAATTCGTTTTGGGTGACGACCTCGGAGTGACGTTTTAATTGTGACTGCCTCGGCAGAATGGTCTTTACCGACAAGCCCCTTAACTCGAACGATATAAGCAGACTTCTTTTCTAGTTCGACGCCGTTTAGTTCCAAAGCACTGGCAATCTCCTCAACTAGTGCCGCGTTGCGGGTCTTAGACTTAGATACGATCAGGTTAGTCGATGCCTTTTCCTTGTCACTGTAAAGGCCGTCAAGCTGATTCAAATAGATATCGTAAGCCGTGCCCAGGATAGTCACGTAGTCAGTTTTGCCGTAGCCCCTAGAGCCCAGAAGTAGCCTTGCTTCCGTCTCGTCAAAACCAAAAGACCGCATCCGTTCTTGCTGAATGAACGGCAATGGATAACCAGCGTCGATGCTGAATTGAGCGAAAGTCTTGCGGCCTATTCCAATATCTATAACTGACTGCGTTATCAATGATGGGTCATAGGTTTTTTCCGGGTTTTCTTCGGGCATTATTTTTTTATCGAGCCAGATCGCCATTGTGGCCGAACCTGGACCGCACTTTTCAACTATGTCGAACTGCGCTTTTCGAAGTCGAATTTTGCCGTACAGCCGTCTTTTAGACCACACGTCCGCAAAAGACTCTCCGCGTTCATGTTGTAATGCTCTATCGATAGTGTCGACGCTGCATTTGAAAAACGCGGCAATTTCTTCTTGAGTGCACTGAAATGAAACAAGCTGATCGAATTGGTCCCAATTTATAGAAATACGTGGCCTGCCGGTCTTTGCCATGACTTTAGCTTATCAGGGTTTCGGCTCTGGACACGGAAGTAAACTAAACACGACTGTCTTAGAGTCGAGTGGAAACATGTATCCGATCAAAAATTCGAGCGACGGCGATTCCGTGTAACCTCGGGCCGCGTTTCTATCCGCTGCGGGATTTTGAGGATCTGGGTCCCATTCGCGTAAAATAACTGTGTCGCCCGGCTGAAACCCACGGTCATTACTACGCACCTCAAATGTTTTTGAGCCGTCGGCGACTCTGCAATAAAACTGTGGCCATATTTTTAGTTCATGTCTCAATTTCGCCCCCTTAAAAACCCCTGGACCATCAACGAAAAGCCGCTAGACAAATGAAGGCGGCCCAGGGGTAACCCACTTCCGACACCTGGTTAGGTGAGCGGGCTATAAGTTTAATAATCGTTTGCAATTCGTTTCTTGGCAATTTCAATGTACTCATCATTCATCTCACAGCCAATGAAACCAAAGCCAAGATTGTGCGCTGCAACTCCTGTGGAGCCACTGCCCATGAATGGATCGAGTACGATGCCAGTTGGTGGAGTGACTAGTTTAATTAGGTATTCCATGAGACGGATGGGCTTAATAGTTGGATGCCCATTAGTTATCCCCTCAAGCCCAGCATTCCGTTCACGCTTTGATGCTTTGGCCACGTAGAAAAAGCGGGATGCGCCCGTTGCGGCATCCGTTTGGAACTCTCGCTGTACGCACCCTTCGCCGTAAGTGTTTGCGCCTTTTCCAAAACCCTGTAGTGTGCCGGCCTTTATATTTCCCGTTTTACATGGACCACTCTGCAAATCAAGCATCTCTGCCGCACGCTCATCTAAAAGTACATTGGCGGGCCAGCGGCCTTGAGTTACCTCTCGATATGATCCGTCCCATTCATTAAACGCGCCCATAGTTTTCTTTTGATTCGCGTTTGAGCAATGTTTGCTTTTTGTGTTTTGCGTACCAATCCGACTCGCATCAATATTCAGCGCCCCACATCCCCACTTCAAAACATTCTGATTAACAGTGAGACCTTTCTCTAGGGGCTTGCGTGCGAGGACTATGGGCTCGTTGGCGGGTTTCAGAGCTGTGCCCCAGCCTTGCCATTGTTTTGCTTCTTCTGTAATTGCTGAGGGCGCTACGTAATCAGGATGGTCAGAACGAAGCTCTTTATTTTGATTTAAACCTACACCTTGCCCGGCAGCATTGAATCCCTTGCCTCGATTTCCAATTACGCCGGCTTGTTTGTCTATCTGGATCGCAACGTTTTGCGACTTCGGAAACCCCGACCCATAGAGCCACTGAATCTGATCACGTATCTCAAAGCCCGCGTCTTCTATAGCCACAACCATCCGATGATAAGTCCGAGTGCCACCAAAGCTGAGCAAATGCCCACAAGGCTTAAGAACGCGAAGCACTTCGATCCAAATGTCTCTTGAGGGAACATCGTAATCCCACTTCTTCCCCATGAATTTAAGGCCATAGGGCGGGTCCGTGACCACGCTATCGACATAGTTATCCGGCAAAGTCTTAAGAGTTTCGAGGCAGTCGCCGTGCAAAATATTCATCAGGTGATTAGATAAATATTTACACCTTCTGTAAAATAAAAAGAGCGGGGATGGGCGCGACACCATCCGTTTCGACAGGTAGCTACACCGCCGTACAACTTATCCGCTATTAAAGAAATCGGGCTATAAGTTTAATAAGAAAAGGCCACCCTGTCCTCTTCCCAACATACGTGTACGAGAACGAATGGGACGGCCGCAGCCAGAAACGCCCCGAAGGCCAAACCCAAAACAAGCCCACTAATACACTTCTATATCTACCAGCCGGAGCCGTAGCCGTCGCCGGTGCCGTAGCCGTTGCCGTTGCCGTAGCCGTCGCCGTTGCCGTTGCCGTAGCCGTCGCCGGTGCCGTAGCCGTTGCCGTTGCCGGAGCCGTAGCCGTCGCCGTAGCCGGAGCCGTTGCCGTCGCCGTCGCCGGAGCCGTTGCCGTCTCCGTCGCCGTCGCCGTCGCCGGCGCCGTTACAGTCGCCGTTGCCGGTGCCTTCGCCGTCG
>Ga0172380_10003206_pt1 | contig 23065 bp, 21 predicted proteins | sample Leawe162metaG_FD_119747 | JGI IMG/M metagenome (GOLD analysis project Ga0172380, IMG submission 119747) | Leachate microbial communities from a municipal landfill in Southern Ontario, Canada - Leachate well 162 metaG | ecosystem: Engineered > Solid waste > Landfill > Unclassified | place...
TGGTTGTAAAATTTGGAGAAACAAAACTCCGCCTCCTCGCAGATACTCTCAGCGTGATTGGCATTGTGACTTTTGCTGTGTTTGGATTCTATCTCTGGAGAAGAAAGAATAAATGAACTGTGACCCGTCGGTTCAACAGTTCGAACTGACATTAGCTTGGCTAGATCACCTCAGACAATTATATCAGATTGAGGAGGCACAAATCTAATGTTTTCCTCAAAACTCTTCGATGAAAAGACTTTCTACAAAGCTTTCATAAAAGACTTATCAAATTGCACAAAAGAGGTAATTATTGAAAGTCCATACATTACTACTGCAAGAATGAGTTATCTTGTGCCTATTCTAAAGGAATTATTAGAGCAGGAAGTAAAGATCTTTATCATGACTCGTGACCCAAAAGAGCACGATGAAACCCTTGAGATGCAATCAGAATCAGCAATACTACAATGCGAGGAGATGGGAATACAAGTTTTGCTGTGCACAGGCAATCATCATAGAAAACTGGCAATTCTTGACAGAAAAATACTCTGGGAAGGCAGTCTTAACATTTTATCCCAAACTAGAAGCCGGGAGATTATGAGAAGAATTGAAAGTAAAAAATTGTCTTTAGAAATGTTTAATTATCTTGAACTTGCCCAATTTATTTAATATATGTTATAAGAAAGGAGGGATTTAATGACTAAAAACATATTATCAAAGGAATGGATAGCCGAAAATGGTGAAAAATTGAAGCAAATTTACAGCTACGCTGTCGAGAATAAAAAGAATATTAGTTCAAACAAAGAAGTCTTAGGAATTCTTGAAGTAATTGATCCTAAAAATGCGAACGGAGATTATGCAACGAGACTTTCCAAAGTACTCCAATTGTTTAGGGTAAAATTTAGGAGTGCTCTTCAAAAGAAGCTGGAAAAGTAGGCTATTTGATTGATAATTTAAGATCGAGAACCTTAAATAATTTCTCTAGCTTTTTCCAAGACGGATTAGCTTCTCCTCGTTCAATCATTGCGTAATAGGTCACAGTCATTCCAGACTGTTTTGCAACTTCAGCTTGAGTTAGATCCTTTTTCTCCCTCGCTTCTTTTATCTGGGCTACTATTTTCGAATCTAGTTTTTCTTTATCAGATTTCATAAATATATTTGTAGTATATCATTCTGAGCCGACAATTACACTATGGGTCATATGTTTGCCCAGATGTGTCTTTTTTATTCATTAATTCTACTAAATCATCTTCTCTCTCATATGCTTTTAGTTTTCCGGACAGAATTCCCAATCTGTACGAAACTCCTTCACTCATAAGCCTCCAATTTGTATCTTTCAAGATTGCTTCTATGCTTTTCTTAAGGATGCTTCTACTTTCAAATTCGCTGCTATCATTTTTTGGCTCATTAACAGTAAAATCAATAATTACAAATTGACCCATTTCAGGTTTACCAAACTGAAGATCTTTATATCCTTTATTTTCTACTGTTTTTTCAATTAATTCCTTAAGCTCGGTGATTTTGAGAGATTTTAGTTTTCTTACTTTTTGATAAAGTGGGTTTTTATCTTTTTCTTCTTTTTCCTTGAAATGTTTTACGGCTATTTGAAGCAGTTCCATACTTTGTAAAGCTTGGGGGCCATTCTCGTCATTTAGACAAAACTCATCTCGGTATTTTGCAAGAAGATTTTTATCTTTAATTTCTTTCTCCTCTCGTTCTTTTTTAGATTTCTTAAAATCATAAACACTCTTTTCAGTAAAAGGGCAATTAGGACATGTATATAGAGTTATTGAAACATCATCTTTATCTTTTGACGCACTATTAAGAGGACTGCTGCATTTTGGACAAAGACGAGGCTTATATTTCCATTCCGAACCGTCTTCATAAAATGCTTGACCTTTATTGCACTTAGTACATCTGAGCATAAAGAGCACTTGCGAATCTTCATCAAGGGTGTTTAGTAAATCCTTACTGTAAACTTTTGTAGGTGCGTAACATTCTTTGCAGGGTATTCCGGTGGGAGAAGTAGCGTTGTCGTATTTCTCCTGGATTTTCGTGTCTTCGTCAATTCTTTTTTGGATAGTTTCGGCTCTATGTTTGTATCTTTCAATTGAAAGGGCTCTTACAGCGAAACTTACAGTCTTATGAACATCTTCGTCGAATTTCTTTTTGGTCATATTTTTTATCTCTTTTCGCCTGGCTTCAAGTCCTTCTCTGGAGTTCCAATATAGCCTTAGACACTCCTCAATGGTGTGGAGATCGTAGCGGTCAACATAGCTCTGTTTATCTTGAAGATATTGCATATGATTTTAGTATTTCACCGTATACTATATGTTATACAAGGTTTACAATATCGTTTACTAGAGGTTAACCAAATATGCCCAAAATTACGATTGGAAAAGGAACAATAACAAATTTTTCAGGTGATGCTATTGTTATCCCCTGCGACACAGACTTAACATACAAAAAAGGCAACGCTGTACTTCAGTATTTTGCAGATATATCAAGAGAAAACGATGGATATCGTCATGTGGTAAATTCTACTTGGGAAAAAGCAAGAGAATACGAAAGCAATTTACTCAAAGAGCTTGCAGCAATAGGCTCTTGCGAAATGGGAAACGCCGTAATAACTAAAGCCTATTCTTTGAAGGTAAAGAATTTTATTTTTCTGCCATTCTTCGATCATAATGATCAAGAGAACAAGATGGATTTTGTTCTGCTCCACCAAGCCTTACGAGCCGCTTTAAATCTTGCATCTATTTACGAAGTTAAAACTCTTGCTATTCCGCTAGCATCCCCTAAATTTCCGAAAGAAGAAGCATTTGTGAAGTTTGTAAACTCTCTATTTGAAATTAAACCTAAAAAGGGATTAAGGAATGAAGAAATGATGGATATAATTATAAGTGTATCTGGTGAGTATAAAAACTCCATTGATGAAATATGCATATATAGATGAGCACGATTTTGCTATAATATGCACGATGAAGACTAAGCCGATAACAAAAATTTATATGGATAAGCTAAAACCTAAAAACATTACTGATGTTGTTGATAATATAGACTTCTATATTTCTGAGATGCGAAAAACTAAAGACATCAAAAGCATACCTGAATCACTGGGGCAGTACATTTGGGAGTATTTTAGAGAAATTGAGTTAAATAAAGAAAAACTGATAAGCCTCGCAATATTTTTAGCAGACCGCACTTATCGTTATGCTGCAAGTTCTGGGGAGGTTGATAATTTTACCAGGGCTTTTTTTGCAAGTGTTGCTGCGACACTTTGGGATACTCTTCAGGCAAGGGGTGTTGATATGTTTTATATACTCGACAACGAAATTCGTGAGGATAGATTTATGCTTACTATTCAGCTTTTTGCGGTATCTGGTGTTGCAGTTGTTACCCCATACACAATCAAGGAGAATTATCATGAGTATATGACTATTGAGGAACAGGTAAAGTGGGTTTTATCTTTTGACGGTAAGGATTTTGACCCAAAAAACTATACAATTACGATTGATAGTAGTGAAGACTTACGCAATATGGAAGTAATTGATCTTATTAAGAAGTATATGAAGCACACTCGGAATATTGCCTATATAGAGAAAGACGATAGCGTGAATTATCTTGATGAAGTTATAAAAATTGCCAAAGAATCTAAATATACTTGTGTCTTAAGAAATCATGCACCTGAAGATCCAAATGTTACTGTGATTAATGAATAGTATGACAAATATTAATTTTTATACATATCACGATAGCTACCTGTGCTTATAGGTCTAATTTTTGATAGAATTGATCCAGATATGAAAGAAATAGTTTTAACACCTTATGCACCAATTCTTGTTGAATCGACAAGGTCAATTGGATATTCATTTGAAGCAGCGCTCGCAGATATTATTGACAACAGTATCGGAAAAGGCGCCAAAGACATAAATGTCAATTTTCGCTCTAAGGATGCCCCATATATTGCCGTAATAGATAATGGTTGTGGCATGGACGAAAAAGAACTCGTTCTAGCGATGCGTTATGGGAGCAGGAGTTCTCTAGAGACCCGTGACGCTAAAGATCTTGGTCGTTTCGGGATAGGCCTAAAGGTAGCATCACTATCCCAATGTAGGAAACTTACAGTTGTAACAAAAAAAGATGGTGTAATTAGCGCGGCAAAATGGGATCTGGATCATATTATCCAAAAAGGTGATTGGGTTCTGCTTTATCTAGATAGTCAAGAAATAGATAAAATACACGATATAGACAAACTCAAAGAACAAGAAAGCGGAACAATAGTTATTTGGGAGAATTTTGATAGATTGATAAACGGGTCTACGGAGCCTCAAAAAGTATTTGACGAAAAAATTGAAATAGCAAGATCTCATATCGCTCTTGTTTTCCACAGGTTTCTCTCGACAATAAACCCTATAAAAATATTTTTTAATAATTCTAAAGTTGAGCCGATAGATCCCTTCCTAGAAAATAATGCCGCGACTCAGCCCCTTATAGAACAAGAAATAAGAATTGATAATAGTGTCATAAAAGTAAAGCCTTATATATTGCCATATGCATCTAAGCTTTCAGCAAAAGATAAGAAGCTGATTGGAAATGACGATCTAAGACACAATCAGGGTTTTTATATATATAGAAATAAACGATTGATCGTTTGGGGTACTTGGTTCAGGTTAATAAAACAGTTTGAGCTTAACAAGCTAGCTAGAGTTCGCGTAGATATTCCTAACACGCTGGATTCAATTTGGGAAATTGATATTAAGAAATCTACTGCATCACTTCCAGACATCGTGAAGCGCAACCTTATCGCAATTGTAGATAGCACAATAGGACGTAGCGAGCGTGTTTATAAACATCGTGGACGAAACGTTAATAATGATGACTTGGTACATGTGTGGAACCATGTTGATAATAGGGGTACGCATCAGTATCTTATAAATAAGGATCTTCCTCTATATAAAGCAATTGCAGATTCATTAGATGAAGAGGGGTTAAACTGCTTGGATTCGTTAGTTAAGACATTAGAAGACTCATTTCCATACGCTGACATTTATTACAAAGTTGCCAAAAATGGCAATACTGCAGAAGAACCTGCCTTAGAGTTTAACGAAGTCTACAAAATTGCGATAGACTCAATTGATTACATTAAAAAATCCGGTGGAGATGTTAGCTCGTTCGTAAATCACATGGATAAATATGAATATTTCTTAAAGTACCCGGATGTTATAAAGGCAATTAGAGAGGAATATGATAATGAATAAGAACCAAAAGCAAATTGTGTCTCATGTTATGATCAGCTTTGAACCGGGAGCAACCATAACAGAAGATGCTATAGCAAATTATGTAAATGTTTTCTCAAATATGTATCCCGTTACTGGAATAGAAAAAGCAGAGGTACTTAAAGCTTTACATTCAAGATTAGCAATTCGCATGGATAGAGGTTCCTTCGTTAAGGAAAAGGATCATATTGCTTGGTACTATTCTGCAAAAAAAGACTTAAAAACTAATTTTTGGGAACGATATGAAACATATTTAAAAACGGATATTGGTTTTTCAAATGAGGTCGTTAACGCTCTTGATGCATCAACGGATGCAATGATGGACCTATTGGGAAATCCAGCACCAGACAATAATTTTCAAAGGAGGGGCCTAGTCATAGGAGACGTTCAGTCAGGGAAAACAGCTACATACACAGCTCTAATAAATAAGGCTGCTGACGCTGGATACAGGATAATTATTGTACTTACAGGCACTATAGAGAAGCTTAGAAAACAAACTCAAAGTAGACTTGACGAAGGTTTTATAGGTTTAAACAGCACAGCATTTATTAACGATAGGAACAATGTTTTGGTAGGCGTTGGAAATATTGATCCGAGTATTTCCGGATGGGCTGTCACATCAACAACGAGTGATTTCAAAAAATCCATTGCTGAAAATTTGAGCGGTCGATTAGCCACAATAGATTCGCCAGTTTTGTTTGTGCTCAAAAAAAATAAAAGCGTATTGGAAAAATTAGAACAGTGGTTAAAACATTACAACGCAAATCAGGTAAGTCAAACATGTCCCTTACCAATGTTGCTGATTGATGATGAAGCCGATAGCGCTTCAGTAAATGTAAGAACCGATGAAGATCCTACAACTATAAACATAAACATTCGAAAATTGTTGAAACTATTTTCAAAGGCTAATTATGTTGGGTTCACAGCGACTCCTTTTGCAAATATATTCATAGATCCTGAGTCGAATCAAGAAATGTTGGGTGACGATTTATTCCCTAGGGACTTTATATACGCTTTGGAAGCGCCTAGCAACTATGTGGGAGCACGAAGCGTATTTTCAGAAAATGGCAAACATTCCTATATGCTCAAACCGAATGACGATTGCGAGGAGTACCTTCCCGAAAAGCATAAAATTAGTACTTTACTTCAGGAGATCCCACCTAGCTTAAAAGAAGCAGTTGCATCTTTTTTTATTGCTAACACAGTACGAGACTTAAGGGGGCATACAACCAAGCATCGTTCAATGTTAATTAATATAAGTAGATTTATATCTACACAGGATCAAATAGCAAAAGTTTTAGATGGATATGTTCGTGAACTTCAAAGGGAGATCAAAAACTATTATCTTACTGGCCACGAGGCATTAGAATATGAAACATTCTCATTTATTAAATCCGTTTTTGACAAAAATTTTCGTAATATACCTGAATTCGAATTTAGCTGGGAAAACATACAGACCTCTCTGCATATGGGAGTAGCACCTATTGTGGTTAGAACCGTGAATGGTGGTAATGCTTCTAAAAATTTAAATTATGACGAAAATGATGAGGATGGTTTACGCATTATAGCTGTTGGAGGATTCAGTCTTTCTCGTGGGCTGACTCTTGAAGGACTGTGCGTAAGTTACTTTTACCGCAACTCAAAAATGTACGATACGGTAATGCAAATGGGCCGATGGTTTGGCTATCGGGATGATTACGCGGATATCTGCTGCATCTATATGAGTAATGGAGCAATTGGTTGGTACGAATATATTTCCGAAGCTGCTGATGAATTGCGCCATGAAATAAGAAACATGCAAGACCAAAACAAAACACCAAAAGAATTTGGACTATATATTCGCTCTGATATAACTACTCTTAAGGTGACTGCGCCAAACAAGATGAAAACCGCAACAGATTATACAATGACGGTGTCTTTAAACGGCAAAGTTGTTGATACACCATATTTGCATTTAGACAAAAATATTATTGCGAGTAATTTAAGCAATACAAAGTTTTGGGTAAAATCATTAAATGATGCCGGATACATTTTTAAAGCTCACGAGGAGAATTTAGCACTAAATAAATATCAAGTCTTAAATGTTCCCAAGACATTTATAATTAATTTATTAAGTAATTTTGAAAGCCATTATTTAAACATGGATTTTCAAACTGAGAATCTTGTGGGAATGATAAATAACAGCCTTGACGGCACATTAGATAAATGGGACATAGTTATTGCAGGTGGAGATGAAACTGATATAGATTTTTGTGGCCTTAATATTTCATGTGTAGGGAGAAATTTTGACTTAAAAAAAGAATCAAAAGCAATACGGGTGTCTGGAAAAAGTTCACATCTTGGTGATAAAAGTTATGCAAAAGGTGGATTAACAAAAAAGCAGGTAAAAGAAATTGAAGAAAATTATAAAAAAAGGTATGGAGAAAGCAGTGGTCAAAAGTATTCTATCCCTGCAAATGCATATTTCAGTTTTGGTATTATGCGCAATCCATTAATGGTCATATACCCTGTAAAGCTATATCAGAAAATTAAAAGTCCAGATGTCTTAGGACATAATATGGAAGAACAGCATGAAATCACAGAGAATTTTCCGTTCCCCGTTATAGGACTAAGTATTGGTATTCCTATGATTGACGGCAATGGAAGCAAAACAATTCAGTGTAAAATCAATAGAACCAAACTCAAGGAGCTGCTTGATGTTGAAGAAGACTACGAAGAAAGTGATGAAACGCTTAACCAAGAAGGGGGTATTAACAATGGATAACCAAGACTTTAATTCTTTCAAAAGAGTTGATGAAATTCATCCGCTCGACATATACACTGGAACTGATAATATTTCAAGGCTTACGTTATTTCTCATTTCTGATTTAGAGCCTCCCACGGTGTCATCATCTCAGATTATAAATGTTTCAGTAGGAAAACGAAAAGATAATAAGTGGGGTATATCTTATACGCTTTTAGATAATCAGTTTGAAGATCTATTTGCTAAGTTTTGTACAGATATTATTGAATCCTCAAGGTCGTTAAAAGTCAAAACCAGCGGTGCGGAATTTATATGCAATCGCTATGAGAAGTGGCAAAATATGCTTTCTAAATTTAAGGGAGAATTGCTATCGCATTCTACCATTAAGGGCCTCATAGGAGAATTAGCTTTCTTAAAAGAATACATGATCCCCATGTATGGGCAAGAAAAGGCATTAAATTCATGGATTGGTCCGGATAAAGCAGACCAAGACTTTGTTTGTGATAACACTTGGTATGAAGTCAAATCTACAGTCAGTGGCGCTGAAAGTATAAGTGTAACATCCATTGAACAGCTAGATATGTCAATGGCGGGCGAACTTGTTATTGTATATTTAGACAAAACAAGCCAATCAGACGCTGAAAAAATTACGTTAAATTCTATTGTTAAGGCGGTGTCTGAATCTCTATCTAACGAGGAAATGAAACACAAATTAAGCGGAATATTATTAAATTTAGGCTATTATGTCAGACCGGAATACGATGAGCCGACTTTCAAATACTCAAAAACAGAAAGATACTTAGTGGATAACAAATTCCCATGTGTTAGAAGAAAAGATTTACCACACGCTGTAATAAACTCAAAATATGACCTGTCAATATCCTTAATTAGCAAATACCGGAGGGAAAAATAAAATGGAACTTTTGGAATTCAAAAAAACAATTATTGAAGAAATTAAATTCCGGTCTTCAGAAGAGGGCACGACTGATAAAGAGGAATTTTTAAGCTATTTCACAAATGCATTAATCGAAGCGGAAGAGATTGATGATTTTACTCCTCTCCACTTTGAAGGATTAGGGAGAAAGGGTAGAAAAATTCAAATTGATGGTTATTATTTTAACGAATTAGATGACTGTCTTTCTTTGTTCATTGTGCCTTCATTAACTTATCTTTCAGAAGAAACTCTTACAAATTCTGATGCAGAAAAAATTTTTATCCGAGCAAGAACTTTTCTTGAAAACGCCCCTTACATTAAAGAAGTAGCTGAGCCAAGTGCCGAAGGATATGGATTCGCTGTTGATGTAGAGACCATATATAGAAATGTTAGAAAATACAATATTTATCTCTTAACAGATATGGTCATGAGTAAGAGTATAAAAGAGTTAAAGGCAAGCCAGCTTAATGGTAAGCCGGTAGAATACCATATTTGGGATATGGGTAGATTGTATCAGCTTGAAAAATCATCAACAGGAAAAGAAGATATTATTATTGATTTAAAAGAACTTTTTGGTGAGGGAATACCCTGCTTGCCCACTGGTAAAACAGATGACTATAGCTCGTACTTGTGCAATATGCCTGGATCAGTTTTGGCTAATATGTATAACTCCTACGGAGGACGATTGCTGGAAGGCAATGTTCGATCATTTCTTCAAACAAAAGGAAAGGTAAATAAGGGAATTAGAAACACGATACTTAATGATCCAACAATGTTTTTTGCGTATAACAACGGGATAGCTGCGACTGCTTCTGAAGTTGAAATCGAAGAAAAAGAAGGAACCAAATATATAACAAAAATATCTTCACTCCAGATAGTTAACGGTGGGCAAACAACAGCATCACTAGCAATGGCACTTTTGAATGATAAAAATGATGATTCAGAACAAAAAATAAATAAAATTTATGTGCCAATGAAGCTTTCGATTGTATCGCACGAAAAAGCACAGGAATTAATACCAAATATTTCTAGATACGCCAATAGTCAGAATAAGGTCAGTGACGCTGACCTGTGGTCAAATCACCCTTTTCATATAAGGATGGAGGAATTTTCAAGAAGAATTGTTGCCCCAACAACACAGGGAAGGCAATATGGCACCCATTGGTATTATGAAAGAGCAAATGGTCAGTATAAACAGGAAACTTACAAATGTACTCAAGCAGAAAAAAAGAGATTTGAATTGCAGAATCCAACTAATCAAATGTTTAAGAAAGTTGATTTAGCGCGATATATTAATTTACGACAAATGAGACCAGATATTGCTAGCACTGGAGGTCAAAAAGGTTTTGCGCGGTTTGCTATTTGGGTAGCAAAGGAATGGGAAAGTAACGATTTAACGTTCAATGAAGAATTTTTCAAAGAAGTTGTCGCTTTGGCTATTATCTCTAAGGAGGCTGACAGGATCATTAGAACACAATCTTGGTATAATAGTTACAAGGCAAATATCGTAGCCTACACAATCTCAAAGATTTTCTACATCGTAGATTCAGAGCATCAAGATGATACGATTTCACTTAAAAGTATTTGGTCAAAACAATTATTATCTCCCGCTTGGATAGAACAGATTGAAGTTATCTCAGAGGTTATGTATAACCACCTTATTGACGACTCTAGACCGGTTGAGAATGTCACCGAATGGGCAAAGAGAGAAATGTGCTGGGACAAAGCCAAGGAAATTAAAATAACTTTAAATCCAGATTTTGTCAGTGAGCTTATAGATAAACAAATGGCGAAAATAGATGAAAAATATGCCAAAAAAGAACAGAAACAAACCGATAGTGCGCAAAAAATGATTGATGTAGTTAACTTCGGTGCAGATAATTGGAGATCTCTTCTTGAATGGGATAAAACACATAATGTGCTTTCATCAGTTGATATAGTTTTTATAAACGTAGCTATTAAGATTGAGAATGGAAGAACACCCTCTGAAAAACAAGCTGAAATAATTTATCGTATTCTTGAAAAAGCGAGAATAGAAAGTTTTCCATTATAAGTGGTAAAAAACGGATTTATGTTTAGAAAAAAATTGTTGAAGGATTCAACAACTTAGAAAATTGAATAATCGAAGAAGTGATATGCCTAATTTTATACCTATAATTGATCTTTTCGCTGGACCTGGCGGACTTAGTGAAGGCTTTTCTTCTTACTCTCTAGGCAAGCAGAAATATCAACCGTTTAAAATTGGTGCTTCGGTTGAAATGGATCCACATGCTCATAAAACCCTAGAGCTTCGAAGTTTTTTTCATGAATTCTCATCCGCAACTGTGCCCGACGAATATTATCAATATCTAAGACAGGAGATATCCCGCGAAAAACTTTTTAGCAAATATCCCAAACAAGCTGCTATTGCACAAAAAAAAGCAATTAGAGCCACGCTTGGGTCAGATGATGATTCGTACATTTATCAAAGAATTAAAGAGGTTTTGTCTGGATATGAAGGAAAGCCTTGGGTATTAATTGGCGGTCCCCCTTGTCAAGCATATTCCACTATTGGCCGCTCTCGACGCCAAGCAAATGGTGCAGGTCATGATATCCAGCAGAAAGACAAGCGTAACTTCCTTTATATAGAATACTTGCGAATAATTGCAAAATTCAGCCCTACGATTTTTGTGATGGAGAATGTAAAGGGAATGCTATCTGCTGAGATTAATGGAGAAAAGATTGTCCATAAGATATTTAAAGATCTGCGTAATCCCAGAAAAGCAATTACTGAAAATGACGAACCGTCAGAAAATACTAAATTGGAGTATCACATCTACTCCTTGGTCACTCAAGCGGAGAGCGATACTAAACTCAATCCGAGTGACTATCTTATTCGCTCTGAGGAATTTGGGATCCCTCAAGCGAGACATAGGGTAATTCTTCTTGGGATTAGAAGTGATATTGATATAAAGCCAGATATTCTTAAACCAAAACAAAATAAGGTTAGCGTTAAAGAACTTTTATCAGATCTTCCCCCTCTTAGAAGCTTTTTCACTAAGACAAAAGATATAGAACGAGAATGGTTTAATTCTATAAAATCAATAACTAATCAGGATTGGTTTGAAAACTATCAACCTATTTTGAGGAATGGTCGAAAAATCGAACCAGAGAGATTAAAGGCTCAGATGATCGACGCACTCTCGCGGCTGCAATCCAATCTTGGAACCGGAGGTGAATTCATAAAAACGGCGGTAAGTCCAAGATATCGTCCGGGATGGTTTTTAGATAGGAGAATCGGAGGGGTTGTCAATCATGCGGCACGCGGACATATGAGAGAAGATCTGTGGAGATATTTCTTTTCCTCGGTTTATGCTGAGATCTACGGGTGCTCGCCAAGAATGAAAGACTTCCCTAAACAACTGCTTCCGAATCATAAGAACGTACAAACCCAAGCGGCTATTGATCGCGGAGACTTTGGAGATAGGTTTCGTGTCCAAGATGCCGACCACCCAGCAGCAACGATTACCTGCCACATATCAAAGGACGGCCATTACAGCATACATTATGATCCTTCTCAATGTCGAAGTCTTACTGTAAGAGAGGCAGCTAGGCTCCAGACTTTCCCGGATAACTATTATTTTGAGGGCCCAAGAACGCAACAATATCATCAGGTTGGGAATGCAGTTCCGCCGCTTTTAGCCATACAAATTGCGGACGTGGTGTTTAATGTGATCAAAAAAACAAAGCGGAAGAGAACCAGAGTGTCGCAGAAATTGAGAAAACATATTAGCTTACCGGTGATGAATTTATAATTCAAATAGCCCTTCTGGGTGATTTCGATGAATAAATAATCAGCTAACTGAAACAAATTGATCAGATAAGCGGTACGAAAATATTAAAAAAATTTACTATACGCAGATAACAAACATGAAACCTAATAACCAACTCGCTCTCATTGTTTCCTATTACCTTTCCCGCTTTGATAAGGATGGATATACTAGTCTTGGTTATTCTTCTTTTAGTCATGCCACAGATGGTATAGGAAATATATTGGGTGTAAAACCCAATACGATTAAAAACATGAGAGATGAATTTGATCCCCATCATGATAATACACGTATTGGCTGGCTACGCGAATTAAGGGGTAGTCGTCTAAAAGTTCTTCGTGCATTTCAAGAAACAGACGAAAATACTATTTTGGAAATAGTTAAAGAAATACTCAGCAATAACGATTTTAAAAAGACTGAGGAGTATAAAGACATTCAAATTTTATTCGATGAAAATAGACAAGCCTTAAATAAAAACGCTTCTGTCTTTATAGTTAGAGGGCCAACCGGAAAGGCTGCCGAACAATATTTTATTGAATATTTTAATAAATGTGCAGAACCCGTACAGGGAAATCTAAATGACGCTAGGGATTTTGGCGGTGGTTATGATTTTGAAATCATTAATACTACCGGGTCTTATTACATAGAAGTTAAAGGATTATCAACATCTAGTGGTGGAATTTTATTCACAAGCAAAGAATGGCAGATTGCGAGACAATATAAGGAAAGATATTACCTAGCTTTAGTAATGAATATTTCAAATATCCCACAAATTAAATTTATTCAAAATCCAGCTGAAAAATTAAAGGCAAAGAAAAATATATACCCTACAATTCAACTAAGCTGGAGCGTATCACAAAAAGATCTAGACTTACATCAGAGTTAGAATAAATGCAATTCATCCCTAGCTCTGAATAAGCAATAATCGAGTTTTTTTACTTAGAATTACGATTGATTATAAAAATCATCGGATAAAGGTATTATGGTGTTTGCCGCTTTTTCGTCGGTTGATCTTTTAAGTCCTTCTATGAATATGACTGAATCATAACTCTCAGCTAATAACTTCGCTTTGTAGCTATCCGCTATATCTCGGTAATACATCCCTAGATTTTGACCAGATGTGGGTGGACCAAAAGTCTTAAATATATCTCTTTTAAGAGCTTCCAAACTTCTGAATTTTTTGGGGTTTTCTGGAGTGAATTCTTTTTGTATTATGATTTTACCATAAGAACCTGCAACTTCCTCGCTATCGCTAAATGAGGCACCTAAAAATTCAACAGGTCCTGCGCCAGGATGATAGCCGGCACCCTCCTTAATTGGCTGTAACTTAAAATTTGGATTATCAGTACCGTGATATAGCTTCATTTATATTCTTTCTTAAGTATCTCCAATCTCCTTCTATCTTATCACAAAACAACGGCTTTTTGATCGTGAAAATTTGGATTCATTCTGATAAAATTAAGCAGTATTTGAGTTTAGATTTATAGTTATTTCTAAATATTATAACCTAATTAGACTGTGAGCTTATCAAAATCCGACTACATGCTTTACCTCAGACACCCGGCTTGGCTCTGGTTGAAGAAGCACGACAAAAACAAACTTCCACCAACGAGTGAAGCGTTACAAGTAATCTTTGATGAAGGTCATTTATTTGAAAAATACCCAGAGCAGTTGTTTCCAGATAGTACTAAGCTTGGCTTCAATAATTACAATGAATACCTAAGTCTTCCTAAAAGGACTATCGAGGCTTTAAGCAATGATTCAACGACTATTTTTCAAGGAAGATTTGAGCACGATAATATTACATGTATTGTTGATATTCTAGAAAGATATTCAGATGATGAATATAATTTATATGAAATTAAATCCAGTACTTCAGTAAAACCTGAACATATAGATGATTTAGCTTTTCAATATTTAGTTTTAACCGGAGCAGGATTAAAAATAAAAAAAATGTCCGTTATTTATGTAAACAATGAATATATTAGACATGGCAAAATTGACGCTAAAGCATTGTCTGTAATAACAGATGTTACAGATGAGGTAAGAGATAAGATAAGCGAAACAAAAGTAAATATTGAAAAGGCTCTGCAGGTTTTAAGTTCGAAAACTCAACCCGATTTATCTCCTCGTTTTACAACAGGAAGGCTTAGCGATTGGATGGAAGTATATAAATTTATTAATGGTGAATTTGACAAATTTAGTATTTATAATCTTGCAAGACTTAATGCAAAAATGATAGGAGAATTAGAAGATTTAAATATAAAGTTAATATCTGAAATTCCCAATGATTTTAAACTACATATAAAGCAACAAGGACAGGTTGAGGCAACACGCTCAAACAAACAAATTATAGATTTAGAAAGGATAAGAGAATTTGTATCTCAAATTAAATATCCTGTCTATTTTTTAGATTATGAAACAATGAGCAGTGTCATTCCATATTTTGACGGCACAAAACCTTATCAGCAATTACCATTTCAATACTCTTTATATATTCAAGTAAACCCGGGTGAAGAGGTTAAGCATAAGGAATATTTACATACAGAAAAGACTCTTCCTTGTTTACCACTACTTAAGCAATTAGAAGAAGATATAGGAACTGAGGGAACTATTTTTGTATGGCATGAAAGTTTTGAAAAAAGCAGAAATACCGAAATGGGCGAATTATTTCCTGAATATAAACAATTTATGGAATCAATAAATGACAGAATTATTGATCTTAAGACTCCTTTTTCAAACGATTGGTTTATTGATAAAGAATTTTTAGGAAGCGCATCTATAAAAGACGTATTACCAGCTCTTGTTAAAGATTTGTCTTACAAAGAATTAGAAATTCAAGGCGGAAATGCGGCGCAAAGAATATGGATGGAAACAGTCCTTGAAGGAAAAAACATAGAGAAAAAAGATAAAATTATGAATGCACTTATAGAGTATTGTGGGCTAGATACTTTGGCGATGGTAGAAATATACAAACAATTACGCAGTATTTAATATGAGAATATTCGGCAGGAAAAATAGATCAATTTTAAACAAGATACTTCAGGCAAAAACTATTGTTGCCTTCCTAATATTGGTTACTTCAAGAGAATTTATTTACGACCTTATAGGCTTTCCCCTAACAAATCTTCTTCTACTCATTCTTTTATTTTTAATCATTCGTAAATATAGACATCAGATATTTCCTTTTTTGAAACACACTGGGGGCTTTCTTTTAAAAATAAAAGGCAAGGGATATATAGTTCTTGCTTTATTGCTTCTCGCTCTCGTTGGTATTATTTATAACCAATACAACCAGATAGGCCTCTTAAATAAAAGAGTGTCCTTGGTAGAAAATAAGCTAGGCGGTACAAAGAAAATAACTTGTAGCGAAACAGAAAGCGTTAATAAGTTAAGACCATCCGTTGTAAGAGTTGTTGGTGGAGAAGGAGAGGGGTCGGGTTTTTCCATAGGCAAGGGGTTAATTTTAACAAACTTTCATGTTATTGAATTCGAACCAAGTCCAAAAGTAATTTATCTTGATAATGCATTTGAAACAGCGGAAATAATAATGGCAAATAAAAATGCCGATCTGGCAATTTTAAAAATAGAAAAAGACTTGCCGATTATTTCATGGGGAAATGCTTTGGAACTTCAGCCTGCGGAAGAACTATTAATGATGGGTTATCCCTTTGGCGGAGATTTATCCGGCGAAGCCACACTTAAAAAAGGTTATCTTTCGGGAAGCAGATATTCTAAAGATGCGGGCATTAGCTATGTTCAGACAGACGCGACCATAAATCCGGGAATGAGTGGCGGACCGATGATAAACGTCTGCGGAGAAGTTGTCGGAATAAATACGTTAGGAACCGGAGGGCTGGGGTTGGCAATATCATCGACATCAATAAAAGAAAAGTGGCTTGAAATGTCCTCTTCGGAAGATTCCCTAAAGGATATTAAAAAAATAGCGTTTGACGATACAAGCCCGGAATTTGCAGTTGCGACTTTCTATAACTACTTAAAGGTAAGAAAGCTGGATAAGGCATTTGAAATACTTTCGGATAACTTTAAGGAAGGACACGGGTTTGATTACTGGAAGCAAGGGTATGAGTCTTTGCTTGATACAACAGTAATAAAAATTGAAGAAGATAAAGATAAAAAAGATCGTGTTAAAATTAAACTCTCCACAAAAGATATGGTTGATGATGAGATAGTCTATAAATATTTTGAGGGATATTGGGATGTTCACAACATTAATGGAAAATGGAGACTTTGGGATCCTGAAATTAAAGAAGTCGAAAATCCAGATTTCCTTTGGTTTTATGAATAAATTAAAAAATAAATGAATAAAGATAAAAGTTATACATGGAATAGCCCAGATAAAAAAGTTAGCCAGCTGAGCGATAAAGAGATTGTAATTATCTATATTTTCAAAAAGATCGGTCCGTATTTATCAACCCTTACAAGGTTTTTCCCATTTTCACTACTCTGGCAGGATAGAAGATTTCATTACAAACACAAAAGGATTACAGATGCCGATGATCTTATTATAAAAATAGCCGGAGAAAAAGGCTTTTGGTTTAAGTTATTTTCTTATGATGAAGATGATCATTTTTTAAACATTACCGGTAAATTTGTACCTGAAAAGAAGGGTTCTAATAAAGAAGAATTATTTCAATACTTTAGAGAGAAAATGGAAGATAAAGACTTTTACATAAATGACTTACAGGATGGAAGAGTAAAAATTTCCTTGATACAATCTCAATAATGAATAGTTTTGAAAAAGGAGAAACAAGGCCGTTTAGCAACCTAGTAATTGAGATGAGAAGAAGCTCGAGGGGTTATGTTTGGTGGGTAATGGGAGCAATTTTAATAATAGTTTTTGCACTCGCCGTCTTAGTAAAAATCTAAATTCTTTTCTTCTATCTTATAAGCCACTTTTTTGTTAAAATTGAGAACAATTATGCCAGTCTCAACACGACACTTAGTAAATAGTACGGGCGACCCCTTTACTACCGTTGAATTGCAGGCCTTATCTATAGAGCTGGACGCTTTAATAGATACGGAAAGATCCACATACAGAAACGAGAATGCAGCAACAATTGCTAACAATTCTTCAGCGAAAATATTAATTGTTTCAGGACCCGGAACTGGCAAGAGCACTATTTTTAAGAAAAGAGTCCTGCATTGGCTGACTGAGGATGCATCTGGTTCAATATTAGCTCTGAGTTTTGTCCGAAAACTTGTCGCAGATTTGGATAGCGATATAAAAACAGATCCCGACCTCACAGACCAACAGAAACAACAAGCCGAAGTTTTTACTTTACATAAATACGCGAGAAGCTTAGTAGAGCAAAATCATGGCATGTCTACACATAAATTTCGACCTCATATCAGAATACTAACCGAGCCTTGGACAGATATTGTCTGGAAAGATGTCTTGTCGCAAGCAGGGCAAGCCAATATTATAGACTTCTCATTTAAGAAATTTGCTGAACAGCTCCATAATAATGATCTAGAAACTACAGACGAATGGCGAAAAGTACAGAGAACTTACTTTAGACTTTCTAAACTTTACAATACCTCTGGATTTGCTGATTTGATTCTATACGCAGCGAAAGCAATAGAAGAAAATCCACTACTGGTAAAACATCAATATTTTATTATTGATGAGTATCAAGACTTTAATGCTGGCGAAGATAAGTTTATAAACGTACTTACACAAACTTGTTCTGGAATTCTACTTGTGGGAGATGACGACCAAGTCCTTTATGACAAATTAAAATCTGGTAAAGCTGCGATTATACGAAATCTTTACGGAGGAACAAATTTTACAAAAGCTATGTTACCGTTTTGTGGCAGAAGTACGTTTCATATTACTAAAACTGCGGCTCACTTTATCAAACAATCCCCCGACGCAGATTGTATTGAGAAAATATATCTTCCAATCTCTACAGATACAAATTGCGACAAGATTCAAATTATTGGTTGTGCTACTGCGCCAACAGCTGTCGATTATATCAAGAAATTTGTCGAGGACCATGAGCAAGAAATAAACAATAGAAAATTGGAATTAGAAAACGGTACCAAAAAAGACCCTTTTTTACTTATTCTTACCCCCGCTAAAGAGGTAAACTTCTACAACAGTTCAAATTCAAACAAAAAATTAATGGAGATTATAGAGAAATACAAGGCTTCGGATGAAAAATTCACAGAGGATTATTATAAATTACTTACTTATTATTCTCTTGCAAATCACCCCGAAAATAATTTTACTTTTAGAAAAATTCTTTATTATGAAAATGTACAGGAGACAGATATAAATGCTCTCATAAATTCATGTTTAACTTCTGGAAATAATTTTTCAGCCTTAACTGACCAAGAAATAATAACTTCAATTATGACAAAATGCCAAAGTATTAAAACTTTGCTCGAATCTACAGATTCTGTAGTTGATAAAATTTCAAATCTTTCGAGTCAAATCACTATTTCCGATATAGATAAACTAAAAGAAGAACTAGAAGCGAATCCAGTTAATGAAAACGGTGTCTTTGCGTTGGAACATCGCGAAGAAGAATCGGCAGAGCTTGAAGAACTCGAAATAAAACCCATGTCCACAGTAGAGCTGATAACCATGGTTGGATCAAAAGGTTTATCCGCCGATCACGTAATTATTATTGGTTTTGATAACCAAAATATGTCTTGGATTAGTAAAAACGCTTTTTATGTGGCGATAACCAGACCTAGAAAATCACTTCAAATAATTACCGCTCTTGCTTCTGGAGGTTCGAGCGGGACTAACGATTTTTTAGAAAAATTACCCGATGAACACCTCGAATTTTACAGTTATAAAAAAACAGGCAGAGTAAAAACTTCTTTAAGAGATAGAACCGCCTTTGTTGATTATCTAAATACTCTACAAAGAAGTAGAACAAGACCGCACTAAGGATTTCCTTGCAAAAATGTTCTTGGGTTGACAGGAATTCCATAGACTCTAATCTCAAAATGCAGATGTGGGCCTGTTGACCAACCCGTAGAGCCCATTCTTCCTATGACATGCTTGGTGGTTGTAATCTCCTGCCCTTTAACTACAAAGATTTTATCCAAATGGGCATAAACTGAAGTGATGTTATTTCCATGGTCAATAATAATATGCTTTCCAAATCCCCACCATATGCTCCCTGCATAGATTACCTTGCCGGTTAAGAAGGGGTTTACGGGATCGCCCACTTGCCCTTCGGCATTGGCTATATCAATACCGGTATGAAATATTTGAAATCCGCTGGACTTGGCAAATTCCAAAGAGATTAATCCTGTTGCAGGCCACGCCATAGCCAACTGTAATTCTTTTACAACCTCTCCTGTTGCGGGATCGCGAATTTCAATAGCATTAGTTTCTTCATTTACAGTCGCCAACTTGTCGGAAACTATATCTATTCCGGCATTGGTTAGCATAAAAACCGCAATCACAGGAAGAGAGAGGATGATAACAAAAGCAAGAGTAACGAGTTTTAGTTCTCTACGAAATGACCAGATGGTAAACGGGTTGAATAAGTTCATTCATTACAGGTATATCTCTTTTGGGTCAGTTGTCAGAAGCGGATGTTCTTTTTCAGAAGCGACAACTTTTAGGGCAACATGGTTTTGGTCAGCTATGATAAGCGCTTCTCCTCTATCACAGGTTAGAAGAAAATGCTGTTCATATTCACTTAGGTTAAATTCAATGGCGACTTTCTTAATTGTTGTTGTATCTTGTTTCATAAGAACCCTTAGTGCCGATTGGGAAGCAATGGCTCTTCCGTAATCCTGGCTTAAAAAGTCATTAGCTTGTTGGGAAATAATCGTTACTCCTAAATAGTATTTTCTGGCACGGCGGGTCAAGCCTGCAAGAAATCTTGCGCTTTCCTCATGTTGTAAAAGCATCCATCCCTCATCGATTACCAGAATTCTTCTCTGTGGGTTTGTTTTTACCTGGGAGTGGACAAAATTGGCAACAACCATCATCATAATTTGCCTGAGTGATTCGTTTAAATCTTTAATATCAAAAATAACAAGACGGTTATCAAGTTTTATATTTGTTTGGGAATCAAAAACGGATGAAAGGGAGCCTTTGATAAATTTCTCAAGTTTATTGCATAGGCCTCTCTGCTTCATTTCTTTTAAGACTTTGTAAAAGTCCTTGAGAACCGGATAAGTTTTGGTTTTTGGTTTTCTGCCTCTTGGGTCTTTTTTCTTTTTAGGAGTATATGCCGGATTGAGTGACCACCCGTGTTGCTTATATGTTTGAAGGATTGCTTTATCAACTGCCGCTTTCTCATCAGCGCCTAGACCACCGACCATAAGAGAAATGATCTCCGTTAAATCCTGTATATGCTCTGCCAGCTCGTTCTCTTCATTTTTTGAAGTTATGGAAAAGTCAAAAGGATTAATCTTTTCTTTTGATTTGGCAGAAAGTTTAATATATGTTCCGTTAACAGAAGCCGAAAGCTGCTTATATTCCCTCTCCGGGTCAATAACAATTACTTTTGTGCCTTGCATGAGTTGTCTTAATATTTCTACCTTTGCCGTATAGCTTTTACCACTACCCGATTGGGCAAAGACAATCGAGTTGGCGTTATTTAGAGAAAATCTGTCTACAATTACCAGAGAATTATTCGATCTGTTAATTCCATAAAGAATTCCTGATTCCTGCACGAGTTCCGATGATACAAAAGGGAAGGTAAGGGCAGCAGACGAGCTGTCCAAGTTTCTTTTCTGGCCGAGAAGATTTTGGCCTCGAGGAAGAGTTGATTGTAAGCCTTCAAGTTGTTGAAATGTTGCGTTTTTAATGTAGAAAAGTCGTGTTGACATAACCGTTTCCAAAAGCGCTTGAGTCTTGTTAAGATCGGCAAGACTATCTGCCGTAATAGTCATGTAAATTGATACCTGGAATAGTTTTTCCTGCCCTCTTTGAATTTTGTCTTTTAACTCCATTGCAGACTCTAACGGATCGGTAATTTCAGAACCTATGACTTTGCCGGCTTTCAACATTCCTCGTTTGGTAGATTCAAGCTCTGTAATCTTTCTATTTAATTTTGGAAGTGCCGCAATCGGGTCAACTTGTTCTATGTGGTAGCTGATATCAATGTCATGATTAAAGTTTATGAGCATATTAAGCCAGCCCGTTGAAGCTACATAGGGATAACCGGACACAAAGAGTGTTCGTACAAATTTATTGCCCATCTGAAGGTAACTCGGGCTTTCCTCAAGACCGGAGTAGGAAATTAAATCAACTTGGTCTTGTTCGCCAAAGTTATATTGAAAAGACTTCTTAAGAAGTTCTTTCTTTGAAACTCTTCTCTTTCCTGTTTTCCTGTCAAAAAACTGTCCGGTAATGTTAAGCATAATTGTTTTGTATTAGCCTTTGAACGCTGTCGCCTTTTAATTCCTGTGTCTTTATCTGGTTTGGGTTATAAAAACTGTAGAAAAGCTCAAGAAGTTCTAAAGAATCCAAGGCATTTGCCCTCATTCCAAGCTTCTCAAGTCCCCGAAGAACAATGTCCCTACTTAAATGAATCTGATCTTTTATAAGCTTAAAGTCTTTGTTTGAATCTATGTGGTGGTACGGAATAATAACGTAAAAGCGCCTAGAAAGAATTTTGTTTCCAGAAACTAAATCCTGTATAAATTCAGAGTAATTATCGATCTGGTCTTTGTATACTTTTTCTCTCTCATTAATTTTACTTTTCCCTATCTGGTCAAGGTAGCGGTCGATATCAACTTCCCGTACCCTTATAAGAATTTGCAGAGGTGTTGCAAGAGAATTCAGGAAATTTTGGAAGCTATCAATTAAAACGTCCTGCTCTTCTTCGCTTTTAAGTTCAAAATTAACAGACGAAGTCTCAATTGCAAGTCTGTATTCGTTATTGGGAAGGATCAGTATATTATCTTTTACTTCCTTAATCTGGATTTGCTTCCGGGATGATATCCTACTTTTGGACTTGTTTAAGAGCCACATATAATCCTCCTTTCGCGTCAGGTTTGAGTGATAGTGAATAGTCGGGGTTATGAATAAAATCTTTGAGCTTTACAAGGTCATTTATGCCGAAAGACTTGGCAGGAATTCTAATTTCTTTCTTCTTGTGTGCACGACTTAAAAGCTTATACGGTTTTTTCTCAAAGACAGGAAAATCCATATCCCGCAGGAAGCTATCATTTTTATTGAATAGGTAGTAGCGGGGCCTTAGATTATACCTAAGAAGTACCAAAAGCCAGTTAGCAACTACTTTACCTCTAATTCTTAGTGAAAGAATAAGGGACGCTATCAAAACTATTAAAACCAAAGGCAATTTGTACCATGCAA
>Ga0172380_10003207_pt1 | contig 23064 bp, 19 predicted proteins | sample Leawe162metaG_FD_119747 | JGI IMG/M metagenome (GOLD analysis project Ga0172380, IMG submission 119747) | Leachate microbial communities from a municipal landfill in Southern Ontario, Canada - Leachate well 162 metaG | ecosystem: Engineered > Solid waste > Landfill > Unclassified | place...
ATGTTCTGCGACAAGCCTCTCGGCCATGACCTGAAACGCTTGAGCAAGTCCCTTCCGTTCAAAATAGTCATTACCCCTAGCGTTATCGTCAGGGGCAATCCCAAATACCGGCGAAAGATTCTGGATGGCTGTATCAAAAAATTGGCTAGACACATTGCCGGTAACATCCCCGACCGAATTTAATCCCGCTTTGCGTAACGCAGTTTCCAGGCTATCACCCTCGTAATCTTGATAATGGTCAAACGTCCATTCTTCAGGCCGTTGCAATACCAACTCAAGACCAACCGCTAATACTCTCGATAAATCTTCTTGATCTTGTTGGGGTTGCGTGGTTTGCGTTTGCACCTGTTTTTGTTCAAGACCTATCAGATAATTCTGAATCTTCTCGGCATCTGCTGCAGCTCTAAATATCTCCATCGGATCGTCTTTCAGGGTCTTAATCCATGAACCGACATAAGCGGCATGCTGGCTTGGATCGTGACCAATACCCAATTCGTCGCCCAAAATCATGCTGGCAATTTCGGCCCGTAATTCTTCCTTAGCGTAACCCTCGCTTCCGAATGGATGAACCAGATCACGGTCAAGCCTATCTTCATGCCCGGTCCAATGACCCAGTTCATGCAAAGCAGTCGCATAATAGTTTTCAGCATTGGGGAACTGACCTTTGTCCGGCAAATGAATACTATCGGTCAATGGCCGATAGAATGCCCTGCTTCCGCCATTGTGATGAATGTCGGCACCGGACGCGGTTAAAATCCCTTCGGCCCGTTCGATGGGATTCCATGTTTGTGCCTTTTTTTGTAGCGGCGGTAATCCGTCGATCTGTTCGGCATTGAAAACCGTCGCAAAGAATGATCTCGGTCTTTCCAGCTTTACAACCACTTTAACCGGATTGCCTTCACCATCTAATACAGGTTTGCCATCATCGTCTTTCTTGATGTGTTCTTCGGTGAATTTCCAATATTGAATGCCGGTGCTTTTCTCGCCCTTACGGACTTGAGCACCAACTTCGGCAGCCTGTTTGTAGGTCATCCAGCGCTGATCGTCTCGATCCTGTGACAGTAAATGTAACGCGTTAATCCCTTTGTACCGATTACCCGTCACCGGGTTGTACGGCAGAAAAGATCCAAATTCACCCGGATTCCAAGGCTTCTGCCAAGGTGCAGTCCCTTGCTCAAGCTGCTCGATTAACTTTTCTGCTACCGTTTCATGGAAGGGTTTCTTTTTTTGATCCATTGAAATAACCTCCTGCTGGTTATTGCGACTAGGGTGTAAGCCGTCGCTTACGTTAGTTACATTCTCGGTTTCTGAGTGGCCACTGCTATCTGGAATGGCATTCTCATATGCTGCTACTGGGGGAATTACATACGCTTGCTGTTCCTCGTTTACCGCCTGACTCCGGTTCTTCTCGATCAAATCGACTACAGGTTTCGATGCGGTAATTCTTTCGAAAACCTCCACCCCATTGACGCCAGTGGGCATAAAAACTCTATCAGACCAGTTGATTCGCTCAATAAATGCGCCCTGATCTTTCAGAACACGCTTTTCGGCATCGGTTAAATAGCTCCGCCCTTTAATCTCGATACGATCTTCATGGTTGACCTTTGCCGTTGCGATTTCCCAGCCGTTTGAAAGAATGGCCTTGCTTCCACTCTTGATTGAGCTCAACAACTCGCTTGCCGACAACTTGGACAGACCGGAATCAAGCCCAAGGTTTTTCAGTGTTTGTTTTGCGGATTTCGCGCCTAACATCCGGCCCAACAGTTGCTCGCCTTCATCGGTCTGTAACCGTTTGATGATTTCAGAACCCTCAACACGATCCCAGATTGGCAGGATGACACCGACTATCATCCGCTCGGTTTTGGTTTCAGTTTTTGGCGCATTGGCAACCTGTTCATTCCAAAGTTTTTCAGCCTCTGCCTCATCAATGGCTCGGGTCAGCGTGACTTTCTGGTAACTGCCCACACCATTAACATTAACGCTTCTGTATTCCGAACCACGACTGATAACGTCAGCGTTATCGATATACTTATGCCCGTTTTTTGTGATGGTATGCACCACAGCACGACGGACAGCCCTGCCCTCAGAATCCAGCCTGTCGCCCAGATCGGACATAAAGAAAACATTGCCTTTATGCTTGCCAAACTCAGAGACAAACCAGCCGCTAAGATCATCAGACATACGCCGGCCACTGGCTAACTTTTTGGCATCTTTCCAATCGTAATAATCAATTGCAGTGGTGACGGCTAACTCGACATAGCGAGTTTGTGCGCCGGATTTTTTATCTTCATAAGCCACATCATCACGGGTTTTTTGGATACTTAGCGCCGTCAAAGTCTGCAAGCCGACATTAAAAAAACCTTGCTGTTTTGCATACTCAACAGCTTCAACAAGTCTGCGCTCGAACTCGCCAAATACCGCGTTTTGCTGATCGGTTTTAAGCGACAGCAATCTATTCAAAAACTGAGGAATTGCCGGTACCTTACTTTCAGAAAATGAGGCATTCTCATCCAGTAGATTCAATCCCATTTGCTGGGTCACATCGTGGAATGACAAGCCGGTTTTGCCACGATATAAATCCGTGAAAAAGTTGGTCAGTGCAGTGGTGGCATATTGGCTTTCAAGGTTGTCCGCCGCCGTAAACATACCCTGGCTAGTGGCCTCACGCTGGCCGCGAGTCAATGCACCCAATTGATCCAGCCTTCGCGCAATTGACGACACAAACCGCTTCTGCGCCTTTAAATTGGTTGTCGGCAGAACATAATGCGGTTCATTCGCTTGATTGGTGCGGTGTGTGCGTCCGAAGCCCTGCACGGCCGCATCAGCTCGCCAACCTGGCTGTAAAATATAGTGAATGCGTTTGCGCTGGTTTTCGGCGGTGTTATCGGCATGAAAGCTGTAACCTGTGCCACCCGCACCCGAAAACACCAGTATGTCTTTTTTGTTGCTTTGGAAAGCCTCGGCATCAGCCCGCGACGAATGCTTACCCCGTTTTTCCTCAACGACCTTGTAATTGCCATCCTCATCACGCGTCTGGACAAAGCGTCGACTACGACCCGTTATCTCTGCCACTCTATCAGAGCCAAAGGCGTTGATGATCGAATCTAATGGATTTTCAGGCACCCGAATCTGTTGCAAGGTTTCCAGTAAGGCATCCCGTAGCGCTATCGCTTCACGATCAAATACTTGGTTCCCTTCCGAATCTCTAACGGGAAGATAAAGGGTATTCCCGTTATCGTCTTTTGACTCTTCATAGGCCGCGACTGGAAAACCGTTTCTAACATAATCCATCAGCATTTGCCGAGGCGTGAAATCCAAATCCTCTAAGGCGGTATCATTGGCCGTTGCATCGGCAATGATGCGTTCCTGGGCAGCCTCATTGGTATTGACCAACTGAATGACAGCAACATTACCCGCATCAAGCTGCTGACGAATATCATCAATCACACGAGGCGTTTGCATCGCTGTAATGATCTGATTGAAAAAACGTTGATGCGCGCCCCAGAACTGCGCCATGGCCGCGCTCTTCCCGACGCCGCTTTTACCGGCTTGAGTGATTTCGAGCGCCTGCTCAACATTGTTTAAAACAATCTGCCAAGACCCGGCCAGTTCGTTGTAAATATCCTCTTGTAAATCTGATAACGTATGTTCCAGCCGTTCGTAGCTGACGCCGTCATAAGATAGCGATCGGGCGAGATACATGCCCATCGCCTTCATATCGCGACTGATGAGTTCCATTGAAGCAATGCCGCCCTTGGATACACCATTAATAAAGGTGTTCACGTCAGCAAACGGTGTGCCCTCACCCCACAAACCCAGACGATCCGCATAACTCAGGTTACTGATCTCGGTAGCGCCGGTCGCCGACACATAGGCAACACGCGCATTCGGCAATTCGCGTTGTAGATTGATCCCGGCTATCGCCTGCTGCGAGGGTTTTTTCACACCGCGTTTGCCCTTAACTGCAATGGCGTTTCCCATGCTGTGCGCTTCATCAAACGCAATCACCCCATCAAAATCTTCACCCAGCCAATCTATAATTTGTTGAGCGCGCGTTTTACCACCCTTCTGTCCCAGATCATTGGCCTGTTTTTTCTCGCCACCACGTAGTGTTGAATAGGTCGTAAATAGGATGCCGTCTTCTTGCGTAATTTCATTGCCCGCTTTAGTTTTTCCTTGAAAGAAAATCTTCCCTGGATCGCCGCCGATGCCGGAAAAATCTCTTTTAGCATCCTCAATCAAGCCTTCATTGAAGGAAACCCAGACAGCCTTTTTACGGCCCTGCATCATGTTATCCATCAGGATGCCGGATATTTCCCGGCCCTTGCCTACGCCGGTTCCGTCGCCAATAAAAAATCCTTTCCGAGAACCGTTTGGCAACATGGTGGAATGGGCTTGTCCGGCATAAACCACCGACTCAAGCTGTGCTATCGATAGCAACCCATCTTGTATTAGATTGGCGGGTAATACAGGCGCATAAGTTGGCGCAGGTGGCTCTACTGCCGACATAGCCGCCGATTGAACCAATTTACCGGGATGTTGCTTGGCTCCCGCAATAGTTAGGCGTTGCGGGGTGTAATTTGCGAAAACAGAATCAGAAAACGCTGTAACTTCGCCGTTTTTGGCCTCTACAGCGATACTGTTGGCACTATTGCCCTCAGTGATGCCACTATCTCCTCCAGAATCTCCGCCGCCGCTTCCTCCAGTGTCTCCGATAGCGTCATGTCGAATACCACTCCCGGCTCCGATTCCGTCATTAACGACATCGCTAACGTTGGTCTCGCCGCGAGTTTGGATATCAGTAATAGTGGTTCCTGAATCGGCCCCGTGTCCAACAAATTCTGTTCCAGGGCCGTCCGTATCAGAACCAGTGTCGCCAGTTCCAATTCCGGGTTGTAAGGGATCAAGTATTGATTGAGTATCTTCATAGCCTGCTGGTTTAATGAAGTCTCGTTGAATTGGCTGACGTTCATTTCTGATATTCTCCAAAAGCATAGGCAAGTCGGCGACCGACTCGACTTTACCCGTTAACACGGGCTGTGAGGTAGGACCGGTTTTGTCGATAACCAAAATTTGATTATCGAAGGTGGTGCCGTATTTCGCATACTCCCTGCCGGATATGCCGACATTCGCACGAACATTATATTTTTTCTCTATATCGCTCCACCACTTGCTGAATGCTGGACGATCGGCCGCCATCCCATTGCCAACAATGGCCACCAGCCGCCCACCATCCTGTAGACGTTTTAAAGCCTGCTCAATGTGTCTGGCACCGTTTGCCGTATCCCGCTGCCCTTGCACACGACCAGCTGTCGATGAAAACGGCGGATTCATCACGATGACAGTAGGTAAAACATCGGTCGGTAAAACATTGTCTAATTGTTCTGCATTCTCTTTAAAAATCCGTGATTGCGGGAACAGTACAGCAAGTAACGTCTGCCGCCGGGGAGATAGCTCATTTAACACAACTACCGCCCCAGCGATTTTCGACCATATAGCTAAGTCGCCAGTGCCGGCAGACGGTTCTGCCATAACATCGATGGCTTTGACATTAGCCACCCAATTAGCGACAAACGATAAGGCTGGTGGTGTACTGAACTGTTGAAACTCATCCATTTCCTCATCGCGCCTGGTTTGTGTGGGTAGCTTTTGAATACGGCGGGTTAGATCGCTTGCCTTGCTTTTTGCCCATGCCGCATCTTGATCAGTCCAATCGGCATTCTCTGTGTTATTGAGATGGATATTGAAAGCCACCTCCATCGCATCATAAGCATCTTTCGATGTGTAGATGCCTTCCGCCTGAGTGCCGCCAAAAGCGCGATTAGCCTCGTCAGTTAAGAACTTACTGCTGATTTCTCCATCCATATCCAGTTTTTCAGCCAACCGTAGCGCGAGCCTATGGCGCGACTGGTCAATCGATACTATTACTGCATCCTCCTCTTTGGCTTGGGTAATAGAATCAGTAGCCGTTTCGTTGAAAACTAGCCAATCATCGAATATGTCCAATTGATCCGGATTAGAATTTTTAGCCATAATTGACTATCCATGGTCTAGCAAGTCGGCACTGCTTTCTAACGCCTCAGCTTCGCTGAGTGCATCCTCAACAAAAGCCCCCACCTTCTCGGCCTCATCAGGATCGAACTCTACGACAAAACCGGGGGTCGTTTCTGCGTCGCCCAGCTTTTCATGCAGTGCATCTGTAGCGTCGGTTTCACTATCAACGCGGTTTAAACCGATATCATCATTATTTATGATCATGGCCTTTCTCCTTGCTGTTGTTGTTTATGCTGTAATTAGGTTTGCCATTGATGTCTGGGTAGGTTTGTTTGCACGCTGGAAAACTGCTGCACCCCCACCAAAAAGTGCCCTTCTTTTTCCCTGGCCTGCGAGATAGTCCTTTTCCACAAGCCATACATTTGTGCAGCTCAGAAACTAGCGGTACCTGTTTAGGCATTGGCTTACCTGCTTTATCCTCACAAGCGAATTTGCAGCCATCGGCAAAACCGCTGCAACCCCAGAAGAATTGGTTTTTGTCCTTTTTTTTGATACGCCGGAGAGGCTTACCGCATTCCGGACAAGGGTGCGTATTAACCTTGATTCCGATACCGTTTTGTTTTACATGGCCAATCTCGCCGCCGACATATTCCATAAGCTCACGAACAAAAGAAACTGCGTCACGCTCACCGGCCTGGATAGATTTTTGTTGCTCATGCCATAGGGCTGTCATATCAGGGTATTTCGCCTGATCCGGCAAGGTATCGTAGAATTCTCTGGCGGTCGGTGTGCTGATAATGTTATTGCCCTTTTCGGCCAAGTAGCCACGTTCAAACAACGTAGCAATGATGGTGTCGCGGGTGGACGGTGTTCCTATGCCGCCGTGTTCGCCCTCTTTTCCTTTATCTTTCTCCACCAAGAGTTTGCGCAAACGGTCATCACGCACATACTGAGCCACACGTGTTAAGTCAGATAATAGAGTCGCCATGGTATAAAGCGGCTTTGGCTTAGTTTCCATTTCATCAGCTTTAGCATCTGTACAGTCCCCGCTCTGCCCGACCTTTAAGCCTCGAATATCAAGTGCAATATCGGTATCGTCACCCTCTAAATCTTCATTGCCAATGTCGTTTCTATAAAGCACACGCCAACCTGGGAGAGTCGTCATGTTCGAGCGAACACTAAAACGATGTTTTGACGCTTCAACGAAAACATCAGTCTGCTCGTACTGATGTTTAGACCAGAACTGCGCGATATATGCGCGGGCAATCAACATATAAATTTTCTGCTCACCATCAGTCAGCTTGGAAAAGTCAGCTGTAGCCTCAGTTGGAATAATGCCATGATGAGCGGATACCTTGGACGAATTGAACGCCCTACTTTTTATACCTGGATCTGCGCGTTGAGACACAGCTGATAAGGTAGGTGCTGTTTGTGCAATAGCCGCTAAAACACCAGGCGCATCAGCATGTTGCTCTTCGCTTAAATACTCGCAATCGCTGCGATTGTAGGTAATCAGCTTGTGTTTATCTCTAAGCGTTTGGGTAATATCTTTAGTCTGATTGGGTTTGAACCCAAATTTACGCGATGCGTCGGTCTGCAGTTTCAAAAGATTGTATGGCAGCGGCGGATGCTGTTCTTTCTGTTTAGTTTCGGCGCTTGTAACTTTTGCCGATGCCCCCTTAACGGCATCAACAATGCTTTGGGCGTGAACCTGATCAATGAGGCGGCCTTTTTCGTCAACCGGATCACCCTCAACTATCTGATAGCGAGCGGGGAATGCTACACCGCTTATACTGAACTGCCCGGTGACGTTGTAGTAAACACTTTTGATGTGTGCTTCGAACGCCCTATCTCGACGAACGACCAACCCAACGATAGGCGTTTGTACACGCCCTACACTTAACACCCCTTGATAACCCGCCGAGTTTGCAGCAAGCGTATAGGCACGGGTAAGGTTATAGCCATAGAGTTGATCACCAACACTACGGGCCTCTGCTGCAGCGGATAACCCGGCAAAGTCGCTGTTATCGCGCATGTTGTTTAGCGCACGTCTTACGATAGTCGCGTTGTTATCATTAATCAGCAGTCGCTTTACCGGCAATAGAGATTTTGTGTAGAGCAAAATTTCATCAACCAACAATTGACCTTCGTCGTCAGGATCACCCGCATGAACAACACTATCAGCCTGCTTTAATAGACTGGCAATAATTTTGAGTTGATTCTTTTTGTCGCCGGATGGCTTTTTCTGCCAAGGGATATGCGAGATAGGTAAGTCAGCCATATTCCACTTACTAAAGCGTGGATCGTAGTCTTCAGGGTCTAACAGTTTTAGCATGTGGCCGTAGCACCAGGTTACAAAATCATTGCCGCAATCATAGTAACCATCTTTGCGCGAACCACCCCCCAATCCCTCGACTATGGCCTTCGCCAAATCGGGCTTTTCTGCAATGAAAAGTCGCATATAAAAATCTCCTTATTACCAAGTAAGTACGGGACGGATTACGCCTTTGACTAGTGACCGATTGATTAGGCCAAAATAACGACTATCAAATGACTTAGGACTAACATCCGTCATTAACAACAAATCAGACTCGCCTAGCACATACTCAGCCCGAATGACTGGTAAAGGACGCCCATATTTATCGGTCTTGAGTGGCATACTGAACGGTAGCAATACACCATTAACACGCACACCATCATCGGCCAAACTGACTTTATCGTTTTTAGCGGCTAAAATTTTTTTCATAAGAAACGCGTAATCACCTGGGCAAAAACCAGCCCCGAAATACCCGCGCTGCTTTGCTTCATCAAAAATATCGCTGGGTGGCGGACAAAAAACCACATAAGCCCCCTTTTCGACAGGGCTATCTGTCATCCAGTACAGACCAACCGAAATGCTATTAGTCGTGTTAACCCTTGCACCGGTCGCATAAGCACAGAACCCTAGCAATAGAACGAATACACCAACATATAAAGTGATTAGCGATAACCGTTTCATCATAGTGTGATGCCCTCCCCCGCTTTAACATGCGCCAGAATTAGCATGTCACTTTGTTTCGGTGCCGGAATCGATGCACGGGCTTGAAATATTGCATCCTTAAAATACAAGGGTTGAACACCGTAAATTGCCGGATAACCGGCGACATACACAACCATATCGCCGGGATTATCTATCAACCCTTCAAAATTCTTGCTTGGCCCCGGCATACGCAAACACTCATCGGGGGTCAATAAAGGCCGTTGAACCTCTTGTATTGTTCTTGATACCTGGCTCAACAATGCGCTAGTTCTTCGACCACTGGTGGTAATTTGTTCTTTAGCGACGGTGGTTTGTCCTGTGAGCTTAGATAAGTGCTCGGCTGTTTCTACCCGATTAGGTGGATAGGCATTCTGAACATGGCAATTCGATGTAATACTTTCATCTTGCCCATAACCAGTTTCACGGCTTTTTAGCTGATTAATGTCCTGGCAAATTAAATAACATTTGATGCCATAACCGGCCACAAACGCCAACGATTCTTGCAGAATTTCGAGACGGCCCAAACTAGGAAACTCGTCCAGCATCATTAACAAACGATGCTTGTAATGAGCTTTAGGGCGCCCATTTTCAAAGTCCATTTTGTCGGCCAACAAACGAACAATCATATTGACCATCACCCGCACTAGAGGCCGTAGTCTGGCCTTGTCGTTAGGTTGAGTGATGATGTATAAACTAACAGGGCTATCATGGTTCATCAGATCCTTCACCCTAAACTCAGACTTGCCGACATTACGGGCAACAATAGGATCGCGATACAAGGAAAGATAAGACTTGGCGGTAGATAAAACCGAACCCGCCTCTTCTTCTGGCCTATCCAGCATGTCACGGGCGGCAGATCCAACAACAGGATGATTGTGTCCGTCTACATGACTGTATGTCACCATTTCCATCCACAGTTCAGCTATATCCCTATTAGGATCGGCCAACATTGCATCAACGGCTGGCAACGTGGCTGGCGTACCCTCCGCCTTTGCCTTAAACAAGGCATGCAGGATTACGCCAACAAGCAGTGATTGTGCAGTTTTTTGCCAGTGACTTTCTAACCCTTTCCCATCAGGATCAACAATCAGAGTAGCAAGGTTCTGAACATCTCCTACTTCGTACTCGGTACCGATACGGATTTCATCAAGCGGATTCCAGCAAACACAACCATTTAAGGCAGCAGGTTCAAAACGTAACACTTTATTCTTGCCATGCTTTTGACGCCAACCAGCCGTTAATGCCCACAACTCCCCCTTCAGATCGGTAATTACACTACTGTGAGGCCATGAAAGTAGCGTAGGCACAACCAAACCCACGCCTTTACCAGAACGTGTCGGCGCATAGCACAAAACATGCTCTGGACCATTGTGTCGTAAATAATATTGTTTGCCCTGTTTATCCATCCAAGCACCGACATACACACCAGCGCCTGATTCAGAATCCTTACCTGTAATGGCTTGCCAAAGTGAACGCGGCTTAGGCAGAAGACTGGCAGCCTGGATATCTGCTTTATTGGCCCATCGAGCAGAACCATGTAGATACGGATTCACCTTGGAAGAGTTAGCCTGCACCATCTTAGTGACCACAAGAGTCAATAGACCAACTGCTGTAACGGTAACACCAATACCAGCCGCCCGCATGAAACCCTCTTGATATAACCCATACCATTTCCCGGCCCATTCCACGATGGCCCAAGGCGCATAAATATGGTTGTAATTAGACCCAAGTACAGATTGGTATCCAAATTCAGAAGCAAAGAATTGTGTCGCAGACTGTAAACCACCCAGCATCGTAGCAACACCCAAAATAGGGATAATCTTGCTTGCTTTTGACTTCTCGGTCCGGACCTGTGGCCCGACGGCATTATTGAATTTATCCTTCATCTGCTCCTGCCTTTCATGGTCTTAATTGATCCATTTCGAGTAATGATGACGGCATCGCCTATAGATAGTCTGTTCATCTTACGGACGGTTGCCTCGTCAATAGGCATCACTATAATTTCCTCGCCACGTTTTAGAAGAGCTAATGATTGACCCTCAACCCGGCGAACCCCAGCAAATGTTGCATTACCGTTGTCGGCGTCATTATATCGCCTGTGTTTCGATATATCGACTATTTTTAAACGTTTTTTTTCACGTTCATCAATATATTGATCTGCAGCAGCTAAAGCCATTGCATCTAATCTTGCCCAATATGATGACCGTCGCAGTGTATTATCTGATTTGGTTCCTTGTTGCTCCAGGTGATGTGATACATGGCCCGGCAATAGCACTTCACTTCCTCTATCGATGCGAACCACAGAGACATCGGACAAATTTCGCAGGCGGTTGCGACATTCGGGCGGCGGTTTGCTTCCAACGCGGCTAATGTTGGGCTTAACGTTAAATCCGAATCTATTGATTCCACTATAGACTCCCTGGCTTGCTGTGGTTGCGGCTGTTGATCCAACAACACTAACGCCGCTTCCAGTTCCTCGTCTTCGTTCATAGTCATGCTTGCTCTCCGTTGGGTTATTTACAGGTAATAACGATTGACGCCACCGTTCTAAGGCGGCATCTGCAAATGTAATTTGAAGATTGGCGGTTACCGCTGCGCGGACTATTTTCTCTATGAAGTCGTCACTGCCGTTGACCGTAATTCGATTACCGTAGCGTTCCATCGCCATGCGTAATACAGCTTCTAAGCCATCCTTGTTAGCCTCCCTGGATACTTTGAGCTTATCGCCATCGTCCAGGACAGCGAATGTACCCACTCTATAAATAATCGTGCCTTTTTTAGTAACACTGTCCTGCTTGGCCTGGATTCCGACCTTCACTTTGACACCACCAATAGCACCAACAGTATTACCTTTTAAACCTTGGGAAATACTACGAGCACGCAAAACCTCCAGTGCTTCTTTATTGCCTTCGTTTGCCTTAAGCTGCAACCATTCCACCCATTGCTGCGGCTGGCACTTCAAAAATATCTTCTCTCTCTGTCGACGGTACTGCTCGTTTATATTGTCGATCTCATTCCGCAATCCCCGACTCGCCATTGAGTACAGTAGTTTTTTTTCTTCCCTAGATTTCCCCATAAGCTTAGTCGCCGCTCGTTTCAACTTTGCCGAACGTTTTGCCTCTGCAATCAGCCTGTTCTTATGATCTTGAGCAATCTTCCATTCCTTAGTGCGATTGGCACCTATTCCTTGCTGTTCTGTTTTGTATCTGGCGAATAGCAAGGTTGTATCGATACGTGAACGAACTGGACGGGCTTCGTATTTCTTCTGGGAATGATCGGCGTTTATAGACCTGTCAAATGACGGGGAAAACGCGCCTAACTTATCTTCAAGCTTACCTTTCGACAGTTCACGAGCAACAGAGCTGACTTTAACCATCAAGCCATCTTGGTTGGCAATCACTAAACCGTTCCCTCGTTCCTTTAACTCAAGCCCATGTTCCTGCATTATCCGATGCATATCAGCCCACGATATCGCCACCTGCATTTGATCCAAACATTCGCGCTTGATCCAACCTAACAAGCTTTCAACACCTGCATGAGACTCCATATCAGCAGCATGATTTTCTGATGCGGTATTCCTGGCTTTATGATTGACCTGAGAAAGCCCGAACTCTTGCTCTAATGTTTCACATAGCCTCCCAAGTACCTTATGACCATAATATGGGTCATGAATGGTGTATCGAGTTGGGTGGATTTTATTGATAGCAATATGTATATGAAGATTGTCGGTATCGTGATGTACGACACTTAAACGCTGATGCTCACCATAACCAAGCCCATCGCAAATTTTTGTCTCTATCTCTTTCAAAATCACAGCATCAGGCTGCTCACCTGGCGGAAAGCTCAGCACTAAATGAAAGGTTTTATCAGATTCAGCGCGAGTGTTTTTCCCTTGTGTGTTGATAATTTCAAGCACAGCCGCATCAGGTCTATCTGACTCGCAGTTCGAGACTGACACAACTCCCACACGTTCGTTTTTCTCTTGTTCATCGGTCACGTACTTAACCAATCCGGCAAAGTCACTTTTCTTTACCGACTTCATAGCCACATGTTTGGCTATCATGTAACCTCGCTTAAAATTTTAGCCGCTAAAATTATCACCTTTCCGTCCGAGGCCTAACAATCGACCTCATCACGTCAATCATCTTATTTTGCGTATCTTCTATGCGAGCTAATGCAGCTCGAATGGTGGTTTCGCCAAACTGAGCAGTACGGATATCATTCGTCAACCAGAGCTTAAGAAGGCCGCCAAGTCGTCCAAGATCGCCATTGATTTTTGCCAATCTCTCCACTTCGTTGTTATCAACAATGCCCCGAATTTCATATCCCATACCAACATTACGTAAATAAGCGGCGACGGTTAAACCGGCTCGCTCGGCATTTTTCTTGATTAACGTTTCTTCCTCTGGAAGCACAGGCACACGAAGGTGGATGCCATGTTTCCGTGTGTGCTGATTTTTACCTTTTTCAATTTCCATTGGTAAATCCTCAAATGGTTTTACGACCTTTATTTGACGGCGGTAGACGTCGCCTCGCAGAGCAAGATGTCCGTTGAGTGCGAAGCGCGAATAAGGAAAGTGAAGATAGATAACCTGTTCACAGGTTGGCTAACTTCACACATCTTGCCCCGACTTAACAGTCGGTTACGCCATGAAACTATACCGTCAATAATTCGATATATACTATATTAATGCATGACAAAAACCAATTTTAATCTACAATATAACGAAACCAGCTATAAACGACATGCAATCGGAATCAATAGGCAATAAACAGCATGTAATTGACATTCAACAGAAAAACTATTGACACAAAATTGAAATGAGCAAGCGTTATTCCGATCAACTTGGCGAATGGGTCAAGCAAAAACAATCGAGAAAAAGGGATAAGAATTTAGTGGCTTTCCTTGCCATCAAAGCTGATGTGCAAGAAGCCTTAAATGAAGGCTATGCAGCTAAAACAATCTGGGCGCACATGCTTGAGAAAAAGCGGATTGAATTTGGATATGACACATTTCTGAATTACACAAATCGCCAAATTCGACGACATCTGTCGAGCGCTACATCCATACAAGACGAACAGAATACTGCATCAAAAGATAAGACAAATGAACTGAAAAAAGATACCACAAAGCCACAGCAACCTGGCTTTACTTTTGATTCATCCCCAAAAAAAGAGGATTATCTGTAATGGCAAAAATACATATGGTTTTACAAGGGAAAGGAGGTGTCGGAAAATCGCTGATTGCCGCCGCACTTGCACAGTACAAAGCAAGCAAAGGACAACAACCAAAATGCATTGATACTGACCCGGTTAATTCAACGCTATATGGGTATAAGGCATTAAATGTACATAAACTCCAGATAATGGATGGCGATGAAATAAATCCGCGTAACTTCGACTCACTGGTTGAAATAATCGCCCCTGCGGAACACGATGTTATTATCGATAATGGTGCCAGTTCTTTTGTCCCATTGTCACACTACCTCATAACCAATAATGTTCCTGAACTTCTCAAAAATATGGGGCATGAGCTTGTTATTCATACGGTCATTACTGGTGGACAGGCACTGCTTGATACCGTTGCAGGGTTCGCACAACTAGCAGGTCAGTATCCTGCAGAAGCCATTTTTGTTGTATGGCTCAATCCCTACTGGGGGCCAATCGAACATGAAGGTAAAAGTTTCGAACAGTTAAAAGCATATACTGCCAACAAATCAAGAGTATCGGCTATTGTGCAAATACCCAATCTAAAAGCAGAAACCTTTGGTCGCGATCTTAGCGAAATGCTGCAAGACCGGTTAACATTTGACGAAGCCATAGGCATGGAAACCAAAACGATTATGACTCGACAGCGACTAAAAATAGTCAAAACCCAGCTATACGGCCAAATGGATAGCGCATCGGTGCTGTAAATGAACCAAGAATCTGAGGTAGAAGAACTTATAAATGAAATCGCGACTAAACACGGCATAGCCGTCGGTCGCGATGATCCTATACTCATCTTGCAAACGATCAATAATAGACTGATGCAGGATAGCCAGAAAGCTCAACAAGAAATGCTTGATCAGTTTAAATCAGAGCTTGAAAACTTATCGCTAAGATGGAGTATGGACGCCAAAGAAAAGGCGGAACGTATCCTAAATGCATCACTCAGTGCCAGTAAAGAATCAATGGACCAGTTGATGCAAGCAGGTGCAACGGAGATTGTGATAACGATTAAATCAGAAGTGGACGCCTCATTAGGCCGCGTTAGTGGCCCTATCCGAGACGCCAACCGTATCGGGCTAATGAACATATTGGCTTCTTGCCTCACCATTATGGCGGCAGCGGTACTGTTATGGATAACAACACACTAAAAATGCATTTCTCTGAATCAGCAATCATTGAAGCAATTGCAGCATCCTTTACCAGAGCCAGATCTTGCGAGACATATACCGGATTTTTACTATCTTCAAGAGCCCATAAATTTTAGCCGCTAAAATTTAGCGTGATAGCCCCTGATTGAGTTTAATGCTCTCGGCATCCACCACAACCGCCTTTCCTTGATTATCGTAGCTGATGTTTTTCAACAACCCTACATCAGGAACCTTGCTAAAATCTGTGCGACTATGTGTAACAAAGTTATTTTTGCCGATTTGCTGAAAGACATTATTCTTATCGGAATGCAAAATTAATCCTGTGTACGCCTTGTTTTTATCGGCCTGAATGGATGTATAAAGATTATAGAGACCTGGTTTAACACCATTAGCTTTCTCTACCTTTTCGTTTTGCCATTGTCCAATTTCTTGCTCGCCCTGAACGATCCTCTGTCCGTTCATTACTAACAGGCGTTGTTTCATAGATTAACTCCCCGCATCTATTCACTATAAACCCGTGAGGGCAAAAGACAGATTATGGGGCAAAATGCCCTAACCATCAATATTTAGGGACTTCTATTACCTTATAAATACATAGGTACCTAGCGTATAGCGTCTAATTGCAAATGGATAATTTGAAACCTGAATCAATATGCCAACCTTCAAAGCTGTCATTCAAAACCAATCATTGGTCGGCAGGCACCGACCCAAACGCGTCATTGATCATAAAAAACGGATGACTGCAATCACGCCTAAAGCCGCCAATCTAGCCAGAATGGGTTTTAAGTTTCACCGCAAAATTAGCCACGCCCAATTTAAAAAGCTGTTTTGCAACCGCGTCCAAGGTTTTGAATTCTTTAATTTCCCGCTTGGTCGTTTCCAGCGATTGGCCGTTAACAACCACCATATAACCCTGAGCCATCACAGCATAATGAACTTGCACTTGCTTGACAGCATTGGCATCCAGCAATAACTTTAATTCACGTTCAGTCATGCTGATCCACCGTCATTGCCAGTAGAAGATTTTGGCGACTCCCAGGATTCGAATAAGTCTTGCTGATCGACCAAAACCAGAACGTCACCGGGTTTAACTTGCAAGTATCTGCAAAGTTTCGCCAATACTTCCCGGTCAAAGCTTTTCACTTGGTCATAGTAATAACGGTCTACCGTGGCGCGAGCTATACCGGTGGCATGACACACATCGGCCACTTTCAGGCGTTTGGCGCCCAGGATGGTTGAAAGGCGGCAGGTTATCATTGAATGGTTGTAAAAAATAATCGAAGTCGATTAATTTATAGCATATTAAAGTCAAGCAATAAAGCAATACAAAACTTTAATTGCTATGGCTTGACTTGATATGAACTGGGTCAGATTTAAGTGTGCAGTTCTGCCTGAGATGAATTTTTTAACCTTTCATAACATCAGTTTTTTAACCGGAATGTCATAAGACTCATCCGCTTCAACCGGTTTGAGACATCTGGATTTAGTAATTAAACCATTCCAAGCGCAGGCCAAATTTGATTCGTAGCTCAACGCCTTGCTTCTTGCCCGGAGTTGCAGCAGTTTTTCACCATAGCCGGTTGGCCGGTTGATAATTTCCTCATCGGGTATCAGCTCATTCAAGGCAAACAAGGCGCAGTAAAAATATTCATCACGTTCACACAGCGCAATATCGGTAGCTGTTTCATACAATGCACATTTAGTATCCTGTTTAAACCACACATCATCAAAGAAGCCATAGGTTACCATTCGATCATGAATCAGCGGATAGCCTTCACACCAGACTTTTCGGATGTCATAGAAGTTTTTGTAGGCATCTATTGAATGATGATTAACGATCAGCGGAATCAACTCTTTACTGGGTGCCGTATTAATGATGGGTTCGCGAGACAAGACGGCTTCCTAATTATTTAATGATCAAAGTAGCCCGTTAACCATTAAGCCCTAACTCGACCGGCTCTTGCGCTAACTTCAGCATTTCCAGCTGGATTTTACGCTCCGAAATCTGCCGTAAGATGTCCTGCACCAAATCGCCGATAGGATCACTTCCTAAGGCTTCTGCTTGTTGAACGGTGATCATCAACTCATACAATTCATGAGTTTGAGTTTCCTGCAGACATTTATCAATCTCCGTCGCTCGGTTGCGCAATTGAGCCACACGGCGAATGGCCTTGATCATCTGTGCGCCGATGTCGTCGCCTTGAATCGCTTCGGGGTCTTGTCCAAACTCAACGATGAGTTTTTCAATGGTTTCCAAATCGCCGCTTTCGTAGGCAAGATTCACTTTAGCCATCATAGTGTTTCGACGCTCACGTTCCGCATCGGTTGTCGCACGGTCGGGATGCATTAATCTGGCAGCTTGCCGAAATGCCTGTTTGGTTTCTGGCGTGATTTCGGGGGGTGGGCTTGGCTTTTTTTCAATCAAGCCGGCCTCTTCGGCGGAACGTCTAGCCTGCTCCTCGGCCGCTTGCGCACGAAATTGGGCTTCCACATCATCGGGATGCATACCCGCTTCCACCATGGCAATTCGAGCGTCCCAATCATCTAATTCGACGTATAAGCGACCAGGGCCTTGATAGTAGCGGTACTGGAATTGTGCCAGTTCGACTTTTAGGGTTTCCAGTTCTAATTCGGCTGACGTAACTCGTTCTTCTGAAGCCGCTTGCTCAGCTTCAAGCCTGGCGAGTTCTTGTTCTTCGGGGAGTATCATTTATCTATCCAGTTGATACCGCGTTTCGTGAGCTTTTCTTGTGCTGGTTTGTATCCTTGTTCCGCTGATTTGCGATACCAAAAAATGGCTTGTTTGTCGTCTTGTTTTACACCGCGACCGTACTCATACATCTTGGCTAAATTGAATTGTGCAGCCCAACTACCCTGTTCGCAAGACTTGCGATACCAAAAAATTGCTTCAATATAGTCCTGTTCTACACCCCATCCTTCCTTGTACATAATACCTAATAAATTTTGCGCAATTTCATCACCTTGTTCAGCAGACTTGTGATACCAAAATACGGCCTGCTTAAAATCTAGCTCAACACCACGTCCTGACTGGTAGGCGGAACCCAAGCAGGATTGCCCACTTGCGTCACCTTGTTCTGCTGATTTGCGAAACCAGAAAGTAGCCTGTTTATCGTTTTGTTCTAACCCGAGCCCATCCCTGTAAAGTATGCCTAAATTTCTTTGTCCCATAGCATGATCTTGTTCTGCGGCTTTTTGATACCAGTATGCAGCTTGTTCGTAATCTTGCTCGACGCCTCGTCCATGTTGGTACGCGTAGCCTAAATTGACTTGCCCTCCTGCGTCACCTTGCTCAGCTGCTTTTCTAAACCAAATTACGGCTTGATCGTAGTTTTTCTCTACCCCTCGTCCTTCTCGATACATACAGCCAAGGTTCGTTTGAGCGATGGCAGCACCTTGTTCTGCCGCCTTACGAGTCCAGAAAACGGCTTGTTTATCGTCTTGTTCAACACCACGTCCACAACGATACATCCACCCCAAATTACCCTGTGCATCTGCCTTGCCTTGTTCTGCGGCTTTGCGATACCAGAATACAGCTTTTTTGTCATCTAGCTCGACACCTCGACCGTTACAATACATCCACCCTAAATCGCATTGCGCATTCGCATGCCCTTGTTCTGCCGACTTGCGATGCCAAAACACGGCTGTTTTATCATCCTGTTCGACTCCATGGCCTTTGCGGTACATCCAAGCCAAATAGTTTTGTCCCAACGCAAAACCTTGCTCTGCTGATTTGCGATACCAAAAATAGGCTTGTTCATAATCTTGCTCTACGCCACGACCTTCGGCGTACATTTTGCCCAAACTAACCTGCGCACCTGCATGTTTGTGCTCAACTGAAATCCGAAACCAAAACACAGCCTGATTATCGTCTTGCTCCACACCCTGCCCATCACGATATTTAATGCCCAAATTATGTTGCGCCCAAGCATAACCTTGTTCAGCCGATTTTCGATACCAGGCCACGGCTTGTTTGTTATCTTGTTCTACACCATATCCTTCGCTGTACATCAATCCAAGCTCATTTTCACTCTTTGCATTACCTTTTTCAGCGGCTTGACGAATCCAAAATACGGCTTGCTCATGATCTTGTTCAACACCGTGGCCGTCCTGATACAACATACCTAAAAGGCATTGAGCCATCGCGTTGCCTTGTTCAGCGGCTTTAAGAAACCAATATGCGGCTTGCCGACGGTCTTGGGCAATCGCACTGCCGCCCCAATACAGTTCGACTGCCAATCTATTTTGAGCCGCAGGATAGCCTTGCTCAGCCGCCTTGCTATACCAGAATATGGCTTGCTTACAGTCACGCTCAACGCCATACCCATACATGTTCATAACACCCAAATCGCACCATAACTCTGGATCACATGATTCTTGATTTGCGAGGCACCATTCGAACGCTAAACGACTGTAATAATTTCCTTTTTCGATGTTTTTATATACCCCTTTATCGCCCCAATACATCCTTGCCAGTGGAAAATACGATTTGCCATAACCCTGATCAGCCAATTCTTTAAACACATTAAAAACATCTGCCAGTTGTTGAATTAAGGCAAAAAAATGCTGTAATTGAAACAGTCGTGGATCTTCAAGAAGTACACTTTGCTTGGGTAGTAAATCAGGGTTAAAGCGACTTTCCCAACCATCATCAGTTATCCGATTATAAAGATCCCTCGCCTGGCGATAGCGGGTATCCAATTCAGTCTTTGCAAGATTAATTTCTTTAAGCTGAATAGTGTTTAATCCACGGCCAATTAAGCTTGTCGATGTTGATTTGGTCGCATTAATGGCATGGTTTCCACTAACAACTGGTAGATTATCTGTCATGTTTAGTTATCGTAAGATTTGACATATGTTCGATGAGCTTACCAAGCGTCTATGAAATATAAGAGTTAGGAATCTGCCTCATAATAGGGCAAATCTCTTAGCAAAATAAAATTTGGTTCCTTTAATCCACACGCCAGATAATAATCTGTATCAGTTTCTTGATATTGCAAGTCAAAATTATTGTTAGTCGTAATTACTTCGTAAAATTTGACTTCGCTACCTGCAAACAATTTTATAATAGTGGTCTTTATGGATACATCACAGCAAAGGCCAAAATATATTGCACTAATTTTGAAGGGTGCAGAGCATTCGCCGACCTCCTTGATGTCTCGCCATTCTTCCTCATAATGCCATTGTGGTGCCTTTGAATAAAAGAATATATCTAAAATCCTGTCTTCGGCTTGTATGGAATGGTTTTTCCATGCAATTATATCGCTGACTTTTATACTTATGGGTTGATCGTACTTTACAGCCTTGATGTTTTTACAATCATGGTCTGTCATGTCGTATTCAACGCATATACCACGGTGTTCATCTGCATAATGACTCCACATAAGTGGGCAATTCCATTTTGCACACAAGGACAGAACACCTTTTTCGCCAATCTGCTCGTAAAGGACATCCTTGATAATGCTGGCCAATCGATGGTTGTAATATTCTTCTCCGTGGCTGTTGTCGTCATATTTTCCATACTCTTCAGCATAATGACGATGATGATAAATTTGCCCCAGGGCGAACTCTTTTCCGTTGTTAGTTTTAGATAAATTATTTTTTATAATTTTAAGAGTTTTACTATATTCATCATGCATAGCTTCTACTTTTTTATCATGCGTCTCTTTTAGCATTTTGTAAAACAGCTTTTCAATTTCACTCGAATCAGCGTCAATTTCTAAAGTAGGTTTGCAATCCAGTGGGTCATTTAACTGGTTTGGCTTAGCATAATAGATATTGGACTCTGTAAGTAGCCGAAGAGTATGTATGTTAAATACACGATATTTATAAAGTTTTTTTGGAAGCTTTGGTTTTATCATTGCGTAAACTAACTTTAAATATGGACGTTATATTTTAATTTCAAGTTGCCTAATCAATTTACCTAGTTCGGCGCTATCCAACAGCTGTACCATGGATTTAGTCGCAAGCTCGACGGCATTAGTCGTAAAATTACCTGTTGTGACTACCCATGCTGCTTGGCATTGGTAATATGCCATACCGGCTAATGCTTCCTGAACAGCCGAAACACCAACACTGCCGGTGTAACATTTGGCCTGCACCGCAATTCGTTGACCCGCTTTGAAGAGTAGTAAATCCGCGCCATAATCACCAGTTATTGGCGTCAGCTCGACCTGATAGCCATGATTGCTAAACAATCCAGCCAAAAATATTTCAAATTCCGTGCCGCTCAACTGGTTAAGTTCTGCGGCTATTTGTTTGCCATAACGGCGATGCCATTCTTCTTGCTTGCGCTGCTGATAATGGGCTTCACGATGTTTCTGCTCAACAAAAGCCAACGCGTCCTTGCGATGCCGCGCCGCTTTTTCAGCGTTGGTCTCCACTTTTGGGTTAGCGACAGGCTGAGGCGCGGGTGAGCTATGGCTTTCGGAGAAAAGTTGTTTTATTGATGAGAATAGGCCGGACATAGTATGCTGATCTAATGAACAATAGTTTCTAAGCAAGAAAATCCTGATTCAATGAAGTTCATTTCATGCAAATGGCGATTTATGTAACAACCAACTACAATCATTTTTGTCATTGCTATACGTAAATTTAGTATCACATTTTTCACAAGTGCAATCTTGTTCTTCATAACCACCGGTACGCATACCTCGAAAAATTCGCCGTTTACCAACTTCCTTTAAAAGCTGATGCGGGCTCCGCATATCGTTGTTTTAATTCCTGTTCTTTACAAAAGTCACAGCGCTCCATAAATACCAATTTTAATTTTTTTATCTGGCGTTACAATTCCAATATGAAACAAGGTCAAAGTTATTCACCACGTTTAAGAATTTGAACATAGGGATTGAGACGGGGATATTTATCTGCATACCCTCCAAAATCTTCAGATTCTGTAAATGACCAAGATGTTCCTGTCCAATAAGCATCACGGTTAGTAGGCTTGATTGGATCAAAAACTACCTCACATATGGCATCCTTACGGACAGTAGATACTACACAACGAATTGATCCAACATAAATCCATTCTCCGGTTTTGACTGTAGGTGCATTTGACATATGAATAATTGATCCAATGGAGCTAGGAGCAATTAGATTAGACTAACACTGGATTCAGACACAATTAAATAAATAGGGGACTTTTATGTTGAAATGGCTTTTCTTCTGGAAAAACAAGAGTGATCCAGGTGAAAACAATTGTGCGTTAACAGCTTTGTATGAAGGTGATAGAGGCATATCACAACTACATCAAAACGATGCAGAGTTACGGCTTTGGTTGCCTGAGCCACTGCGTATCGCTATGCATCAAACCGTAATGGAAACCGGTTGCCGAGAATCCCAATATTTGCGTGAGGTTTTGGTTGTCTATCTTTACGGTGTGCATGAATTGTTACAGATGCGAACCCATAAAACAGGCTTGTATTTCGTGCCGCCGCCAAAGTCTTACCATACTGACATCCGATTTTCCCGCGTGGCTCTTTCCGAGGTTATTCCGGGTCTTGGGAAGAACATCATTCCATGTAAACTCCGGTTACCATCCAAACAGAAAGCGGATTTACAGGATTTGGCTGATAAAAACGGAATACCACTAGGGAGATTTATACGAGAAATTTTAGTGCAACACTTTCTGGGGCATACAGTGTGGCCAGGGAAGTTGGATGATCGAACTGAACA
>Ga0172380_10003208_pt1 | contig 23052 bp, 17 predicted proteins | sample Leawe162metaG_FD_119747 | JGI IMG/M metagenome (GOLD analysis project Ga0172380, IMG submission 119747) | Leachate microbial communities from a municipal landfill in Southern Ontario, Canada - Leachate well 162 metaG | ecosystem: Engineered > Solid waste > Landfill > Unclassified | place...
ATAAAATCTCTATCATTTGTCAAAAGAAAAAGTCTATCCATCTTGCCAAATGAAGCTAATCTAAGAGCGTCGCAACACATTTCTATATCTACGCCTTTTTCGCTTTTAGCACATCTATCTCTCCACTGTGGTGGTACGCTTTCGAGCCATTTTTCGTATGAAGAGGAGCGGTCCAGTTTTTGACCACAATATTTAAAATGAACATCACGAATGAGCCCTGGCGTTGTGTTTTTGGGCATCAATAAGTATGTCTCTAGGTCTGGCTCTCCCTTAGGAAAATAGAACTCAGCTCTCTTATAGCTAGCCGATCCTAATTCGGGAAAAGAAATCGACAAATATTTTATAAATTTCAAAGGGTCAAGTCTTCTCCAATTAAACGCAGTCTCATTCTTCCAAAGAGTTCTAACTTGCGCTAAAAGGGCAGATCCATCTATGAAATAATAATTTTGGTCCATATAACCTTTGTTTTAGTCTATGTCAAACACAACACGTCCCCGTCCGGCGGCGGCGATTTGGATCATTGTGTCCGCTAAAAGTATAGTTTTTCCTATGCGAAAAGTCACAAGTGCTCCCGAATGTGCAGCGGCGGCGGCGATTTGGATCATTGTGTCCGCTAAAAATACGTGTTTCTCTAAATCTATAATAACCCCCCCGCCAGAAGCTACTATTTGGATCAATGTTTGAGGTAATAAAATCATAAAAAATACAAGATAAATTTATTTAGTGCTCGGGGACAAGGATTCGAACCTCGATAAACAGGACCAGAACCTGTTGTCCTACCATTAGACGATCCCCGAATATATATACGTAATTTTCGAATTTACGAATTTTTAATTTCCAAAACAATGACCGAATTTACGAATTTTCAAATGGTTAAATGAGGCGGAGGTGTTGTTTGGACATCTCCGCCGTTGGTTTTAGTCAGGATCATTACGACGGTCAGCGATGGTCCGACGCCTCAGTAAATCCCGATCGTATTTACGGAATTCCTCCGGGGTCATTTCCATTGCGGCGTCGGCATCAAAATTTAACGAGGGATGAAACTCATCTTTTCTGATCCACAAACGGTCCCACCAGAGCTTTATGAGCCCATTCCAAAAGCGTCTTTTAGCCCTTTTTAACTCGGATTTGGTGGCAAAATGCCGTTCGCGAAACCTTCTTGCAAAGAACTCTTTCATGGTTTCCTCCTTGTGGGTTGGGTTTTTAAAATGCTCATTTTAAAGAGTAATGTTCTCCTCCCTTGCAATTATAGGCAGAATATTTTAATATGTAAACAGATATTTAGTCGTTCTTTTTGTATTAAAGGCTTAGACATTCTAAGCGCGCCCCACTGGCTGCCCCCGGCCAGTGATAAAGGGACCTCGCAGACACACCTCCTCGTCTGCAGGTCCTTTTTTTTATTTTACAACTTTTCCACCAAAGGTTTTTAAAAGGCTATCAAACATATTTCCGTTTTCAGGGATTGCCCCTCCCGCCGTGGTTTCTGCCCCATTATTTTCTTCCGAGGTAATAACTATCTCTTCCATGGCTATCGGAGCGTTACTGCTAATCTCTAGATTTTCGTCAATAACAGCTTGAATATTCAGTTGGTCGCCGTAAACCTCATCGAGAATTTTTTCCACCAAGTTCTTTATCTCGGCGTTATTGATGCGGTCTTTATGAAATTTATATTTAAAAGCCAGGCAAAGGTCGCGGCCGTCGATTGTTTGCGGTTGGCACACTCTCAGAATAAAAGATAAAGAATGGTTATATTTTTTTATTTTTGTTAAAACTTCGGGCCATTTTTCTTTTATGCCTTCAAGACTAATGGCGCCCGGAGTATCGGAAACTTTTCTGATTATTGGCGCCTCGGGGGTGGTTGGGCTTTTCGGCTGGCTCGCAGGCGGATTAAGAGGAGTTTTCTCCGGAACAAAGGTTCTTCCTGTAGCAATCGGTCCAGCTAAACAAAGTTCAGTTATAGCTAACTCCATTGGTAATTGGGTAATAAAACTGTCCTTTAAAGCCCCTCGAGCTTCAAGGAATTTTTCAATAAAAATAACTATTTGTTCTAGGCTTAAATTTTTGCTAACCTCGTTAATTTTTATTTCAAGATTCTCGCCAAACTCTAGGCCAAAATAATCGGCATTAATTTTTCCCAACATCATTTTTCTTAAGATTTCAATCAGATCGGAAGTAAAAGCGGTTAAATTAATTCCATCATCCGCTAGCTTATTTACCAAGCCGACCGCCGAAGCCCCATCTTTTCTGAATAAGAGGTCGATTAAGTTAACAATTTCTTCTAAGTTGCTTCGAGGAATTACTAAATCCGCTTCTTCTTGCGTGATTTCTCGTCCCCCAATAGACACAACCTGGCCCAGCAAGCTTTCGGCGTCCCTCATGTAGCCTTCGGATTTTCTAGCAATCGCTTCTAAAATTTTTCGATCGATTTTTATGCCCTCTTGAGTAACGACGTAGCTTAGTTTTTTTACAATATCGCTTAGGGATATTCTCTTAAAATCAAATCTTTGGCAACGAGAAATAATCGTCGCCGGAACTTTGTGAATTTCCGTCGTGCAAAGAATAAAAATAACTCTCTCCGGCGGTTCTTCCAGAGTTTTTAATAAAGCGTTAAAAGCGGAAATCGACAACATATGAACTTCGTCAATGATGAAAGCTTTGTAGCGCCCGGTGGCGGGCGAAGTTCTGGCCGAAGAAATGATGTTTTCCCTAACGTTATCAACGCCCGTATGCGAGGCGGCATCAATTTCAATAATATCCAAACTTCTGCCCGAAGTAATGCTTACGCAAGATTCGCAAGTATTGCAGGGTTCGCTTTCGCCTTCTTTGCGCTTCTGGCAGTTAACAGCTTTAGCCATGACTCTCGCTAAAGTCGTCTTTCCGACCGCTCTGGGACCGCAAAAAAGATAGGCGTGAGCAATGCGTCCGGATTGGATTTCGTTTTCCAAGGTAATTTTTATGTGAGTTTGCCCGACAACTTCCGCAAAATTTTGCGGTCGGTATTTTCTATATAAAGTAGCCATATTGTAAAAATTTCCAATTTTAAATTTCCAATTTTAAATTGACGCTCCGAGATAAATTGATAACCCTATTTTAGCGGTTAAAATTGAATAAATCAAGGGTAAAAAAAGCGGCCCTGATTCGGCCGCAATTTTAAATAAAATAATTGTATTTTTAACTCGGCTTTCTTATTATATTCTCAACCGCTGCCCACTTGCTGTCGCCGGTTTTAGGTACTAAAATTATAGTTTCGTCGCCATTGTTGCCTTTAAAATAAGTCACACTAGCCGGTAAAACTCGCCATTCCCCCGCTTCTGATTTAACTTTGAAACCGCCATCGCCATCTTTTTCAAGCGTGCCCACGATTCTAGTTCTTTCGATCGGACCGATTTGTTTGTAAATAAAGGTTCCTTTAGGCGTTATGGTTAATTTCATGATATCGCCTTCGACTAATTTTGATTTTGAGGCGTAGTTAGCCGGGACGCTATATTGCTTCCCGTCCGGACCAATCATATTTTCCCCGTCAAAAACTCCTTCAATTATCACGCCTTCAATTTCATTTATTTCTTCCCCGACAGCCTTTTGATTCTCTTCGCCAATTTGGCTTAAACCGATGCTTTCCTCTTCGTCACTGGGCAATATCACCGCCAGCATTTCTAATAACCTATCATTATTTTCTTTGATATTCGAGAGTAATTTTTTAATTAAAATTATTTTTGATCGGCTGATGGTAACCGCGTCTGTTTTTTTCTCGTCGGTTTTCTTAGGCGCGGAAGAGTCTTCTTCTTCCTCCTTGGGTAAATTTAAGTTAATTTCTTTTTCAAAATCAATTGAGTGGTGATTAATATCAAGATCATCGCCAAATCCGAATAAGTTTCCGTTGTCGCTGAGGCTTTGATTTTTATTTTGGTTTTCCATTTTTTTTATTTTTATTTGCTTAATTATTCAACTAGTTTATAAAACATTTAAGCTTTTGACAAGTCTTGGGCTAATTTTCCGCGCTGGGCGATTTCCGCCTCAATAATACTTCGGTCTTGCCCGTATTTAAGGCGAGAGAGCGATTTTATTCTCGCAACCGCATCCTCCCGCAAGGCTCCTGGCAATGGCCAAAGCGTTTTCATGGAAAAAGGCCGGCTGGCAGCATTATCAATTAGAAGTTTGACGTATATCGTAAATTTATCGATATTGATTAAATCATATTGGTTAAAAACTGGGGCAAACTCTTTTTCCATAACTTCCGCGTCTTCTGAGCCGACTTTAAATAGCGCCCAAGTCCCGACGTTGCCAAAAACCGCGTCCTTAATAGTAGTTTCGCCGTTTTTTACTAGCTGGCCGAGGTATTGGTGAGCGATAGTTAAATTTAAACCATATTTTCTGGCTTCAGAAAGAATTGAGCAGATAGAGTCAGTAGTAAAGTTTTGAAACTCATCGATATAAAGATAAAAATCTTTCCTTGATTCTGCCGACATGTCGGCGCGAGATAAGGCGGACATTAAAATTTTACCAATCAAAATCATGCCTAGCAAAAAAGCATTCATCTCGCCGATTTGGCCTTTGGATAGATCGATTAGAAGAATTTTTTGCTTATCCATGACGTCGCGCAAATTGAAGGCGCTTTTTTGCTGGCCGATAATCGGGCGCATAGTGTCGTTAGAAATAAACTGCGTCAGTTTTGAAGTTATATAGGGAACGACGTTAGCTAAAGCGGCATCACCGCCGGCTTTTTCGGCTTCTAGTTTCCAAAAATCCACGACCGTCTGGTCGGTGCACCTTTCCAACTTCATTTTTCTAAAGGCAGGATCGGACAAAACTCTCGGCACTTCCATCAAGGTCGAACCAGTGGCTTGGTCGCTCATGATTAAAAGCAAAGCATTTCTCATGTACTGCTCAAAAATTGGTCCGCCAGTCGCCTTTAGATTGTAAAGTTTATCGAAAATTTTTATTAGTTCATTGATAACGTAAGTTTTTTGTTCCGGGTAGCGAGGGTCATATTCGATTAAATTTAAACCCAAAGGACGCTCGAGATCCGCCGGGGAAAACAAAATTACATCCTCAGCCCGCTCGGGAGGAATTCTGGAGAGAATGTCGCTGATTAGATCGCCGTGAGGGTCAAGGACGCCAACGCCATCGCCGTTAAGGATATCCTGAATGGCGAGACTGGCGATAAATTGCGATTTACCAGTACCGGATTTGCCGATAACATATAAATGACGCCGGCGGTCCTCTCTTTTTATCTTAATTTCTTTTTTAACGCCTCGATAAAAATTTTCTCCTAAAATAATTCCTTCCTCCGGAATATTGGCTGGAGCGGCGGCGAATTTAGCTGTTAGCCAGAGTATATTAGGAGTTTCAGTACGGCTCAAGGGAAAATGAAAAAGCGAAGCTAGCTCGGTAGTATTTAATAAAAAACTGGTTTTTTCTTCAAAACGGCGGTAGATGAAGTCGTTAATAATCTTATTTTGATTCCGGCGGATGATTTTATTTTTAAAATTATTGCCGTATTCGTAGTAATTATATTGGCGAAAAGCGCTGACCATATTATCCAAAAAAGCGGTGGCCTGGCCGCGATTTTTCACGCTGATCATTATTCTTAAATTAACGTCAAGACCGGCTCGAGAATTTTTTTCCTCGATTTCTTTTAACATCTCTTCTTCCAAAGCTGACAACTTTTTCGGCGTTAGTTGTTTTTGCCGTTCGGCTTCGGTCGGCGGTTTAGCCGCTCGAACTAAATCGCCTAAAACGGAAATAACTCTGGTGGCGGTGTGCAGGCTCAGGGCCTCGTTTAAAGATTTTCCTCCTGCCACTTCCCTAACCACCGAAGAAGCGCGCTTGTGCCAAACGCCTTTGGCGCTTCGAACCGTATATTGAACCGCCATGCCTTCGTCGGACTCCAATTTCGACATAACGTTAATAATGGAGTTCATTGGATCGGTTTCTTGCTTTTTGTAGCTTTTGATGGGAAAAATAAAACTCCGGTCGGTTTTTAAACAACCGGCCATAATTTCGGCCTGGGGTGAAAAAATATTATAATCTTCTATTTCTTCTATAAGCGCCTCTGGATAATGAGCGTGAATTTGCTGTTCGAGATAACGGCTCATGTCTTTTGGAGCGACCACGTAGAAACAAATTTTCTTTTCTTTAGCCACGATTTCGAAAGAAAAGTGGTCATCCCGCCCCAAAAGCCAGGCCTTAAATCCTCTTTGCGCTCTTAGGCCCCCGATGCTCGCAAAAATCGTTTCGCCTTTAGCGATTTCTTCGTGAAGATGCTGGACATCAAATTGTATCTCCTTCTCGTTGGGTTTTTCTTTGGGGAGGCGAACTAAAAAAATCGTTTGGTTAAAATGCTTGTTTCGGCCAGCCAAAAATCTTACAAGTTTTAATAGTAAAATTACGGCCAAGATAACGCCCGCGATCCAAAAAACATAAATAAACAACCCCGAAATTTCGAGGTTTACCTCTGCGCCTGAAGTAAAAAAAGGATTTTGTTCCTGTAGCCCGTAATCCATCTAAAAATTTTCCTTTAGTTTAATTATTTCGTCAGCTTTAATTTTAGCTTCCTGCTCCAAGAAAAATTTATTTATTCCCGGAACGAGTATAAGCCATTTTCGGATTAGATCCACGATTTTTCCTAAGTTAATCTTGGTTTTAGCGAGCAGTCCATCAATTTCTTTTATCGTCGCCTCACCTTCAATTTTAAAACGTTTTTGATTAGCCGGAGAGAGGTTCAAGTAAATCTCTTCCAGCCCGGATTCAAGAATTTTTTCAATCTTTTTTTCCCTGACCTTCGTCTCTTGTTCTTCGGCCGTTATGGCGCCGATACTATAACCAACCTTAGCTTGAGTTTGCGGTTGTTTTTCTGGGGTATTGGGCTCAGGTCTGTTTTCAATCGGCTTCTCTCTTTCTAAATGATGCTCGGGGCTGATTGGCTTTTCCAAATCCTTTACTTCCGGCTTTTCCTCGGGAAGTCTAGGAAACTGTAGGTTTCTGCTGTCAACCATAGTTTTATTATGAGATCTCGCCAAAAGGGCGAAATTAAGGTTATTTTATTTCTCGTAGCTTAAAATCGCGTCTAAAACTTTCGACTCTTTTTTTAGAGACTCCATGTATAAAATTTGCGAGCGGACAATATCCATTGTGCCGTCTGGACCATGAGTTTCCTCGCCCCTCTTTACTAAGCGCAAGCTCGTGCTGTCTTTAGCGTCTTTAGTCTCGCCTTTTTCTTGGTCATAGTTATAATAGACGTTTTTAATAACAATCGGGTCCGAAGCGGTGTTGCCAATCTGGCCATAGAAAATTTCGCCGTCAACCAATTTAACCGCGTACCAGTTGCTGGTCTTTTCGAGCGTGGCCTTATCCTCGCCTTTTGCGAATAGTAAGAGATAGATGGTGGCGGCTACTAAAATTACAGCCACAAAAATTACCGCTCTTTTTATGAGTGGTTCGCTAATTCTTTGCTCCTTGGGTAGAGAAATTTTTTGAAATTCGGAGTTGTCGCCTTTAAAAGTTTTGTCAATTTCTTTAAAACGAGCCGTCTGTCCTTTCTCTTTTAGGTTTACGGTTTTTTGAAAGTCATTAGCCATATTGTAAGTTTGTTTTTAAATAATAATTATTCAGCGATTGGCGCGACCGGTTCCTCGGCCGGAGTTTCAGCCGGCGAGCTAGTGTCGGACGCTGGTTCGCTTGCATTATCACTCTCAGACGGCTCAGTTCCCGCAGAATCGTCGGCTTCTGGTTCGTTTGAAACCGGCTCGTCTTGGTTAGTGCCTTCGCCGCTGCCTGAGTCTGCCCCAATTGGTAATTCAATTATTTCAACGGTTTGCGGCTCTGATCCTAAGCCAGGCTCGGCGCCGGAAACCTCTTCTTCGTTTTCGCAGACATCGCCGATGCCGTCGTTATCGCTATCAGCTTGGTCGGGATTAGCGGTTGTTGGGCAATTATCATTAGGACCAAAAAAGTTGTCGCTATCGGGGTCGTTTTCTTCTATGTAATTATTATAGATTTCTGTTAAATTGTCCGCTCCCCCAGAACTTTCCGTCAAAACCGCTACGCCTTCAACCCCTCTCAAGCTTTCTTCCGACACAGGCGAGCTAAGCTCTATTTTCTTTATTGGCTCGTAATTCGGAAAAATTTTAGAAACAGTATCTAAGCTCGCTCCGATCAAACCGCTATAAGCTGTTACCGCCACCCTTTTTTCAACTCCTCCGCTTAGCGCCTCGGCCTGGGCAGATCTCAATTCCTTTAGCCTGGCTTCGTATTGTTCCTTTAATTCTTTGGCTAAGTAAAGGCCCAAGTCCTCCGGGTTTTTCTTAGAAACCTTGCGTTTAGCCTCCTTAAGTTGATATTGCCAAAGGCTATCCTTTTCCCCTAGGTCTAAATAGGTATAAGTAATATAGTAAGTGGTGTCGTCTTCTTCGATATTTTCGATTTTAAATTCCATGTCGAATTTTTCTAGATCAGCGGAGAGAAGTAAGGTATTATCAACGCCTTCGAGTCTAGTTTCCTTCTTTCCAATAACCTCTTGGCCGGTTTCGGAAGCAAAGGCGCTTGTTCCGACCACAAAAATAATCGCCACGATAATTATGGCGGCGTTATTGTACTTTATAAAATGGATAGCTCTGTCTAGCATAATTTTTTTCTCAAGCATAAACCAAATGCTTGTGTTTAAGAATATTAACCTTCTAAAATATTATAGCACAAATTTTCTCCTTCCTCAAAAACTATTTTTCGTGCTATAATAAGAAAGTTATTATCTTGTCTACAGCTTTATTTTTTAAAAAAAGCTTAGGTTGCTGAAGCTTATGTCAAATTATAAAAAAATTTCGCCAAACATCGAAAGTATTATTGTTGATAACCCAAAAGAACCCGGAGAAAGCATAACCTGGATCAACATTAATAACGCCGGCAAAAAAGAAATTGAATTTTTAAGGAAAGAATATAGCTTTGATTTGAAGCATTTGCAATCTTCTTTCGGCTATAACACGGCGCAACGTCCTTTTACGGAAAACGGTCGCGACTATCTATTTTTAGTCCTGCATTTTCCTTTTTTTTCTGAGAATTCGGTGGTAGCGGGTGAAGTTAATTTTTTCATCGGGCATGGCTATATGGTGACGCTCCACAATAATAATATCGCGCCTTTGCGGGAATTTTTCGGTTTATGCAAAAAAGGCGAAAGAATTTTACTTACTTATAAATCAGAATCATCAGCGGTTTTGCTTTACGAACTTTTGGAGCGTTTGATGTTTTCTTCCTATAAATTGTTGGATCAAAATGGCTTAGAAATCGACAAGGTTGAAAAAATTATTTTCAACCAAAATCAAAAAGAAGCCGCCTCACAGCTTCTTTTACTCAAGAGAAATATTATAAATCTAAGAAAAATTCTACAAAACCACAAAAATATTCTAAAGAGTTTAACCGAGATGAAGAGTAGTTTAGTACCAGAGAAAGAATTAAAAAAATACTATAATCGCTTGGTTGAACATTCAAAACGAATTTGGGAATTCCTTGATAGCCAAAAAGAAATGGTTGATGCTCTGCAAACCAGCAATGAATCGCTTCTAAATTACCGCATAAGCGATATTATGAAGACTTTAACGATTTTTTCCGTGATTGTTTTTCCTTTGACTTTATTAGCGGCAATTTTTGGTATGAATGCTATGAACGGCATGCCTTTTATTCAAAGTGAGCACAGTTTCTGGATTATTATTTCTATTATGCTTATCAGTAGTTTGTTTATGCTCCTCTTTTTTGAGAAGAAAAAATGGCTTTAAGATAACTAAAGTATTAAAAAATCGCCACATTCCGAGGCGATTTTTTAAATGTTGAATATTTTTTTTATTTCGGTCAGAGTTTCGACTTTGACTAGCTCCTTTCTTAATCCCCTCGCGTTTTTCATCCCCTGTACATACCAACATAAGTGCTTTCTCATTTCTATAATCCCCTGCTGGCCTTTTAATTTTTTGGCTAACTTGGCATGAGCTAAAGCGACGGAAAATATCTCCTTTATATCCTTATCCGGTAAATTGTTAACGGATCTTATTTCTGCGAATAACCACGGTCGACCTAGAGCACCCTGGGCTAGACCGAGGCCGTCAGCGCCGGTTTTTTTTAATAAGTTATTGGCATCCTGCCTATTTTTTATCCCGCCGTTAGCTAAAACAATTCCGGGAAAATCTTGCCGAACTTTTTTAATAGTTTGCCAGTCTACCGGCCCCTCGAACCCCTTAGCTAGGGTTCGGCCGTGAATCATGATGGCGGAAACATTTAAGTCACTGATATTTTTAAGAAATTGATAGATATCGACCCCTTTGGCTTCTGTCCTGGTTTTAATAGATATCGGTAATTTAGTGTTGGCAAGAACGCTTTCAATTACCGCTCTTGATTTTTTTAAGTCGGCAAATAATTCCGCGCCGGCTTTTTGCTTTAAGACTTTGGGAGCGGGACAGCCGAAATTTATATCAAAGCCATCAGGTTTGATTTTTTTTTCCACAAGCCTGACTGCCTTGGAAAATTGCTCGGGGTCGTTGCCAAATAGCTGGACAACATAGGGCCTTTCTTTAGCGCTAAATTTTAGCATCTCTAAAGTGGCCTTTGAGTTATAGGTTAGGGCAGCGACGCTAGCCATTTCGCTATAAACTACGTCGGCGCCATACTCTTTGCAGATTTGCCGGAAAGCCGAATCAGTAATTCCTGCCATAGGCGCAAGGGCTAATATCGGTTTATTTAATTTTGTCCAAAAGTTTTTCATTTTTATACAAATTAGTTCTAATGGTTTATGAATTAATAACCCCGCTTCTAGAATTGAAGAAGCGGGGTTATGGCATCGCCGTCCGTCAGATCTTGGTAGGATTTTGTCCGCCATTGGCGGATCACGCCGGGGTCATGGGACGGCAATGTTTGAGGATCACCTCCTTCCCCGTTCCCCGGCAGGCGTAATAACCGATCGGCGGATATCAAGCGACCAAAAGGCCATTTTCATCATTGTCTAATCCTCCAGGGCGAGGGGTAATGTGGAGACCGGAAGCTCGGTCTCCTCGAGAAAAGAGCGGATTATTTTTTAAATATCCTAATGCCGTTGTCAGCATCTTCGATTTTATATCCTAAAGCTTCAATTTTATCACGCAAACGATCGGACTCCGGCCAATCTTTTTTTTCTCTGGCTTGTCTTCTTTCTTCCGCCAACAGTTTAATTTCTATCGGCAGGTCATCCTCTTTTTTATCTAGTTTAAGACCCAAAACCTTATCAAAATCAAGAATAGTTGTCAATTTGTCGCCCGCAGGATTCTTTGATTTTAAAAGGTCTTGAACCACAGCTAAAGCTTTTGGCGTATTTAAATCGTCATTAATGCTAGTTAAAAGTTTATCTCTAAAGCTTGAGATAATCTTGCCTTTACCATCACCTAACTCTCGGATTTGGTTGTAGAGGTGATTCAGGCCATCCTGAGCGTTCTTTATGCCTTCTTCGCTATACTCCATCGGTTTGCGGTAATGAACTTGCAAGGCGGAATAACGGTAGACCAAAGGATCAACGCCTTTTTTTATTAAGGCGTTATCGATAGTTAAAAAATTATCCTCGCTTTTTGCCATTTTCTTCCCACCGGCGATATTTAAAAAAGCATTATGTAACCAATAGTTAAAGAATTTTTTGCCAGTTGCGCCTTCGGATTGGGCGATTTCATTAGTATGGTGAACGTTGATGTGGTCGATTCCCCCGCAATGAATATCAAGCTGATCTTTTAAAAATTTCATGCTCATAGCCGAGCATTCAATATGCCAACCCGGGAAGCCAATCCCCCATGGACTTTCCCACTCCATCTGTCTTTTTACCCCTGAGCCTGTCGAAGGGGAAAATTTCCATAAAGCAAAATCAGTCGGATTTTTTTTCTCCGGATTTATCTCTACTCGCGCGCCTTCCTGCAAGGTTTTTAAATTTTGGTGCGAAAGCTTGGTGTAGTCTTTAAATTTAGAAGTATCAAAATAAATCCCGTCGCTGGTTTGATATGTATAACCTTTTTTTTCTAATTTTTTTATTAAATCAATCTGCTCTTTAATACTGTCGGTGGCTTTGCAATAAACTTTCGGCTCTTCAATATTTAATTTCTTCAAATCTTCCTTAAAAGCCTGGGTATAAAATTCGGCGATTTCCCAAGCGGTTCTCCCTTCTCTTTTTGCGCCTTTTTCTAATTTATCCTCACCCATATCGCCGTCGCCGGTTAGATGACCAACGTCGGTGATATTCATCACGTGCTTAACTTTATAACCGTTAAATTCTAGGGTTCTCCTTAGGAGATCGTCAAAAACATAGGCGCGTAAGTTGCCTAGATGGGCGTAGTTATAAACCGTCGGTCCGCAGGTGTATAAACCCACCTCGCCTTTCTTAATCGGTTTAAACTCCTCCTTTTTTCGAGTTAGAGTATTATATAGAGATAGTTTCATAAATTAGTCAAAAGTCTAAAGTAATATCGGATCGACTCATGTCAACTTTATTCTAGCAAAAAAAAATTATTAGGACAAAACTGTCATTCCGGCCTACGAGCCGGAATCCAGGGTTGGTCAGCGCTACTGTATCTTTAAATCGTTATCTGTGGGCAAATTGTATGGTTTTAATCCTGGATGCCGGGTCAAGCCCGGCATGACAATATAAAAAAGGCTATCCATTCTCGTCCGTAAACGAAAACGAATAGCCTTGAAATCGTGAATCTGCCTACTCTGGCAGAAACGCCGTTGCCGAACCGTAGTTTGGGAAGTTTCTGCCGACATATATATGATTGAACTCCATCCCGTCGCGACGTGAGTAGTTGAAGATCGGCGAGAAGTTGTACCCCATGTCGGCTGGCGAGCTGTCATCACCCGAACATACGATGATAGGTTCATCCTCTGAGACCAACCGATACGGATGGGTCAGAAGGATCGCGCCTATCTCGAGCGCGCCGAGACCGCATTGATTTGAGCCAGTAGCGTCGTCCGTAAAACTATCGCGCACGCGATCGACCGACATGCCCAGATACCGCTCGCCAAGCTGGGCGGCGATAAACAGAATCTCCGCCTTTTGATCCCTCTCCACGCGTGTCATAAGCCGCGCCGTACGGTCTTGGCGCAGTAGCCGATTGATCCGCACGTCATAGTGCTCTCGGCGAGGTTCCCTTCTTCTGACCGCTTCTAGAATCGCGGCTGCCTTCTCATAGTACATCAAGCGGCGACGTTCCTCGATCTTCGAGATGACCAGTTCGACTGACCGAGTGTACCTTTCGGCCGGATCGGCGATCTGTGGGAAGTACTTGGACGCGATCGCGTTCGCAGAGGGAACCGCGAACCAGGCGTCGGCTCCTTCAGGGAGTGGCGGCAGGTTGCGAGCGTTTTGCAGAGCTCGGGTTGAGTCGAGCCCGAGCAAATCCGCGAGCTCGCGGATTTGCTGATTGATTCCCTTGTACGAATACGCCCGAGCACTGTCGTGACTGACGGCGTTCACCACTTCCCCGGCTCTGCCGAGGCTGACGAGCGCAAGAATGCAGAACAAGAGCATGATACGCATAGCTAACCCCCTGGATTGTGGATGATCGCCAAATGCTTCACATGTCCGATCATTTGACCGGAGTCATGAGGCAGCCCTCAGTCGCTAAATAAACTTAGCAAATAAGGGCTGTCTCATGTATGTCATCCTGAATGAGCGTTAGCGAGTGAAGGATCCCGTTGTGTTATGGTGAATTTGTAATCAAACTTTATATTTTTAGAGTCGGGATTCTTCGCTACGCTCAGAATGACAGAAGGCTTTCCGGATCAATCGGCTGGCCATTCAAAAGAATTTCAAAATGAAGGTGCGGACCAGTGGTGTTTTGTCCAGAACCGGGCGCGCCGATTTTTCCGCCAGACAAGCCGATCACTTCGCCTTTCTTCACTTCCGTGCCGACAGCCTTGTCTAGACGAGAAAGGTGGCCGTAAACCGTAGAATAATCCTCGTTATGTTTAATAACTATATAACTATAATTTAAACCGCCATCAACGGCTTCCACGATTGTGCCAGCTGCCGATGCTTTAACTTGTGTGCCTTGGTTAGTCTTAATATCAATTCCAGTATGTTGAGCTTGATTGATAAACGGATAATCGGGATCATGAAAACCATAGGTTATTTTCCCGTTTAAAGGTCGGACAAAACTAATATGCTCAGTGTCAATCGCCACGACTATATTAGTCGTGGGATCACCGGCGATATTGGCCTTAATTTTTGACTTATCGCCTGTGGCTTGCAAATCGCTCAGATATATCGGAAAGCCTGTTTCCGGAATTGAAGCGCTGGCGTCAATAAAAATATCAAAGACTTTTTCCTCGCCAGCGTTTATCTTGTAGTTTCCCAAACTTATTTTGTTCGCGCCCGCAACCGGTTTCGCAATTTTACCGCCCACCGAACGGCCAGTTTCTCTTTCCTTAATCGCTAAATTGCTATAGCCAAGACTATAGGAAAAACCCGCGCCGGAGGTATTAAGCACTAGACTTGATAATCTTAAGGTTTCGCCCCCGGTATTTTTTACAGTAAAACTTCCAGCTAAATTATTTTTTTCATCCGGTAATATTAGGCCTTCATCGGTATCGCTGATTTCAGCGCTGACAGTTTGAAAAACCGCCGGTGAGCTTACCGCACCAAGGCCGATAGTATTCGCTGGTAAATTTGAACCGTAAGCAGTCGCATTCAAACCATTAAGCGCCAAATTAACCGAACTGGTTTTTAAGTCGATTTCCGTATCAACGTATATTTTAATTTCAATTCTATTCCCAGCTTTTACTCGGTAATTTAAACCGCTAAAAATTATTTCGCCTTCGCTTGGTTTAGCGATGACTGAAGATTTTTGCGAACCGATTACCGCTCTAAGATTGCTAAAGCCATTAACATAAGAAACGGAAGGCGAGGTGTCTATACGAGATAAGTTCAGGCTGCTAATAACCGCGTCTCCGCCAGCCGAAGCCTCAAGAAAAAAGCTGGCAATTTTTACGTTCTTTTCGCCTTTAGTGTAGCTAAGTTGACTGGCGTCATCATTCGCGTACACGAAAAGACGAGCCTTGCCAATGCTTAATTTCTCGCCGGCAACATTAGTTTCGTCTTCGTATATTTCTCCGCTTTGGAGGCGATAGACAATTTTATTTAAAGTTATCTGATAATTATCACCATTTTTTACGTCTTTTGGTATTTCTGTAACCAAAGCTAGGGCTAAAGTTTCATTTGGATTTAAATTTAAAGACGCTGGGTTGATAACGGCCTGACTAACGCTTAAGTTAGCGCCAGAAACTGAGCCTAGGACAACGCCAGTATTATAGTTAACAAGATATACCGGTTTTGATAAATTCGCGGTCTCGGCGCCTTTTGAAAGACTTAGGTAAAGACTTTCTAAACTAATTCTGAGGTTAGCATTTCTAATTTCAAAAACACCAATCAGCGTTCCAGCTTGCTCAGCAAAAACGTCTTTAGTTTCTTTTAAATTTTTAGATAAAACTCTAATCGACTGCCTGGTAATTGTAATTACTTGATCTAAGGTAGTTGAGGTCGGGTTTAAATTAAAGCCGTTAGCGGCTCCGCTTATCTTAATCGCTTTAAAATTTAAATTAATATTTTTACCCGCACCGCTGGTTACATCACCGCTTAACGTAAAGGTTTCGCTCTCGCCTTTGGCGATTTTATAATTATTAAATCTTAATCTGATAACTCCTTCGCTATCTACCGCTTTAACGCTAGCCAAGTTAGAATTTTTTTCATTTTTAATAATAAAATTGCTTAATCCGGTCTTGCCTGAAGTTCCGCGGTTATTTATGGCAATGTCTCTTAAAATTAAATCTTCATTTCTGGAAGTTTCGCTGATCGTAAATTTATATAAAGCCTGGCCAGTACTGCCCACGCCAACTTCACTTAAATTCAAAGATTTTTCCGTAACTAAAACTTGGCCCAAAACGCTAGAAGCGTCTACAAGTTTAAAGGTGCCGGTTTTAAGCGGAAAGTTGCCGATTATTTGGCTTTGAGTTTTTATATCAGACGAACTCGCAAGGGATAAGTCGAATTGAAATTGGGAAGTAGACCAATCTTTTAGGTTCACAAAAACCTTAATTTTACTTTCCTGTCCCGGCTGTAAAATTATCGGATCATTGTTAAAATTAAAAATCGCTTGGCGGTTTTCCAGCGACGGCAGATAATCATAAACACTGCCGGCTTCGTTGGTTAAATATATTTTTTTAAAATTATCAATATTAAAAACACCGTTCAAGCTCAAAGTTAAACCGTTAACCGCGACTGGTTTTTGTTCCGCTTTAAAATTAAAAACCGCCACTAGGTTGTCGCTAGTGTTGGCTGCTAAAGTCGTACTTTTAGGCGTGGCTTCATCAAGCTTAATGGTTAAGTTACCGCCAGAGTAGTTGTCGTTTACACCGCCTCCGACTTTAAATTCGGTCAGAGCGTAAGAATTTAGATCGGTTTGGCTGACAATAACAATATCGCTCCACTTAAAGCCGGAGGCCAAAAAATCTTCCGCGCTGGTAATTAAGGCTTTTTTGCCGGCATTAATGTAGTAAACAGCCGGATCGGAAGCGGTTTTAATTAAATTGATATTTGAGAATTCGTTTAATTGATCAGAGCTGATTATTCTAACGTCAGACCAATGGTTGCCATAAGACAAAAAGGCGGCTTCGTTTAGATAGGCCTTTTTCTTGTTTAGTTTATGGTCTAAATAGTAAACAACTGGGCTATCCGCCGTTTTTACTTGATTTACCGTTATATTTACGGCATTTGAAGCATTTACGGCTATGGGAGAGACTAAAACCACTCCCGAAAAAGCTGTCAGTATTACTAGTCTGATTATTAGATTGGCAGTCATTAATCTTATAGCTAATTTCATATATTGGCTAAAATTAAGTAAAAATTTAGTCTATATTAACAATTAAACTAACCCTCTATGATAGCATATTTTTAAATAAATGTCAATATGAATACAAAAAAAGAGGACAAGTCCTCTTTTTGGATTATTGCTATTTTCTTGCTTATTTTAAGAAGATAATGTCGGCTTTGCCGTCGGTAAAAAATTGGTCGCCGGAGAAATTTGACCCCAAGGTCGGCTCAACTAGCTGAATTTTCTCTAAGGTAGATACTAAGCCGGCGCTCATTAAATCATTAAAGAGATATTCTCTTTCCGTATCAATAGCCGGATCAATTCGGTGCGTAAAGAGCCACTTAATCCCAATATCGAGACTGCTGGTGGCAACGTAAACGATTTTTCCGTAAGGAGTCCTGAACTGCGTCCGCCAAAATCGGACATGGTGGCGCTCCCTCACGCTCTTGGCTTCCGTTGGTTTTTCAAAACCGAAAGCATGAGCCTCGGCATTCCAAAACGACGGCGTCATGGGCGCGGCCGGATAATTTTCGTCGAGAATCGCGGACTTGGCTAAAAGCGCCATTGAACGAGGGTTCGGCAAATCGGCTAGATACCAACCGACTTCCCACATATTCATTATTAACTGTTCGTCGCTTTCCACTGCTAAAATTAAATTTATGGGTTCTTGTTTGGCGCCGCTCAATGTTTCGGTGTAAGGCGACAATTTATAATCCTGAAAAATATTGGAAACGTCGGTAATGGTTATTTCCTCCACCTTAAGGTCAGCCGAATTTATGGCCGGACTATAACGCCAAGCGTAAGCGAGGTAGAGGACGATATTGGCGAGAATCAAACCGGCGATAATAATTTTAATTTTATTTGGCTGAATCGAGGGTAGCTTTTCTATGTATCGGTTCTTTTTTATTTTTAACCATTCAGAAATGCTTATGCCGATTATAACCCAAAGCGATCCCAAAAGATAACCGCCCCAAACATCGCTAAAAAAATGAACTTGCAGATAAAGCCGGCTAAAACCCACCGACGTAATAACCGCCAAGCAGAGAAAAAGTAAATTTATTTTATATTTCCATCTATTTCGGCTCCGCCAAATAGTGTAGGCTAAAAAACCGTAGAGAGCGACGGCCAAAGTGGCATGTCCTGACGGAAAAGAAAAAGAGCTTTCCGTATAAATTGATAAAGCGGGACGAGTCCGATGAACGAGAAGTTTTGCTAGATAAACAAAAAAGCCGCTACCTAAAACGGTTAGCCATAACGAGACAAAATACTCCGGCTTTCTTTTTGCCCAAAAAATTAACGATGCTAGCGAGGTTAAGCCTAAGACGATTGGAGTTTTCCCCAATAGGGTTATCCATAAAAAAAATTTAATCAATCTCGAGTCGCGGAAAATATGCAAAAGATTGGCGGTTCTAACGTCTGAGGCGATAACCTGATTAGAGGTGATAACACTTTGGATTGTCCCCCAAAAAAGATTTAAAACGTAGATAAAGGCAATGATTAGCAGGGTTAGGGGTAAACCGCTAAATCTTTTTGGGCTAAGTCTTTGTTTAAGAAATTTAAAAAAAAGCGGATGATTATTAATAATATTTCTAACGTCAGAGTTAGCCAAAATCGCCTCAATCACTGAAGAGAAAATTGATTTAAAAAGCGTTAATAGAGATAGGCTTCTTTTTAAGACTAGCCAGAAAAGCATTAGGACAATGATAAGCAAAACCAGCAAAAAACCAATTCTAGTTGACCAAGCCTCAATAGTAATAATAGCGCTTCCGGAAATATAACCAAGAAGTAGAAATAAAGTTGTCCAGATAAAAGCGCCAACTCCGTCTAAAACCAAGAAAAACCAACGATTGACCTTGGCCAGGCCGGCAATAAAAGGCATGATCGGGCGCAAGGGAGCCACGAATTTACTTAAAAAAATACTGGCTCGACCGTGATGTTTAAAATACGCCTCTCCCCTTTCTAAGTACCCCAACCTAAGCAAACGATTTTCCATAAAGAAAAATCTTTTGCCTTTTGTGCCAAGATAGTAGCTCAAGTTATCTCCGAAAATTGCGCCCAAGGTTGTGAACCAAATTAAATCGCCTAAGGCCAAGTATCCGCTCGCCGCCAAAAACCCGCCGGCGATAATCAAAATACCACCCGGAAAGACAGCCCCAATCACGGCCAGCGATTCCACTAATGCGGCCAGCAAAACTAACCAATAGCCCAAAGTTCCGAAGCTTTCGGCTGTCGGAAAAACCGATAGAAAATTTTCCATAAATTAAGAGTATTTTTGCCTTTTGTGTCAATTTTTAAATTCTACAACTTTTAAGGGAAAAAGGCAAAATCACCCTTGCTTAGGAAGAGTATTTTTGCTAAAATACTTATAGAAAGCGATGCCCTAAATTGGGGGTATTTTTAGGTTAAATTAGAAAGAATAATTATTGTAAAAAAACTATGGCAGATGAAAAAAAGGTCAACGCCGCCTATGGTGCCGATCAGATTACCGTCCTTGAAGGGCTTGATCCGGTTCGAAAACGGCCGGGAATGTATATCGGTTCAACTTCAACCACAGGTTTACACCATCTTATTTGGGAAGTTGTTGATAATGGCATTGACGAGGCTATGGCCGGTTACGCTACCGAAGTTGGAGTCGCTTTATTGTCGAACGGCATGGTCGAAGTTACAGATAATGGCCGAGGTATTCCGGTTGATAAGCATAAAGTCACTGGCGTTTCCGCTTTAGAAACGGTTTTAACAAAATTACACGCCGGCGGAAAATTCGGCGGCGGCGGTTATAAAGTTTCTGGCGGTCTTCATGGCGTCGGCGTTTCCGTAGTTAATGCTTTAAGCGAATACTTAAAAGCTGAGATCCATCGCGATGGCCAAGTTTGGGTGCAAGAATTTAAACGGGGCAAGCCGGTAAAGAAAGCCACGCAGATTGGTAAAGCGAAAGATACGCAAACAATTATAACCTTTAAGCCGGACGCGACTATCTTTACGGAAACGGAGTTCAATTGGGGAAAAATTCTTGATCGTTTGCGTCAACAAGCCTATCTGACTAAGGGCATAACCATTAAAGCGTCTGATCGCCGATCCGGACACAGAGAAAAGGATTTTAAATTTCATTTTGAGGGCGGTATAAAATCCTACATTAAGGCTCTAAACAAAGATCAAACCGTTAAAAACGAAACAATTTTTTACGTTGAGAAAGAAATTAACGACTCTAAGGTTGAGGTTTCTTTGCAGTACAATGATCAATACAATGAAATTGTTCTCGCTTTCGCAAATAACATTCATAACCCCGAAGGCGGAACACACATGGTTGGCTTTAGGACGGCTTTAACCAGAACTTTAAACTCTTACGCCCGAAACCATAATTTAATTAAAGAAAAAGACGAAAATTTAACTGGCGAGGATGTGCGCGAGGGGCTAACTGCCATCATTAGCGTCAAATTAACCGAACCGCAGTTTGAAGGCCAGACAAAAGGCAAATTAGGTAATGCCGAGATAAAAACTTACGTTGAACAAGCTTTTGGCGACGCCTTTCTGATTTTTTTAGAGGAGCATCCGAAAGAAGCCGAAGCTATTATCGGCAAATGCGTCTTGTCGGCGCAAGCTCGAATTGCTGCTCGCACCGCGCGCGCCACAATCTTAAGAAAGGGCGCCCTGGAAGGCATGACTCTACCTGGTAAGTTAGCTGACTGCTCTAGCCGAAAACCGGAAGAATGTGAATTATATATTGTTGAGGGTGATTCGGCTGGCGGTTCCGCTAAACAAGGGCGTGACCGAAAATTTCAAGCGATTCTACCTTTGCGCGGAAAAATTTTAAACGTTGAAAGAGCGCGACTGGATAAGATGCTCGCTAATAACGAAATCAAAAACCTCGTTATTGCCTTAGGCACGAATATTGACGATCAATTCGATCTCTCTAAATTGCGCTATAGCCGGATTATAATTATGACTGATGCTGACGTTGATGGCGCCCACATCCGAACTCTTCTCTTAACTTTATTTTTCCGGCACTTCAACCCCTTAGTGACAAATGGCAATCTTTATATTGCCCAACCTCCCCTTTATCAAGTTAAAAAAGGCACAAGCATTCAATACGCTTACAGCGATGAAGAGAAAGAAAAAATTATAAAAGCCTGGGGCGGAGGCTCAGCCGAAGTTGAAGAAGTAGCGGAAGGCGAAGAGGAAAATACAGAAGAAGCAGAGGAAGAAACAAAAAAGAAGAGCTCAAATAAAATTAATATTCAGCGCTACAAAGGTTTGGGAGAAATGAACCCAGAACAGCTTTGGGAGACAACCATGGACCCGGCCACCAGAATTGTTAAACAAGTAACGATTGAAGACGCGGCTGTGGCTGATAAAATTTTTGATATGCTTATGGGCGATGACGTCGCGCCGCGCAAGCACTTTATCCAGACTCACGCCAAGAAGGTGGAAAATTTAGATATATAAGGAATTTTAAATTAAAAATTTTAACTTATGTATAGCATCTTGGTCTTTCCGCTCATTTCTGGACTAATTGCCCAGATTTCTAAATTAATTTTTAGAACCAACGGCAAAAAATTACATCTAGAAAATATCCTGTCTTACTCGGGTATGCCGTCCGGCCACACGGCCATGGTTATTTCTTTGGCGACGATTATCGGGCTTGAGCAAGGCTTAGACTCCCCTCTTTTTGCCCTGAGTTTGATTTTTGCTTTGATTGTTATTCGGGACGCGGTTGGTATCCGCCGTTATCTTGGCCAGCATGGCGCCACTCTCAATACTTTAGTAAAAGACCTTGATGAAGACGAAATGCTTGATAAAAGCTACCCCCTTTTACTGGAAAGAATCGGTCATACGCCTTTGCAAGCCATAGTGGGCGGGCTAATCGGATTTTTTGTCAGCTGGCTCGGTTATTTGTTTTTATAATACTAACTAGACTATAAAATAAAAACTGCCTTTCCTAGAGGCAGTTTTTTTGTTCTACTTTTTTACGGCTAACCGATACTTAACGAAGTAATCGAAACCGCTTACGACGGTAAAGAAAACGGCTATCCACATAAGCCAAAGAGAGAACGGCAGTTGAAAGATCGTGTAGGATATCGCTACGCACTGGACCCAGGTTTTAATTTTTCCTAGGTAGCTGACGGAAACGCTGGCCCGCAAGTTTTCGCGGTTTTCCAAAAGCTCTCGGCCGAAACTGACGATAAACTCCCGAAGAAAAATCGTTATCACTATAACCCAAGGCAAGTCGTAATCAATTCCTAAAATGAGCAGAGGCGATAGAACCAGAACTTTATCCGAGACCGGATCAAGAATTTTCCCGGTCACGCTAACCTGATCCCACTTTCGGGCTAAGTAGCCGTCAAGTAAGTCTGTTAGAGAAGCTAAGATAAAAAATATCCCAGCCATAACCGGCCTCGCCTCAATTAAAAAGAACAATACTAACGGGGTTAGGATCATCATTCTGGACAAGGTCAGCAGATTCGGAAGGTTGATTTTTTGTCGATCGTTTTTAATTCGACTGAACAAGTTAGATTTAACCGCCATAGCGCCACCTCCGTTTTTTTGGGGAAAAACCAAAACAGGCCGCTCTGCCTGTTTTTAGAATAAATTTTTAATTTCTTAAATTAAACTCCGGCCGGTCATTTCTTTAGGTTTTTCTAGACCCATAATTTTCAAGATTGTCGGCGCGACATCAGAAAGAATTCCTTGCGGGCTGACCAGACTCAAATCACTGCCTGGCGTTTCATTAAAGCCGATAGTCTTACCTTCAAATTCATGGCCGACTAGAATAAGCGGGACAGGGTTAGCTGAATGCTCTTTGTCTATCATACCAGTCTGCATATTAAACATCATCTCCGCGTTGCCGTGATCGGCGGTAATTAAGATCACTCCGCCTTTATCTAAAGTGCTCTTAACGATTTTTTCTAAACATTTATCAACGACCTCAATCGCCTTTACGGCGGCCTCTAAATTACCTGTATGGCCAACCATATCAGCATTGGCGAAATTAATCAAGATAAAGTCATACCGCTCTTCTTCAATCGCTTTAACGACCTTTTCCGTGACTTCCAAGGCGGCCATTTCCGGTTTTAAATCATAACTATTAACCGCCGGCGACGACGAAAGTTCGTGGTCCTCGCCCTCGCTCTTTGTTTCCCGTCCGCCGTTAAAAAAATAGGTTACATGTGCATATTTTTCTGTTTCCGCGATGCGTAAC
>Ga0172380_10003209_pt1 | contig 23048 bp, 15 predicted proteins | sample Leawe162metaG_FD_119747 | JGI IMG/M metagenome (GOLD analysis project Ga0172380, IMG submission 119747) | Leachate microbial communities from a municipal landfill in Southern Ontario, Canada - Leachate well 162 metaG | ecosystem: Engineered > Solid waste > Landfill > Unclassified | place...
ACTAAAGCGTGACATAGGGAAAGCAGGATCTGAGACACTCGCCATTATCGCGTATCATGAATATGTGACTCGCGCAGAAATAGACTTTATACGTGGGGTCAATTCTGGATTCATCCTACGCAACTTGCTTATAGGCGGACTCATAGAGCGTATACCGAACCCTCATGACCAACGTTCTTTTGCCTACAAGCCAACGCTTGAGCTTTACGCACATCTCGGTATCACACGAAAAGAAGAACTTCCCGAATACGATGAAATGATTACTGCGATTGCAAAATACCGAAATGCTGAAGCTCCTAGCGAAGAAACGGTATGACATCTGAAACCGACACAGTCATTGCTGCAGATGCACCATCTCTTGAAGAAACAGAGGTGACGCAGGTTATTTCCGTCCCAGAAGAAACTTCTATTCCTTCAGAAGATCAAAGTGTAGAAGAAGATACAGAGAATGCTCGCATACCCACCATCCCACAACTCTGCGTTGCGCTCGGTATGCTTGGTATACTCTTTGGTGCGCCATATCTCTTTCCGTTGCTGAAAAGCTCTACTACAGAAACCACACCGACTCCCTTAGAAGAACGTGCAGCGGTATCGCCAGATTCTGCTTTTCCTACAGACGCGTTTGCAGGCGTTACACTTGAAGCAGAGGCTGCGTATGTGTGGGACATCTCACTGCAACGCGCGCTCTATACAAAAAATGCGCAGGCACAGCTACCTCTCGCATCGCTCACCAAGCTTATGACAGCATTGGTGACATACGAAACACAAGAAAATTCAGACGAAGTCATCATCACGCTCGACGCATTACGCCAAGAGGGTGACAATGGCTTTCGCGAAGGAGATACGTGGAACACTAAAAATCTCCTTGATTTTACTCTTATGACTTCTTCCAATGACGGAGCATACGCCCTTGCAGGAAGTGTCGGTAGAGCATTCGCTGACGCTACGACCGACCCTGAAACAGCGTTTATACAGCATATGAATAAGAAAGCTGAAGAGATTGGTCTAACGCACACCTATTTCATCAATCCTACCGGTCTCGATGCATCAGAAGCCCAAAGTGGTAGCTACGGCTCGGCACGCGATGTGGCGTTTCTTATGGAATATATTATTCGCAATGCGTCGAGTATACTCGCAGAGACTCGTCATACATCCGCGAAATTTACTGACATGACGGGCGCCGTATATGACGCCACCAATACCAATCAACACATCAGCAACATACCCAACCCGCTCGGCTCAAAAACAGGCTACACCGTCCTTGCAGGAGGGAATCTCGTCATTGGCTTTGATATAGGGCTCAATCACCCCATCGTTATCTCCGTACTAGGCTCCACACGCGAGGGGCGTTTTACCGATGTAGAGAAGTTAATCGCACGCGTACAAAACGCATATACTACCGCACCATGATTATTGATATTGTAAAAATATTTGTCCCTACCGCAGCAGCATTTCTCATAGGGATAGCAATTACGCCTGTTGTCACACACTATCTTTTCTATTTCAAAGCATGGAAAAAAACCCCTGGTAAAACAGCACTCGACGGCACTGAAGCAACTGAATTTAATAAAATCCACAAGGAAGGGGAAGGGAAGACTCCTCGTATGGGAGGTATTGTCATCTGGGGAAGTGTTTTCATTACTACAGTCCTACTTTGGATATTAAGTAGACTCTTTCCCAACTCTCTCATCCCATACTTTGATTTACTTACCCGTTCACAAACATGGATACCGTTCGCCACGCTCTTGATCGGCTCACTGGTAGGGTTACTCAATGACATTTACGATATCGCCCATCATGGCAATGGACTACGTTTACGCACGCGACTTGTCATTGTCTCACTTGTTGCAGGAGGTGTTGCGTGGTGGTTTTACTCACGACTCGGCGTCACCACGGTCAGCATTCCTTTTGATGGCTTTATCGACCTCGGCATACTTATCATTCCTTTCTTCATATTGGTATCTCTTGGACTCTATGCAAGTGGCGTCATTGATGGCATTGACGGTCTCTCTGGCGGTATTTTTGCGACCATCTTTGCTGCATATGCGGGCGTCGCTTTTTATGAACAACAGATAACACTCGCCGCATTTTGTGGCACCATTGCCGGTGCTATTCTTGCATTCCTTTGGTTCAATATTCCTCCGGCACGTTTCTGGATGACTGAAACGGGCACTATGGGTCTCACCATGACACTTGCGGTCGTAGCGCTCATGACCGACACACACGCAGAAGGATACGGGCTTTCAGTACTACCCATCATTGGCCTTCCTTTGGTGCTCACGGTACTCTCTAACATTCTTCAGGTGGGGAGCAAGAGGTTATTTAATAAAAAGCTCTTTAGGGTAGCACCACTCCATCATCACTTTGAAGCAATCGGATGGCCTGGTTACAAAGTCACTATGCGCTATTGGATTTTTGGCATTATCTGCGCGCTCATTGGGGTAAGTATCGCTATTAGTTCATGAAGCCTCAGAAACCTGCTCACCGTACGCTCGACCGTACACTATTATTTTTAGTTCTGGTACTTGTAGCGGGAGGCTTTCTCATCTTTTCCTCCGCCTCACTCGGACTACTTGCTCGAGATGGTGCTCGCTTCTCTTCCATCGCCATTAGTCAATTTGGCTTTGGCGTCGTGGGAGGACTTTTGGCACTCGCCGTGACTAGTAATATTCACTATCGTATTTGGCGCAAATATGCTTTCTATTTTTTTGTTGCAGCACTTCTCCTGACACTCGCGGTATTCATCCCTCATCTGGGTTTTGCACACGGTGGTGCGCGTAGATGGATCGCGATCGGTTCTTTTTCCTTTCAGCCAGCTGAGTTACTTAAGTTTGCCTTTGTGGTGTATACCGCGACCTGGCTCTCTGGTATGCAAAAGTATGTAGGAACAACACTCAAAGGCACGCTACCTTTTGTGGGGCTTTTGGGTATCGTGGGTATTGTCATGCTCCTTCAGCCGGATACCGACACCTACGTCATAATGGCAGCAGCTGCGGGCGCAATGTTCATTACTGCAGGAGGGCGCTGGCGCGACATGCTCATCCTTTTTCTTGCAGGAGTTATCATGCTCGGCTTATTGGCTTTTGCGCGACCATACGTCATGGATCGACTTCTTACCTTTACTGATCCTGGCGCAGATCCACAAGGAAAAGGGTACCAGATACAACAATCGCTTATCGCCATCGGGTCAGGGGGCGTTGCGGGAAGAGGGTTTGGGCAGAGTATTCAAAAATTTGAATACCTTCCAGAACCTATCGGAGACTCTATCTTTGCAGTCTTTGGAGAAGAGTTTGGATTTTTTGGTAGTGCGACACTTATTTTACTTTTTACCTTTTTTGCCTTCCGCGGGTACACCGTCGCATCGCACTCCCCAGACATGTTTGGTACACTTTTAGTGATTGGTTTTATTACGCTCATTATCACACAGGCCTTTCTCAATATTGCCGCTATGCTCGGTGTCGCACCTCTCTCAGGACTTCCACTTCCTTTCATCAGCCACGGTGGTACTGCGCTCCTCACCACACTTGCTGCCGTAGGTATTGTCCTCAATGTATCTAAATATGCACACCCCAAAAGACCGAAGGTGGTTTAGCATGGTGTGGTACCATACTAGAATATGCGCATTGTATTTGTAGGAGGAGCTTCTGGAGGACACTTCTATCCCTTGATGGCAATTGCCGAAGGGGTTCTTGCGTATGCAAAAGAACACAGGCACTTGGTCCCTGAGCTCTACTACATGGGACCCGACCCCTACGATGAAGGATCGCTCTTTGCCTCGGGCATCACTTTTGTCTACTGTCCATCCGGCAAGAATCGCCGCTACAGCTCATTTGAAAACATCGTCGACATGTTTAAAGCATTTTGGGGAGTGCTTATAGCACTAGGAAAACTTTTTTATCTGTACCCCGATGTCATCATGAGCAAAGGGAGTCATACCAGTGTTCCTGTAGTCCTTGCGGCGTGGTTCTTACGCATCCCTATCGTCATCCATGAGTCAGACGCCGTACCAGGACGAGGAAATGCGCTTGCGGCACGCTTTGCAAAATATATCGCAATCACCTACGACGAGTCAGCGCAATTTTTTCCACAGGAAAAAATTGCGCTGACGGGCATCCCTGTTCGTACCGAACTCCTAGCGCCAGCACCCCCAAATGCACGCGCACTTCTTGGTTTGCAAAGTGACAAACCACTCATTCTCGTCTTAGGAGGATCACAAGGTGCAGAACGCATCAATAACCTCCTTGCAACCACACTTGATGCACTTCTCCCTTCATTTGAAATTTTTCATCAAACAGGTACGGCGCATGAATACGTCACTCAAGAAACAGCTAAGGCACTTACCACACAAAAAGACTTACTGAAGTACTATCATGTACGGGGCTTTCTTGATATCGCAACACTCCATGCGGCGGAGAGCGAAGCCACGCTTGTTATCTCTCGCGCAGGGAGTGGCTCCATCTATGAAACAGCTCTTCATGGAAAGCCTTCTATTCTCATTCCTATACCCGAAGAAATAAGCCACGATCAGCGTAAAAATGCGTATGCCTATGCCCGGACGGGGGCAGGGGAGGTTATCGAAGAGAAGAACCTTACCCCTCATTTGCTTGTATCAGAAATTACTCGTATTATGAGCTCTCGAGAAGTCCAAGAAAAAATGCAGGCTGCGGCACTCCTCTTTGGCACCAAAGATGCTGCGGCCCGCATCGCAGAAGCACTTATGTCCATAGGGCATTCCCACGAAAGATAATATGGAAAAAATAGTTACACGATTCGCACCGAGCCCTACTGGCTTCATGCATATTGGCGGCGTACGAACCGCACTTTTTGCCTATCTCTGGGCGAGGAAAAACAATGGTGCTTTTATCTTGCGTATCGAAGACACAGACACCGAGCGTGCGGTAGAAGGTTCAATTGAGCATATTCAAGAGTCTCTTCGTTGGCTGAATATAGAGTGGGACTATGGTCCCGATAAACCCGGACCCTTTGGCTCCTGCATTCAGTCAGAGCGCCTTCCTATCTACCTAGAATTTGCACAAAAACTTATAGCAAAAGGACTTGCATATCCCGACCCTTACACTGAGGAAGAAATTACTGCATTCAGAGAAGAGGCACAGGCTCTCCATCAACCTTTTCTCTATCGTAACCACCGTCCTGAGGTTTTTGATATATGGGATGGCACCCGACCATTACGACTTAAAACCCCGCATATACAGCGGTATGCGTGGCATGATCTCGTGCGAGGAGATTTAGAGGCGGGGGAGGAGGCGCTTGATGATTTTGTGCTCATAAAAAGCGATGGGTACCCCACATACAATTTTGCACACATTGTCGACGACCACCTCATGGGTGTGACACATATTTTGCGTGCCGATGAATTTATTTCAAGTACTCCTCGTTTCTTAAGTCTCTACGATGCACTTGAAATACCGCGCCCACAGTTTGCCACACTTCCACCAATACTTCGTGAAGATAAGACAAAAAAATTAGGGAAACGAGACGGAGCGAAAGACGTTCTTGAGTACAAAGAAGAGGGCTATCTTCCTGAAGCCATGGTGAATTATCTTGCACTGCTCGGATGGAATCCCGGTACTCCACAAGAAGTTTTTTCCTTTGCAGAACTACTTGAAGCATTTGACCTAACCAAAATTCAGAAAAGTGGAGCGCTCCTTAATCCTGAAAAAATGCAGTGGTTTAATCGTGAGTTCCTTAAAAAAGCGCCTGACGCGACCTTTGTACCCATCATTCGTCACGCGATTGCAACACAGCAGAGGTTTAATACTATCGAACTTTCACCACGGATTGAGAAGAATCTTTTAGTATTGGTGCGCGATCGGTCATCACTTCTTTCCGATATCACTCGCGACACTGAAGAGGGGGAGTATGACTTTGCCTTTATTGCACCCGCGCTTTCGCTCGACACACTGAAATGGAAAAAGGACGAAAGCGTCAAAGACGCACTCCCACGACTTGTGCGTGTTCTAGAGCTTTTGGAAAATGCCGTCGATTCCGATAATCCTGATGATATCAAAGCAATTATCTGGGATTATGCCGAGGAGGTGGGGAGGGGAGAGGTACTCTGGCCGCTCCGTGTCGCTCTTACCGGAAAAGAGAAATCCCCAGACCCTTTCACCGTTATTGCCACCATTGGCATCCCCGAAGCACTCATTCGCATCAAAAATGCGTGTGCTACAATAGAAGTATCATGAAAATGCATTTCATTGCGTTTTGTTGTGGCTTTATAGTCTCGCTTCTTCTTGGTGCTCACGTATCTCCACTCGTATTAGCACAGTCCACTGAAATCACCGAGCTACAAAAGCAAATCAACGAACGGAGCAGTCGTCTTTCGGCAATTGAAGCAGAAATTGCTCAGTTTCAAGCCGACCTTAAAAAAGTGGGTGCCGAAAAAAACACCCTCCAAAAAGCCATCAATCAGCTGGAGCTAGAGCGTAAAAAAATATCAGCCGACATAAACTATACGCAAAATAAAATAGGTTCTACTGACCTTGAGATAAGCAAGCTCAACCTCGAAATAGGGGAGATGGAAAGAACAATCCTCTCCAATAAAGAAGCTATTGCAGAAATTTTACGCAAAGTAGACCAAAGTGACCAAGAAAGTCTCCTCATCTCACTCCTTCAAAAAGAGGATATTTCTTCTTTTTGGTCGACGGTCGAAGAGCTTCAGACCATAAAAGACGCTATGGGGTCCCGCGTAAAAGAGCTCGCTTCCACAAAGTCTCTCCTTGAAACTAAGCGCGGTGACGAGCAGGGTAAGCGGGAAGGACTTGTCGCACTCAAAGACCAATACAGCGACCAAAATTCAGTACTGGCAAACAACAAAGTTGAAAAAGATCAGCTGCTAAAGCAAACAAAAAATAAAGAAGCGACCTATCAAAGCCTCCTCAAAGAAAAACAGACAGCAAAAGCAACAATGGAAAAAGAGCTTCGCGACTTTGAATCAAAGTTGCAGTTTATTCTCGACCCTAATACCGTCCCGGTACCAGGTACAGCCGTTTTTAACTGGCCGGTCAAAAGTGTCGTGATCACACAACTTTTTGGGGGTACCGAGTTTGCTAAACGCAATGCATCTGTCTACGGTGGAAGAGCCTACCATCCAGGAGTGGACTTCGGCGTGCCACGCGGCACCCAAATTCTCGCCCCTCTTTCTGGACGTGTACGGGCAACGGGAAACACTGACGCAGTACCTGGCTGCTATTCATGGGGCAAATGGACACTCATTGACCACCCCAACGGGCTTTCGACACTCTACGCCCATCAAGACGTCATCAGTGTGACTCCTGGACAGGAAGTAGCGACAGGAGAAGTCATTGGGTATTCTGGTAGTACAGGCTACTCTACTGGTCCTCATCTCCACTTCACGGTATATGCAAAAAGTGGTGTAACGGTACGTCAATTCAACGAAATTAAAACCGTCACAAGCTGTGGTCCTGCATCAACTCCCGTTGCAGCAGCCGACGCATATCTCGACCCTATGCTCTACCTTCCACCTCGCTAGAAAGTTATCACCTTTTTTTCGTAAGAGTTTTCTCATACGTACTCATTCGTATTGTATGATGGGCGTAATCGCACACATCGGCAGTTATAGCCGTGCGTATGTTTAATACGTCATGAAAGTGCTTACTTTTGGTTGGGACTATCCGCCAGTAAAAAATGGCGGTCTTGGTGTTGCGTGCATGGGACTCACACAAGAGTTGGTGCAACTCGGTATAGAGGTTATTTTTGTACTTCCTCGAGAGCAGGAAGTAGAATCTGATATTCGCTTTATATTTGGTACAGGAAACAGCCGTATTCACTTCCGAGAAGTCACATCGACACTTGCACCATACCAAAGCTCCTGGTCAACCTTAGTGGGTTACTCACCCGATGGCACCAAGAGACACTATGCCCATAGCCTCATCGCAGAAGTCTATCGCTATGCACGAGAAGCGACAGCGATTGCAAAGGAAGAAGAATTCGACCTCATCCATGCACATGATTGGACTTCGTATCTTGCTGGACTCTCTGCACGTACCGCTTCAGGGAAACCCTGCGTGTTACACGTACATGCCACGTCATTTGATCAAGCAGGAGGGCCAAATGTAGATCCTGAAATATTTGCGATTGAGTCGCGAGCGTTCCGGGAAGCTGATAGCATCATTGCGGTAAGTAATTTTACCAAAGACCTCATCGTTGAAAAACACGGTATTGACCCACAAAAAATAATGGTGGCACACAACGGTGTCGACACCATCGAACCCATGCGACTGAGCCCCGTCCTACAAGAGTGGCGCAGGGAAGGGAAGAAGCTGGTACTTTTCCACGGCCGTATCACACTTCAAAAAGGACCCGATTATTTTGTGCGGGCTGCGAGACGCGTGGTTGATGTGGATCCGAATGTACTCTTTATCGTCTCAGGATGGGGGGACATGGAGCATCAAGTCATGCAACTGGTCGCTGAGCTCGGACTCTCTTCGCATGTAAAATTTGTGGGCTCATTGTGGGGGAAAGAGCGCGATCAGATGTATCAGAGCGTCGACCTCTTTGTCATGCCTTCAGTATCAGAACCTTTTGGTCTTGTCGCGCTCGAGGCACTTGCGCATGGAACGCCCGTCCTCATCAGCAAGCAGTCTGGTGTTGCAGAAGTGCTCGCACATGCACTCAAAGCAGACTTCTGGGACACAGAAGAAATGGCAAATAAAATCCTTGCCGCCACTCGCTATGAGCCAATGCGCATGCAACTTGCCACCTATGGAAAGGATGAGATTCGGGGACTCTCCTGGCGAAAGGCGGCAGAAAAAGTACGCGCCGTATTCGCGCGATTACTCGAATGGTCTCGTAACATACGAACATAACATATGCTTTCTGTCTGCCCGTACTTTCATGTCCACCAACCACATCGCATCAAGCGCTACAAGGTTTTTGATATTGGAAATGACGCAGAGTACTTTAACGACGACTCAGAGTGTGATCTCAATAATAAAAAAATACTCCTCAAGGTCGCAGAAAAATCCTACCTTCCCGGCAACCGCATGCTCAAAGAATTACTGGATACACATCCCGAATTTCGTTTTGCGCTCTCTTTCTCCGGTACCGTCCTTGAACAATTTGAAGCATACGCACCGCATGTCCTCGCCTCATTTCAAGAGCTTGTCGCTACAGGGCGCGTAGAGATACTTGCAGACACCTACCACCATTCCTTGGCATTCTTTTATTCCGTACCAGAATTTGAACGACAAGTGAAGCTCCATGAAGAAAAAATATTTGCACTTTTCGGCGTACGCCCTCGCGTATTCCGTAATACTGAACTCTCCTATACCAACACACTCGCTGAATGGTGCGAAGATCACGATTACATTGGCATTCTTGCAGAAGGATGGGAACCCGTCTTAGGCTGGCGAAGCCCTAATCATGTCTATAGACCCCAAGGACGTGAAAAAATAAAAGTACTGCTTAAGAATTATCGCCTTTCAGACGATGTCGCCTTTCGCTTTTCTGAACAAAGTTGGGCATCGTGGCCACTGAACGCTGATACCTTTGCCTCGTGGGTGCACGCACATCACGGAAATGCCACTACCATCAATCTCTTCATGGACTACGAGACCTTTGGTGAGCATCAGTGGGAAGCGAGCGGTATTTTTGAATTTCTTCGGTATATGCCCAAAGCCATCCTTTCCCGTGGTGACACCACATTCAAAACACCGACCGAGACTATTCTTTCAAATGATGCAGTGGGCGAGATAGATGTGCCCCATATCCTCACGTGGGCAGATACTGACCGCGACCTCACTGCGTGGGTAGGGAACGACATTCAGCGTGATGCCATCACAAAAATATATGCACTTGAAGACGTCGTACTCGCCACACACAATGAAAAACTCATTGCCACCTGGAGAAACCTACAGACCTCTGACCATTTTTACTATATGTGCACAAAGTGGTCGAATGATGGAGACGTACATGCGTATTTTAGTCCCTATCAATCCCCATATGATGCGTATATCGCTTTCATGAATGCCGTCTCTGACTTAGAATGGAGAGTACGACACGTTACCGCGCAAAAGGCGCTCGACGAACCACCTACTCAAGAACATCTGCTTACCTTCATACTGCAGCGGTTTACACAGAATGTCCAAAAAATATACGTCTGGTTCAAAAAAATGTGGTCCTTTATAAAAAATAAACTAAAAAAAATAATATGACAACAACAACAAAGAAAACTCCCATAGCAAAAAAAACAAATACCACTACATCCAGAAAAGGAGTGAAGAAAGAAATAGCAATGGTGTGTGCTGCGGGAGAGGAATGCTTTTGGTCGAATGACGGGAAGGTTCTTTCGACACTTGCAGATTTACTCGTTGCCCTTACCCACATGAGTCCTGAAGCCTATGCACATCACGTCACCGTAGACCGCAACGACTTTGCCGATTGGGTAGAATTTGTGCTTATCGATAAAAAATGCGCTGATGCGCTCCGCAAAGCAAAGGATCAAAAAACCGCCATCGCACACATCGCTAAAAAATTTCCTTCGTATAAAAAGTAACCCATGGCAAAATATCTCACACTTGCAAATGATTCAATGCTCGTCGGCATTGATGGACATGGGCATGTACGTGATTTCTATTTTCCGTATGTCGGACTCGAGAATCATGTCAGTGGTGCGAGTGGTTCTTTTTTACATCGCATCGGCGTATGGGTCGACGGCGCATTCGCCTGGCTTGACGACCCGAGTTGGAAAGTGGATGTGGGCGCAACCAACGGTACGTTGTGTGGTAGTACACATGCCACCAACCGCACTCTCCAGGTGACTCTTTCACTGACCGATAGTGTTCACCATGAAAAAAATATTTTTTTACGAGAAATCGTCTTGGTAAATACTGCTCCCGAAACACGTACGATAAAGCTTTTCTTTGCACAGCAGTTTCGCATCGCCGAAGACCGCACTGGTTCTACAGGCTTTTATGACCCGCGCATACCTGCCATCATTCATTACAAAGGACGTACCACTTTTTTGGTAAATGCCATGTCTGAAGGCAGGGGCTTTGACGACTACGGAGTAGGACTCTTTAATATGGAATCACGAGAAGGGACGTATATGGATGCTCTTGACGGGATGCTTTCTAAAAACCCTATCGAACACGGTTCTGTTGATTCTGTTATTGGTTTTACCTTTTCTATACCGTCTTGTTCACAAAAAGATATCTCCTATTGGGTGGCTGCAGGGGAGACCGTGCACGACGTGCATGAGCTCGACACTTTCGTACAAAAAAAAGGTCCCGCAACACTCGTACGAAGCACCGTCAGTCACTGGAAATCTTGGCTTCACCAAGGTACTCCTTTGCCTAAAAGTAGACTCGACCCCGAGCTTATTCGCCTTTACGAACATTCGCTCCTTGTCCTTCGTACGCATACCGATGGGCATGGGGGTATCATCGCGTCCTCAGACTCCGATATTCTAAATTACGGCCGTGATACCTACAGCTACGTCTGGCCTCGTGATGCTGCCGTGACTGCACACGCACTTATCGAAGCAGGGCACACGGACACGCCACGTCTTTTTTTTGAGTTTATTAAAAAAATCCTTGAGCCGGAAGGGTACTTGATGCACAAATACCGCTCCGATGGTGCGCTGGGAAGCTCCTGGCATCCGTGGATGTGGCGAGGAAAGCCTGACTTGCCGATACAAGAAGATGAGACGGCGACAATACTCTTTGTGCTCTGGAAGTACTTCGAAAAAACAGGCGACAAAGCGTATATAGAATCTCTGTACGAAACCATGATTGCTCCCATGGCTCACTTCCTTTTGCATCGTATCGACCCCGCCACATCGCTCACCGTAGAGAGCTACGATTTATGGGAAGAAGTGCACGGTATTTCAACGTACACCTCTGCCAGTGTGTACGGTGGACTCATGGCAGCGGGGCAGTGCGCACTTCTTTTAGGCAAAGTTCGTCATGAGCGCGCATACACAAAAGCAGCACTCAAACTCCGTACTGCTATCACCACACACCTTTTTGATGAGACACGAGGTGTCTTCTTTAAATATATCCGAGAAAAAGAGGGTGGGTTCGAAAAAAATTCGACTCTCGATATCAGTAGTTTTCATGGCATCACCTACTTTGGAGTGCTCGACGCCACTGATACTCGTGTACAGCGCATGTATGACGCTTTGAAAAAAGAACTCTTGGTACCCACGGACATAGGAGGATATATACGCTACGCAGGAGATCAATACTACCGCATATCAGAACATGACCCCTCAAACCCCTGGGTGGTGACCACCCTCTGGATGGCGCGCTACTACATACAATCTGCCCACACGCAAGAAGATCTCGCCCCTGCACTCGCCATACTCACATGGGTAAGAAGATGTGCACTTTCTACCTACATTTTGCCTGAGCAAATGCATCCTCATACAGGCATTCCTCTCTCCGCCACACCCCTTGTCTGGAGCCACGCCGAATATGTCCTTGCGGTCCATGAATACTCTGAAAAATACACCCTTTTAGAGCACGCCTCATAGGCATCAATTGCTACTATAAAACACAAGGGTATTTTCCAAAAAACCCTTGTAAAACAAAACTTTTTTATACACAGACACAGACATTTTTTAGCTATTTTAAGAGTGCTTAGGAAGGTATACTTATGGGGTATATCTATGGAGGGAGTTTCTTCGAAAAAGACTTTTTCAAAGTACCTTTTTGGCTTCTTCTTGCTTCTCGTTTTAGCGGTCACTTCGTACTTTTCTATCGCCTCTGTCTACGGAGCCGAAGGCATTCTGCGCGAGCTCTCTTTTTACGGATCACTTAAGACATCTGCCAACACCGCTGTCGCTGATGGAGAGTATGATGTCATTTTTAAAATCTACGACGCACCAACGGGAGGGAACCTTTTGTGGACAGGTACCCACACCGACGCAAACGGCAATCCCATCACTATTACCAATGGTTTTTTTAACACCCTCCTAGGATCAGGGACAGGGAACACACTCTCACTTGATTTCAATAGTGATGCCTATTACCTAGGTATCACCGTGGGGGCCGACAGCGAGATGACCCCTCGAGAACAGATTGGTGCTTCTGCATATGCATTTAATGCAGACAAGGTAGATGGTCTCGACGCCTCGTCTTTCGTCCGATCAAATGCAACGACGAGTATCGCTACTTCTTCCGCGGACACACTTTTCACCATCACCCAAAGTGGGGCAGGGGATATTCTCAATATCTTTGATGGAAGCACCGAAGTTTTTTCTATCCTCGATGGCGGATATGTCGGCATAGGCTCGAGTAGTCCTTCGGCAAAACTCACCATCTCTGATGGCAACCTTTTTGTCGGAGGAACTATTACAGCGACTTCAACGGGTACCTCTACCTTTGCAGGAGGTATTAATCTTTCTTCTGGCTGCTATGCAATAAACAATACGTGTATTGCGGGAAGCAACAGCATTACATCCCTTGGTCCTATTGGACAACTTCAAACAGGTCCAAGCATTATACTCGCTACTTCCACTGCTGGACTTGATTTCGCAATCACGGGAGCGGGAAATACACTCACTTTTTCTCTTCCTTCTGCATCATCTCTCTCACGTGGGTTACTAACTTCACTCGACTGGACCACCTTCAATACCAAAGTCTCCACCACCAGTATCGACACTATCGCAGAACTCGAGACTCTCACCAGCGCTGATATTGTCACCGTGACCGCAGACGACATTACTGCGGTTGAGCTTCTCTCTATCGTGAATGGAGACACGGGTACGGGGAACTTGGTGTTCTCTGCATCTCCTGCGTTTACCGGAAGTGTGGGTATTGGCACAACGACACCGACAACCACGCTGGTGGTCGTCCCTACGGTAGCAGGCGGTGGTATCTATGTTGACGGTAGTATTGCAGACAACATAAATCCGACACTACGTCTCGACCTTGGCTCTGCTCAATACACAACACTCACCACTGCCTCCGCAGACACAAGCTCGCTCGCTGCAAGTGTCATTGGAGACACCATTCTAAAAAATATAAATGCCAATGCGCTCCTCTTTGGTACAGACAACCTTGAACGTATGCGCATTGACTCTAGTGGCAACGTGGGTATTGGTACCGCTAGCCCTCAGGAAATGCTCGACGTGCGCGGACTCATCACCGGAGGTACTGGTTTTGACACACACAAGAACTACATCGACTTACAAAATGCAGGAGATGGACTTGCTGCGCTTACCTTTGGACTCGACGGAGGATCTCTCATAAAAATGATGCACGCAGACGACATGGACGTTGGCAACAATACTGCACTCATTCAGTTTCAGCCGCTCGACTCATCTGAGTACGGTTATGTCGAGACGTATGGAGGTGCCGGCCTTATGCTCGGAACAGGAGAAGATACTCCTATCGTTTTTCGTCCAAACCGTACTGAAATAGCACGACTCACCACCACAGGACTCGGCATCGGCACCACTACTCCGACACAACTCTTGTCGCTCTATAGCGATACCGATCCAGCTATTTCGTTTGAGAGCTCTACCGGGTCAGACGTGCTCACGCAAGAAAATCCTGGCACGTTATCATTCGCTACATCATCCACAAATTATACAAGTGATGGGACGTATCTCTCTTTCTCTAATGGCGGTAGTCTAGGTACGCCTGAGATATATATGCAGACCAGCGGGAGCGCTGCGTACGCCTCGCTGTACGCATCAAACGAAATAGGAAATGGCTCTTACGTTTCTGCGCGAAGCCCTCAAGGTGACATTTTCATAGGAACTGACAGTGACTCTTACTTTGAAACTTCGTACAACGTTGGCATCGGGACCACTTCTCCGTATGCAAAGCTTTCTATCCATGCAAATGATGGAGATGCCGCTACCACACTTTTTGCCATATCTTCTTCTACGAGCGCTACCACGACGAGCCTCTTCACTGTTTCCAACACAGGAGACGTCCTTGCGTATGGCGATATCTACTCAAAGGGTATGCGGTGGACTGCACATTCTGCTGCTGGGAATAATGACAATTGGAATAGTCTCACCTACGGTAATGGTCTTTTTGTGGCGGTGGGTGATTCTGGCGACCGCGTTATGACCTCGCCTGATGGTGTGAACTGGACGGCGCGTACTGCTGCGGGGGATGATGATGGATGGCAGGGCGTCACCTACGGTAATGGTCTTTTTGTAGCGGTGGGTAATGGTAGTGACTACGTCATGACCTCCCCTGATGGCATCAACTGGACGGCGCGTACTGCTGCGGGGGATGATGACGAATGGTACGGCATTGCCTACGGTAATGGTCTTTTTGTGGCGGTGGGTCAGAGTGGAGATCGTGTCATGATCTCGCTCGACGGCATCAGTTGGGCCACTTCTTCAGCAGCAGGAGATGATGATAGTTGGAATAGTCTCACCTACGGTAATGGTCTTTTTGTGGCGGTGGGTAATGGTGGCGATCACGTCATAACCTCCTCTGATGGTGTGAACTGGACAGCACGTTCTGCTGCGGGGGATAACGATAGTTGGGATACTATCACCTACGGCAACGGCCTCTTTGTGGCGGTGGCAGAGTCTGGAAACCGCGTCATGACCTCGCCTGATGGTGTGAACTGGACAGCACGTTCTGCTGCGGGGGATAACGATAGTTGGTACGGCATCGCCTACGGCAATGGTCTTTTTGTGGCGGTGGGTAATGGTGGCGGAGATTATGTTATGACCTCTGGCAAACCAGAGCAGTCACTTCTCGCCCACAACAACACCTACCAAGGAGGCATGAACATTTTTGGTGCCGTCAACATCGGTACCACCACCGCCACGACCACCACCGCATACAGCAAATTCACCATTTGGGGAAACAGTACTGGCAACATCCTTCAAGCTGTGACTAGCGCTTCAAGTACCGCACTTTCTGTCTCGGGGACAGGCTACGGTACCACTACACTTTCAGGTCTCACCATCTCTGGACTTGCCACCTCCACTTCAAATGTTGGCTTTAATATCACCACTGGCTGCTACGCAAAGAGTGGTATCTGTCTCGATGCCGACTTCACCACCTTTGGCAACAAACTGGGTACTACCTCCATAGATACTTCAGCAAAACTCGCTGCCATTATTACTGACGAAACAGGGGACGGGGCACTGGTCTTTGCGAACAACGCATCACTCACGGGTACCACAAATCTTGCTTCACTCCTTACCACTGGCTCTTCGACTATCGGCGGCGGCACTCAAACAACAGGCCTCACCATTTATGGAGGGGCGACAACGACAGGGAATGCGTATTTTGCGGGGAAAATAGGCATTGGTGTTACAAACCCTACCGCCCAATTAAACGTGGGAAGCGAGAGAACTTTATTTGACGCAAACGAAATAGCACAGTTTGGTACCCCCGACGTCTGGACTGGCACCGGCTACATCACTGTACGAGGATTGCTTGGAGACCTAGGTGGCGCCGAAATGGCCACACTGAAATTAGGAGCGACTTCAGACTCAATCGGAAGTGGTAATGTAGCATTTCTGGATGCATTAGCAGAAGATCAAAGTGCCATTGCCCAAAACACCAACCTTGCCTTTCGAGTAAGTGGCATTGAAAGGATGCGCATTGTCGGTAGTGACGGCAACATTGGCATCGGCACCACTTCACCCGGTCAAAAGCTTTCGGTAGCAGGGGATATTCTTGGAAACAACATCATCGCCTCGTACTTTACCGGAACCTCAACCGCAACATCAACTCTTTTGGGCAAGCTTTCTGTCTCAGGTCAAGTAACATTGGCATCGACAACAATCACCGAAAGTTCCGCTCTTACTTCTGGCAACACTGTTCTGCTTACCATAGGCGGCGATCAGACAGTAGCACGCGCTGGTGGTGGATTTTATGGGATCAGTCTCGCGCCTCGTTATACTGCCACAAGTGATACGCTCGGCTCTTTGGTCGGTGCATATCTTAATCCACAAAATACCAGCACAGGAGACATTACCTCCATGTACGGTCTCTATACGGTGCCACAAAACACCGGCGGTGGTACGGTAGGCACCCTTCGTGGCATATGGACAACACCACAAAATACCGCTGGTACTTCGACCAGTCTCTTGGGTATACAAGCAACACCGAGCACCAGTGGTTCTGCAACGACCACGACGCAATACGGTATGTTTACCAATTCACAGCTCACCGGCTCGGGGGCTATCACGACGCATTTTGGCATGTATACAGACCCTTCCATAGGGGCGGCAGGGTCGGGAACTGTTACCAACCAATATGGCCTCTATGTACGCGGTGGCAATAGCAGTAGTGCAGGAGGCGTAGTTTCCAACTACTATCAACTCTACTTGGAAAACCCTCTCTCCACAGGAACTTTCACCAACCCGACATACGGCATCTACCAAAGAAACGCTTCGGTACTCAACTATTTTGGTGGCAATGTGGGACTCAATGTACTGAGCCCAGACAAGATACTTACTATTGCCGCAACAACAACCGACACTACCTACGGAAACCAGATCAGTCTGCAATCACAACGAGTTGCTATCGCCGCAAATAGCCTTATTGGTGGTATTGAATTCCGCTCAAATGACACCAATCTCACCGCGCCTGGTACCGTGACTGCCTCCATTCAAGCTCTGGCAAATGTGACACATACTGCAGGGGCACTTGGTACCGATTTAGTATTCAACAGTACTACAGCCACTACTTTTGCTGAAAAAATGCGCCTCACGGGAGCAGGTAGACTAGGTATTGGCACCACCTCTCCCTCTGCGCAACTTTCTATTCATGCAAACAATGGTAGTACTGCAACGACACTTTTTGCCATAGGATCAAGTACGGCGAGTGCGACCACAACACTCTTTAGTGTCTCAAATACCGGAGACGTAGCGGTCACAGGAGATGTAGATGTCACTGGCAATATGGATGTAGCTCAGCTCTCTTCCGATAACTACTTTGGTCAGGGCGACATACTGGACTGGAACGCCGACGGTGACGGGGGAATCTTTCTGCGCACAAGTGGCGCGTATAGCCTCGCCATACCTTCAACAGGGTTGGGGGCAGGGAATGTGGGTGTAGGCACCTCAACTCCCGCAGCTAAACTCACCGTTTCTGCGAATGCCGGAGAAACAAATACAACCCTTTTTGCTGTCAGCTCTTCAACAAGTAATTCTACAGAATCTCTCTTTAGAATATTAAACACTGGCGGAATTATAGTGGGAACCAACCTTAGTATGACCACTACCAACATACAAGGAACCGACGCGACGCCGCAGTTCCAAATAAGCGCAAGTGGGGCAGGAGCATCATCTCTCATACAGCGCTATTCAAGTAATGCGACTCCAGGACGACTCCTTTTCCTAAAGACGCGAGGAACGAGTTCTTCTGACTTTTCTGCCGTATCCGCAGGAGATCAGCTCGGCGCACTTTCTTTTGCAGGAGGAAATGGCACCGCGGCTGCAGAAGGAGCGCAGATACGGGCATACACAACGGCAGCTAATGCAGGTACAGCCTACACCGCAGGGGCACTCGGCTTCTGGACGTCACCCGGAGGAGCAACAACGCCTACTGAGCGTCTCACTGTGTATTCAAATGGCAACATCGGCATCGGCACCACTACCCCTGAAGCAAACCTCCATGTCTATGGCTCAGGAAGTGGGTCATATACTGCGGAAGGCTATGCATCTCTCATCACTATTACCGCACCCGACAACAATCCTTTTGGGATACTGTTTCAAAATATTTCAACTGGCACTACTACGGATGCAGGAATATACCATAACGGTACTGGCTTGCGCTTTGGTGTTTCTCTTCCCAATGGATCACTTTCATCCCCATTAGAAATTACGAATCAAGGTATCCAACTCAATCCACAAGCATCCTCAAATAACCCCCTTACATTCCTTTCATATGCAGGAACTGATTATGGAACGCTATCTGGTACAGGCTCATATTTTTCTTTAGGATGGACTAGTGATCCTTTGGCAACGTCTACCCCCGTGCTTTCATGGACAACGGGAAACCGTGTGGGTATTGGCACCACTTCGCCCACCGCACAATTTACTACCACCGGCAGTGTCCGCTTTGCAACCTTTGGCGCAGGTAGTCTTGTCACAGACGCAAACGGAAATCTCTCACTCTCTTCTGATGAACGTTTAAAAAATATAGAAGGGAACTTTACTAAAGGATTGGCAGAAATACTCAATATCGAACCTATTTCCTATAAATGGAAAGCAGAGACTGGTTTTGATACCGAAGGTGTCTACACGGGCTTCAGCGCACAAAATGTACAGGAATTTATCCCTGAAGCAGTGGGGGAGGACAAGCGAGGATTCCTCTCACTTTCAGACAGACCGCTTTTAGCTGCAGTTATAAATGCTGTCAAAGAAATATACGCAACACTCACTGCGCATACTTCGCGCATCGAGACATTAGAATCAGAAATTGAATCTTTGCGAAATGAAGTGGAGGAATTGCGGAATGAAGAAGGTGGGGGAGGTGAGCCAGAGCCACCAGCTACACCGCCCGAAGAAAACTCTCCCACGCCAGAGCCAGATACCGTCCCCGACACTACGTCTGACACTCCCCTAGAAGAAGACCCATCGGCAGAAGAGCCAGTACCTACACCAGAACCAACTCCGGAACCACCAGCACCAGAGCCGTTACCTGAACCTTCTCTATAAACTGTGCTATGACATATAGTAGAACATACACGAAGATACATATCCATCTTGGAATACGAGTGGGCATTATGACTTGTCTTTTGGTAAGTGCCCATTTTGCATACGGTGCACCTGCAAGCGAAAGCTATATACTCGACTCGATAAGCATAGGGCGCCTTGGTACCAATCAAAGCACTTCCACTTCATATCAGACAGACAGCTTCGGATCTCTTTTCTTTTTCCAAGGAGAATCTATTGTGACTATCGATGACGACGACACCGATGTACAGAGAGGAAGTGGTAGTCGCATTACCGTACAACCTCTAGAAACACGTTCTCATATCTATACCGAAGTATCTCCGTTGGTGCTCAAAAATATGCAGTCAGGCACTCTCTATCAATCTTTTACAGAGGCGCCACACATTACAGAGGCTACTTTGTATATATCACCGTATGCAGCAGCCGAAAAAGAGAGCTCTACACTACACACAACCTACACCCTTGAAAGATACACTCTCAATGATGCAGAAAAAGGGATTTTTGGTGCCAATGTACTTTCTGATGTACGTTATAAAGTAGCGGGGGAGACAGAAGGGCGTCCTATCACACTATTGCGCAAATTCCTTACCCTTATCATACGTGATGACGCTCTACGTGATGTAGAAAAAAATACGTATACTGTTTATTATCTTCACCCTACCTTCCATACGTGGGTACGCATGCCACATCCAGCCTTTATTGAAGGCGCGGTCATATTTCAAACACCGTACGTCACACACTATCTTATCCTCAAAGGGGAAGGATTGTCTTCGCTCATACAGACAGAAAAAACACCTACCGATATCTCTCTTGAAGAAATACAGAAACATATCGATGCAGACACTGAGCATGTGACACAAACCGAGATACAAGAAAGGGGAATGGCTCTCCCTACAATAGAACCATCGGAGCCGTCAGACACATCACTTGCTGATACCAAAACTTTTTTTGATACCATACAAAAAGCATTCACATCGTGGTATGCAAAAAACAGAACACTCCTGTTTCTTTTGACACCTTTTATACTACTAGGCATTGCATGCATACCTATGCTAGCTAGGAGATGGAGAAAAACAGACACAGAGTAGGAGATAGAAAGGAGAGGGGAAAAAGAGTAGGGCGCACTTCCCTCTCTTTTTTCAATTTTTACCATACGGAAAAAACATATTTGATTTCTCAGTATGTACTGTCAAACTTCTGACGCAGATTCGCTCACAGAGACTTCTACTAGACATCCTACAAAACCCGCATTTGTTTTTTATCTAGACCCTTACCAAGTATCGACTTTTATTTTTGCGAGGCCTTACAATCGATCCTAGAGCCTCGTTTTGAGTCTCTTTTCTATAAAAAAGAGAGAAGGGGGCTTTTATCACAAAAAGCTCTCCTCAGAGAGATTCCTCAGATTTGAAAAAATGCTCATGGATACATATCCATGAAAGCGACTAGTAAAGAGTCAGAGTAGAAGAAAAAAATAATTTTGGAAAAAATAAAAAATTATATAGAAAAATAAGAATCTGCGCGTGCATGCAGATTATTAAAATAAATAAAAAAGATTCTTAATGTGGTAAAGAGATGCAGATACTGGTAGATGCACAAAGGTAGAACGCTGTACTCTATATACATAGCTGAAACACTCTATACAATATATAATACGTCGCAAAAGATATATTGTGCGACTCTTATGTGTTAGGCACCCTTTAGGGTGACTTAGGCTTATAGAAGTGCTCTGGCAGTACGACTCTTATGTGTTAGACGCCCCCAACAATAATCTGATACTCATCCTCATACAAAATATCTTTTGGTTTGTGTGCCAATTCTTCGATAGTTACTTTTCCTTGTACCATCGACTGATGCCAGTCAAAAAGACCCGACTGTTTGTATTTTTCTAACCCTGCATTCGTCCAATAAGAATTCGCGCCCGGGAAATCTTTCCCTACTTTTTTAAGCCATGAACCATCAGGCTTCCCCTCTCTCCGCAGATCATCCTTCGGGCAGTCACGGTCAACCACTGCATAGATACCTTCTCCTTGTACTGTGACTCTGTAGAATATTTCCTCCATAAGACTTTCTTACCTCTAGCACATCCTTAAAACATCTTTCCGCCATTTGGCACACCATGCGTAGGAGCAAGTAGTACGACCCCTCCTTCCCCATCTGGTACCCCGAGCGTGAGCACCTCTGACATAAACGATCCAATTTGTTTGGGTGGGAAATTTATAACAGCCATGACCTGCATACCCAGCAAACTATTCTTTGCATAGTGGGCAGTAATCTGCGCTGAGGACTTTTTAACACCCATCTCTGGACCAAAATCGATGAGGAGTTTGTAGGCAGGCTTTCGTGCTTCAGGAAAATCTTCCACGCCCACAATAGTACCCACGCGTATATCTACGTTCTCAAAATCTTGATAGTGGAGTATCTTTTGATTTTCGTTCATATATGTTGCATGGAAGCGTTTCCACTCCAGACCATTTCCCTTCCACTTTTCTTAGTGAGAGTTGCATCAATCTCTGGATGTTTTTTAAGATAGGCTTCGAGCTTTTGTGGAATAATCTCCTCTTGAGTAAAGAAGGTGAAGGTATCACCATATCGAGCACGTAAACGCGATGCCAGCGCACCATAGTGGGTACACCCGAGTATAACTGCGTCACCTCCTTGCTTTCTATGGTTTAGGAAAAGCTCATGGAGTGAGTCACACGCCTCGTCAAGCTTCCCTGCTTCTATGAGTGGTACCAAATCAGGAGTTGCTACTGCAGAGAAACGCGCTGATGCGCCGTATTTCTGCAGCTCACGCTCATACTTTTGTGAAGTGACCGTACGTGTCGTACCTATGAGAAGAATGTTTTGTACGTGTGCCTCAAGAACTGTCTCAATAGTGGGTATAATAACTCCTAAAATTTTCCTGTTAGGATACCGTTCTTTGAGAAACTCGTCTTGTAGTCTACGCAAAGTCTCTGAAGATGCAGTATTACAAGCTAGAATGACCACTTTCGCATTGTGTGCAGAAAAGAGATACCACACTGCATTTCGCGTTAATCTGTAGATCTCTTTTTCTGTCTTGTCGCCATAGGGCACGTGCTTGGTATCGCCAAAAAAGACATAATCGTACTGTGGCAACGTCTGCATGACTTTCTCCATGATGTGAAAGCCTCCAATACCTGAATCAAAAAATCCTATAGTCATAGCGTAAAACTATCAAGACCATCTCCCATATCACTCTGATATACAAATCGCTCAACTTCATTTCCCTCGGAATCTATAAAGGTTTCAGTGAATTCAAAAAAGGGTCGGACAAAAAAAGTCCCTGCGGGTAGCTCGTCTCTGTCTTGCAGAGACTCGTAGATCACCACCGCTTCAAGCGAGTCGTGCATACGTCCCACTGTATGCACTCTAT
>Ga0172380_10003210_pt1 | contig 23042 bp, 18 predicted proteins | sample Leawe162metaG_FD_119747 | JGI IMG/M metagenome (GOLD analysis project Ga0172380, IMG submission 119747) | Leachate microbial communities from a municipal landfill in Southern Ontario, Canada - Leachate well 162 metaG | ecosystem: Engineered > Solid waste > Landfill > Unclassified | place...
CTCGGGCTCGAGTGCGTGCAGCGCGCCGACGCCCACCGCCTCCTCGCCGATGTAGAGGTGGAGGAAACCGCGGATCTTGCCGGCGCCGTAGAGTTCGGCTGCCTTCTCCTCCAGCCTGCGTATGCGCAGCATGTCGGCGAGAAGCTTCAGTGCGAAGGGTTTGGCGTAGGGGACCGGGCCGGCAGGCGGCGGCGGGGCCGGGTGATCTACGGTCATCAGCGATCTCCTTCCAGCATCGACGTATCGCCCTCGGGCAGGCCCATTTCGCGCGCCTTCAGAAGCCGGCGCATGATCTTGCCGCTGCGGGTGCGCGGCAACTGCGGCAGAAAGGCGATCTCCTTGGGTGCGATGGCGGCACCGAGGCGCTTGCGCGCATGGCCGAGCAGTTCCATGCGCAAGCTCTCGCTTTGCTCGTAGCCCTTCTTCAGCGACACGAAGGCCTTCACCACCTCGCCCACCACCGGCTCCGGCTTGCCGATGACGCCGGCCTCGGCCACCGCCGGATGCTCCATCAGCGTGCTCTCGACCTCGAAAGGGCCAATCAGATGCCCTGCCGACTTGATGACGTCGTCGGCGCGGCCGACGAACCAGTAGTAGCCGTCGGCATCGCGCTGCGCCAGATCGCCGGTCAGATACCAGTCTCCGGCGAAGCACTTGCGGTAGCGCTCTTCGTTGTTGAGGTAGGCGCGGAACATCGATGGCCAGCCGGCCTTCAAGGCCAGTTCGCCCTCTTTGCCGGGCTCATCCAGCACATGCACGCTGCCATCCGGCCGACGCTCGACGATCGCCGCCTCTATGCCGGGCAGCGGCCGGCCCATGGAGCCGGGCTTGATGTCGAAGGCGGGCGTGTTGGCGATCATGATGCCGCCGGTCTCGGTCTGCCACCAGTTGTCGTGTATGGGCAGGCCGAGCGCCTTCTTTCCCCACCATACCGCCTCCGGGTTCAAGGGTTCGCCGACGCTGGCGACGAAACGCAGGCGCGGAAACGCGTGCGTCTTCGCGATGTCGGCGCCGGACTTCATCAGCATGCGGATGGCCGTCGGCGCCGTGTACCAGACGCTCACCGCTTCATCCTCAAGAATGGCGTACCAGCGCTCGGCGTCGAACTCCTCGCGGTCGACGACCGAAGTCACGCCGTGCAGCAGTGGCGCGATGATGCCGTAGGAGGTGCCCGTCACCCAGCCGGGATCGGCGGTGCACCAGTAGATGTCCTCGCCGTGCAGGTCGAGGGCGTAGCGGCCGGTGGCCCAGTGCGTGACGACGGCGCCATGCACGTGCACCGCGCCCTTGGGCGTGCCGGTGGTGCCGCTGGTGAAGTGCAGCAGCGCCATGTCGTCGGCCGTGGTCGGCGTCGGCGCGCAGTCCTCTCCGGCCTGAGCCATGAGGCTCGCCAGGTCGAGCGTGCCGGGGATCACCGTCCTGCCTCCGTCCTCGGCCACCAACAGCACGTGCTTCAAGCTCGGCATCCTGGCGCGCCACTTGGCGACCTTGCGCTCGTAGAGTGCGTCGGTGGTGACGAGCACCTTGCCCGCGCCCAAATTCACCCGCATCGCGAGCGGCTCGGGTCCGAAGGCCGAGAACAGCGGCGACACCACGCTGCCGTTCTTCAAGCTGCCGAGCAGAGCAACGTAGAGTTCCGGGATGCGGCCGGACAGGATGAACAGCCGCTCGCCCTTGCCCACGCCAAGGCCACGCAGCACATTGCAGAAGCGTCCCGCCAGCGCAGCCAGTTCGCTGTAGCTGATGACCCGTGGCGGCCTGCCGCGAGCGAGGAAGCGAAAGGCCGGTTTGTCGCGCAAGGCGCCAACCGAGTGGCTATCAACAGCCTGCCAGCAGATGTTCAATTCGCCCCCCGGCTGGGCGGCAAGTTCGCTGGCCGCGGCCTCCCAGGTGAAGCGCCGCCGCTCTGCCTCGTAGTCGCTCAGGTTGGGGACCAGCCGCAGATCTGCAGCGGTCTTGCGGATGAGAGCCGAAGAGTCCATGGCATCCGTTCTCCCTTTGCGTACCAGCGAACGCAAGCGATCCGGGCGCCTGGCCTATCTTGCGCAGCGAGGGTCGCTATGTACAGAGCATAGGCCTATCGGCGAATTCCCCGTTGACTTTTGTCAAGCGGGCTTTGAAGTCAGCATTGCCTGGCACCTGCCGCATTCAGCGCGGTCTCAGTTTCCCATGCCCATGACGTCCGCCAGCAGGCGCGGCGCCACCCGTATGCCGTGTTCGGCGAAAAGGCGGCGGCTGACTTCTTCGCTGCCGACAGGGACGGGGCGCATGGCCTGAATGAAGCCGCGCAGATCCTCGGCCACGGCCCAGGGATAGATGATCCAGCGCCACTTGATCACCTTGCAAGCGTAGTAGTCCGGCCGGTAGCGCGAAACCAGTTTGTGGTGCAGCACCGCCGTCTTCAGTTGCGCCGGTTCTCCCCGCTCATGCAGATGTTCGAGAGCCGCCTCGAAGGTGTCCCCGCTGTCGCTCACATCGTCGACCAGCAGCACCTTGCGTCCGCCAATGTCCGCCGCGAGCGGATAGCGCACCAGCGCCGCAGCCTGCTTCTGCGCGCTGCGGTAGTGCTCTATCCTGAAGCTGGCCATATTCGTCTGTCCGAGAAAGTCGGAGAGGATGCGCGCCGGCATGTAGCCGCCGCGCGCGATGGCGACGATCAAGTCCGGGCGAAAGCCCGAATCGTCAATGCGCTGCGCAAGCCGGCGCGCCAAAGCATAGAAGCGCTGCCAGGTGACAAGCTCACAGCTTTGCTTCATGCGACGCTTTGCAGGTTCGCCTGGTGGCTGTGGAGGAACCAGCGATCGAGCACCACGTGGCGAGTAAACCAGCGGCTGCCGAGCAAAGCGCCGGCCAGGAAGTTGCGCAGGAAATCCGGTGCCGCCGAGGGTTTGGCCTGCGCTCCGTAACGGGCCGAGAGCTTGTTGCCATAGCTCTGCAGTTGCTGAGCGCGGTAGTCTCTCCCCGCGGCCAGGAGCGTCGCCGCGGCCATCAGGGCGGACTCGACGGCCGGGCGTATGCCTTCCCCGCTCTCCGGATAGGCGAGGCCCGCGGCGTCGCCGATCAGCAGCACGCCGTCATCGACCAGCTTGCGCTGCGCGTGTCCGTAGAGCAGGTAGGCGTGGCCATGGAAGCTGTCGGGTATGCTCTGCGGAATCCTGCCGCACGCCTTGAGGAATGCGCAGAAATTCCTCAGCTCCGCGGACAGCCCCTGCGTATCCTGGCGGCCCAGTCCGATGTTGAGATAGTTGCCTTTCCTGAAGCACCAGCCGTAGCCCTTGAGATCCGGGCAAAAATACAGCTCCGGCGTATCCGGCCGTACCTGGCAAGCAGCGACTTGGGCCGGGTCCATTTCAAATTCGATCTCCTTCGCCAACACCGCCGGTTCGTCGGCGCCAAGCTTCGCCCCGAGCTGCCGCGCCACCGGGCAGAAGTGGCCACCGGCGCCGATCAGCATCGGGGTTCTGACGCTGTCGTTGACGATCCATTCGCGGCCGCTTCGCCGCAGCGATGAGAGCGCATGGCCCAGGCTGAGGCGCGCGCCGGAGCGTGCCAGCAGGTAGTCGTCGAACTCGCAGCGGCGTATGCCATAGCTGACCGTGGTCGGGTACTTGGTCTCCAGCGCACGGCCATTGATCAGCCCGGTACGGAAGGCGCTGATGGGCTGGAGCACCCGCTCCGCGCCATAGACGAGGGGATCGAGTTGCAGCGCCTGCAGCACCGCGGGAGTGATCCAGCCGGCGCAAACCTTGTCGCGCGGGAAGGACGCCTTGTCCATCACCATCACGTCCAGGCCCTGCCGACGCAGCTGCCAGGCGCAGGTCGATCCCGCCGGTCCGCCGCCTATGATCAACGCATCACAACTGTCCATCGCGGTCGCTCAGAAAGTGTCCCGGGTCCACGGAATGTCGTTGTTGCGCGCGCGGGCGAACACCATCTGGAACAGCTGCAAGTTGCCGGCCCTGAAGGCGGCGAGCGATCCGGCCAGATACAGGCGCCAGGTGCGTACAAAGGTCGCATCGAACATTTCCGCCACCCGTCCCGTCACCGCTTCATAGCTCTGCAGCCAGTACTCGAGGGTCTTGGCGTAGTGCAGGCGCAGGTTTTCCACGTCGAGCACGGAGAAATCGAAAGGTTCGAGGATCTCCATCATCTGCGACAGGCTCGGCGGGCTGGCGCCGGGGAAGATATGGCGCTCCGTCCAGGCGTCCAGAGGCCGGGGGAAATCCAGTCCGATCGTATGGATCAGGCCGCGCCCGGTCGGCTTTACACAGCGGTCTATGACCGTGCCCAACTCCTGGTAGTGGTCCGTGCCAACGTGCTCGAGCATGCCCACGGAGACGAAGGCATCGAACTCGCCACGCACCATGCGGTAGTCGTCCTCGATGAACTCCACGCTTGCGTCGAGTTCCTCGCATCGGGCGCGTTCCCGCGCGAAGGCGAGTTGCTCCTTGGATATGTTGTAGGCCTTCACCGTCACCCCGTAGTGCTTCGCCATGTGCATCGCCAGGGCGCCCCAGCCGCAGCCTGCCTCCACTACCCGATCGCCCGGCTTGAGCCTTAGCTTGCGGCAGACGTGGTCGAACTTGGCGATCTGGGCAGCTTCCAGCCCAGTCGTCTGGGTGGGAAAGTAGGCACAGGTATACACCAGCTGTTTGTCGAGCCAGAGCTTGTAGAAATCGTTGCCGATATCGTAATGGTGGTGCACGTTGCTCCGCGACTTGCTGAGCGTATTGCGCTGCACGTCATAGAACCGACCCAGGAGCGCTGGCCCGAGCTTGCCCGGCCGGCTGCGCGGCATGGCCCGGTAAATGGCTTCGAGCAGTTGCGGCAGGTCGCCCTCCACCTCTATGCGCCCAGCGGTGTACATTTCGCCGAACTGCAATTCGGGGTTGGCAATCAGTTTCAACAAGGCGCCGCGGTCGCGAATGAAGACCCTGGCCACGGGCGTCTTGCCCGGACTGGCAATTTCCTGGCCATCCCAAAGCACAAGCGCCAGCGGCGGGTTGCCAACGGACTCCAACATGCTCAACAGCAGGCGCCTTTCCGCAGCGAAGACCCTGTTGCCCAGGCCTAGTCCTGATTTCGCCAGCGCGTAGCGGCTGTCATCCCTCACCGAGTTTGTCTCCACTTGGTTCATTTCCTTTCACCTCGCTGGCGCATGGTGGCATTTCTGGTCAGGAGATGCGCCATGGCTCCTGACGAGAACGGCTTGTTGTTCCTGGCCTCGAGCATCATGCAGAAATTGAATGCATTCACCGGATGGATGTTGGTCGCGTCCAGGCCGGTTTCGCGGATAAAGCGATCCAGGGAAAAATCGGGACGGAATCCGAGCGGCTTCGACAGCGGTGCCAGCAGGCTCTCGATGCCGCCGAGCAGCGGATTCCGACTGTGAAAATGATTGACGAATATGATTTGGCCACCGGGCTTGCACACCCGACGCATCTCGTCGACGAGTCGTTCCGGATAGGGAACGACCGAGGCAACGTACATGGCGACCACCTTGTCGAAGCTGTCATCCGCAAATTCCATGTCCTCCGCATCCATGAGCGCCAACTGGGCGACGTGGTGCAGGCCGCCGCGCTCCTTGCGGGCATGGGCCTGGGCCAGCATGTCCCGGGATATGTCGATCCCGGTCACGGTGACATATTTGGGGTACAGGGGTAGCGAGAGACCCGTGCCTACGCCCACTTCCAGAATGTGCTCGCCCGGAGCGCAGTCCATGCGATCGACGATGGCCTTGCGACCGGGCTGGAAGACCGCCCCAAAGCAGAGATCGTAAAATCGCGCGTAACGTTTGTAGGTCTGTTCTATCGCCTTGATGTCCACGTCCGTTTCCCAGGTCCAATTTTACATGCCCATCCCGCCCGGAGCGCCAGTGCTCTCCTCCATTTCCTGCTGTTCTGCCACCATGGCGTCGGTGGTGAGGATGAGGCTGGCAATCGAGGCGGCATTCTGCAAGGCGCAGCGCGTCACCTTGGTCGGGTCGAGCACCCCCATCTCGATAAGATCGCCGTATTTGCCACAGGCCGCGTTGTAGCCGAAGCTGCTCTTGCCGAGTTCCACCTGGTCGAGCACGACCGAGGGCTCGCCGCCAGCGTTGGCGACGATCTGGCGCAGGGGTTCCTCCAGCGCTCGCAGCACGATCTTGATCCCGGCCTGCTGGTCTTCGTTCTCGCCCTTGAGCCCACTGAGGGCCAGCCTGGCCCTGATAAGCGCCACACCGCCGCCTGGCAGGATACCCTCTTCCACCGCGGCGCGCGTCGCGTGCATCGCATCCTCTATCCTGCTCTTCTTCTCCTTCATCCCGGTTTCGGTCGCGGCACCGACCTTGATCAGCGCAACCCCGCCACTGAGTTTGGCGGCGCGCTCCTGCAGCTTCTCCTTGTCGTATTCGCTGTTGGCTGCCTCGATCTGCGTGCGGAGGAACTGGATGCGCTTCTTGATCTCTGCCGCATCGCCGGCGCCATCGATGATCGTGGTTGCCTCCTTGTCCACTTCGATCCGCTTGGCCTGGCCGAGATCCGCTAGCTGGGCCTTTTCCAGAGACAGACCGACTTCCTCGGCGATCACCTTGCCGCCGGTCAGGATGGCAATGTCCTCGAGCATGGCGCGGCGCCGGTCACCGAATCCAGGTGCCTTGACGGCACAGGTCTTGAGGATGCCACGCAGGCTGTTCACCACCAGGGTCGCCAGGGCTTCGCCTTCGGTCTCTTCGGCGATGAGAAGCAGCGGTCTGCCGGCCTTGGCCACCTGTTCGAGCAGCGGCAACAGGCTCTGGATGTTGCTGATCTTCTTGTCGTGCAGCAGGATGTAAGGATCATCGAGCACGGCGAGCTGCTTGTCGGGGTTGCTGATGAAGTAGGGCGAAAGATAGCCGCGGTCGAACTGCATGCCTTCGACGACTTCGAGTTCATTCTCCAGACTCTTGCCGTCTTCGACGGTGATAACGCCTTCCTTGCCGACCTTTTCCATGGCCCGAGCGATGATGTCGCCGACGGCCGCATCGGAACTGGCGGATATGGAACCCACCTGGGCGATCTCCTTGCTGGTCGTGCACGGCTTCGAGAGCCGCTTCAATTCGCCGACGGTGGCGGCGACCGCCTGGTCGATGCCGCGCTTGAGATCCATCGGGTTCATGCCAGCCGCCACATACTTCATGCCCTCGTGCACGATCGCCTGGGCCAGCACCGTGGCAGTGGTGGTACCGTCGCCGGCCACGTCCGAGGTCTTGGCAGCGACTTCCCTGACCATCTGCGCACCCATGTTCTCGAACCTGTCCTCGAGTTCGATCTCCTTCGCCACCACGACGCCCGAGTTCGCGACCAGCGGCGGCCCGTAGGCGCGCTGCAAGATGACGTTGCGGCCGCTGGGCCCGAGGGTGACCTTGACGGCATCGGCGAGGACATTGACGCCATTGACGATCTTGGCGCGGGCCGCCTCGTGAAACAGAACCTGTTTTGCCGACATGACGGTCTCCTGGGCTGGTTGCACGAAATGAGCCGGCAAGCTCCGGGGCTCTGTGCCCGAGGCGCTCATCATAACCGCCGCACCCGAGGCTGCCAACAGCATAGGGCCGATCACCCGGCTGGGCTTGCGCTAGGTCAAGCAGATGTCATACGCAGCGCTTCCGACTCCTTCTCTGGCCCCGCGTACTGTATCAACGGCGATGCAGCGGCTGGCCGCGATCCCTTGCTCAGGGAGCATCTTCCTGCGACCAGAGGCATTTTCCCTTGCTCTCCCTGGATATCTCCGCCAGCACCCGTTCGTGCTCGGCGAGTTCTGCCGCGCTGGCACGCAGAACGACGATCGCCGGACGCAGCTCCCCCTGTTCCCCGAGATTCACATCGGCGGGCGCCACATCGAGATCCATGACCAGGCTCTCCTGGCCGCGCGTCATGGCCAGATACACCTCGGCCAGCAATTCGGCGTCGAGCAGCGCGCCGTGCAGGGTTCGTCCCGAGTTGTCTATCTGGTAATGGGAGCAGAGCGCGTTGAGCGAATGCTTGCGCCCCGGGTGCATCTCGCGCGCGAGCCGCAGCGTGTCCACCACGCCACTGCAGATCTGGCTCAACGAGTCCATCCCAGCCAGGCTCAATTCGTTGTCGATGAAGCCGACGTCGAAAGCAGCGTTGTGGATCACCAATTTGGCGCCGCGCAGGAAGTCGACGAACTCGGAGGCGATGGCGGCAAATCTTGGCTTGTCCTGCAGGAACTCGCTGGTCAGGCCATGCACCGCCTGGGCGCCGGCGTCTATGGGGCGTTCGGGGTTGAGATAGGTGTGAAAACGCCGCTGCGTCAGCTTGCGCCCGACCAGTTCGACGCAGCCGATTTCGATGACACGATCGCCGAGCCTGACTTCCAGCCCCGTGGTCTCGGTGTCAAGAATTATCTTTCGCACACTACTCTCCCAGGCTTTCCATGCCGCGGCGCGCCAGTGCGTCGGCACGCTCGTTGTCGACATGGCCGGCGTGCCCTCTGACCCAGATCCACTCGAGCTCATGGCGCGCTGCCTCGGCATCGAGCAGGCGCCACAGGTCCTCGTTCTTCACCGCCTGCTTGCCGGCGGTACGCCAACCGCGCCGCTTCCAGGCGTGTATCCACTCGCTGATGCCTTTTTGCACGTACTGCGAATCCGTATGCACGCGCGCGCGCACCGGCCGCTTCAGTTGGCGCAGGGCTTCGATCACGGCCGTCAGCTCCATGCGATTGTTGGTCGTCGCCTGGGCACCGCCACAGATCTCCTTCTCACGTACGCCCGTGCCCGCTGGCGTGCGCAGGATGGCGCCCCAGCCTCCGGGACCCGGGTTACCGCTGCAGGCGCCGTCGGCGAAAATATCGACGATGGTCGATTCCTTACTCATTTCTTTGTGCCACCGGAGCCAAGGCCTTGGCGCGGGCCCCCTGCCGGTGCCAGACCGGTGTGATCAGGCGCATGCCTTGTACCCGCTTGATCGCGCGGATGATATAGACGGCGCCAGCGATCGGCCACCAGCGGTTGCCCGCCAACTCCAGCAGACGCCAGCGCTGCAGCTCTGCGGTTCCCGGCGGCGCATAACAGCCGAAGCTCCCGGCCTGGGTCTCGAAGCTGAGCAAGGCGAACCAGTCCTTCAATCGCTGCACGCTCAGGTATTGCCCGCGCCAGGGCGCCGCCGCGTCGCGCCGCGCAAACTTGCGCCGCATCCCCCAGAGGCTGTAGGGATTGAAGCCGCTGAGTATCACCTGCCCCTCCGGCACCAGCACCCGCTCCACCTCGCGCAGAATGCGGTGCGGCTGCGTATCGAACTCGAGCACGTGGGGCATGAGCACCAGATCGACGCTGCCGCTGGCCAATGGCAGTTGCCAGGGACTGGCGCGAACAGCGAGCTGTGGCGTATGGCAGTCATCGCAGCGGAGCTGGAAGGGCATGCGGTTGGCGCGCAGAAAATCGTGCTCGGCCAGACCGAGTTGCAGAGCGTTGAAGCCGAAGATATCGGCGACGAGCAGGTCGTATTTGCTCCTCTCCCAGGCCAGTATGTACTGCCCCTGGGCGGTGGCGAGCCAAGCGTCGAATCCCTGAATTGACATCGTGTCCCGAAGTGTGACAATGGGCTGCTATGAACCTCGATACCGTGACCGACAGCGGTCTTCAAATCATTCCCTTGCGCGCCTTCCGCGACAACTACATCTGGCTGCTGCGCCGCGGCCAGTTTGCCGCGCTGGTCGATCCGGGCGATGCGGCGCCGGCCCTGGCCTATCTCGAAGCCGAGCGGCTGAAGCTCGCCGCCATCCTCATTACCCACCACCACGAAGACCATGCCGGCGGCGTCGATGGCATCCTGATGCAGCTGCAGTACGACGCCCCGATCCCGGTATACGGCCCGGCAGCCGAGAACATCGCCGGCGTGAACCAGTCCCTGGTCGACGGCGATCGGGTCCATTTGCCGGCTCTCGAGGCCAGCTTCGAAGTGATCGCCGTGCCCGGACATACGCGCGGACACATCGCCTATTATGGCCGAAAGCTGTGCGCCTGTGGCGTCCTGTTCTGCGGCGACACGCTCTTCGCCGCTGGCTGCGGCCGCGTCTTCGAAGGTACGCCGGCGCAGATGTGGCACTCCCTGGCCCGGCTGGCGGCGCTGCCCGCGGCGACGCGGGTGTACTGCGCCCACGAATACACTGAGGCCAACATCCGTTTCGCCCTGGCCGTCGAACCGGACAATGCTGCGCTGAGCGAGCGCGCGGCGGCAGTGGCGCGCCTGCGCCAAGCCGATTTGCCGACCGTGCCATCGACGCTCGCCGACGAGCTCGCCACCAATCCCTTCCTGCGCTACGATCAGCCGACGGTGCGCAGCGCAGCGGAAAGAGTCAGCGGCGAGGGACAGCCCGATGCAATCGCCGTGTTCACCGCCATCCGCGCCTGGAAGAACAAGTTTTGAGACGACTGGGGGCAGCGCTGGGCGGCCAGATATAATTCGTCCATGCCATTCCCGCTGCGACTTCTGCAACCGCTGTGCTGCATTTGCCTCTTACTGTTCCTGCCCGCCGTGGCTGCCGCACAGAGCGCATTGCCGCCAGCCCTCGATGCGGCCCTGAATGCCGGCGCCGACTTCTCGCTGGCGCGCGAAACCGCCCTCGAAGTCGTCGAGGATCTGCCGCCGGTCCCCACCATCGATCTCACGGCAACCCCGGACGACCTCTGGCAAAGGATCAGGGATGGCTTCGCCATGCCGAACCTCGATGGCCCGCTGGTCGCCGACCGCCAGGCCTGGTACCTGAACCGGCCGGAGATGCTCAAGCAATTGTTCGAGCGCAGCCACCGCTATCTCTATTACATCGTCGATGAACTGCAAAAGCGCGGCATGCCAACGGAACTTGCCTTGCTGCCGATAGTGGAAAGCGCCTACAACCCCATGGCCTACTCCCGCGCCCGGGCTTCCGGCATCTGGCAGTTCATTCCGTCGACGGGCAAGAACTACCGACTCGAGCAGACCTGGTGGCGCGACCAGCGACGCGACATCATCGCCTCGACCGGCGCTGCGCTCGATTATCTGCAGGCCATCTATGAGATGAACGGCGACTGGCATCTCGCGCTGGCCTCCTACAACTGGGGTGAAAACGCCGTTGCCCGGGCCATGGCCAAGAACGAGGCCAAGGGCCTGCCGACAGACTACATGAGTCTCAACATGCCGCTCGAGACGCGCTACTACGTGCCGAAATTGCAGGCGCTGAAGAACATCATCGCCCACCCCGAACTATTCGGCGTACGCCTCGACCCGATTCCCAACCAGGCCTACTTCGGCACGGTCAATAAGACCGCCGACATGGACGTCTCGTTGGCGGCGAAACTGGCCGAAACACCGCTGGCGGAGTTCATGGCGCTCAATCCCTCCTACAACCGGCCGGTGATCCCGGTTGGCAAGGGCGGCCCGCTGCTCCTGCCCAGCGACAAGGTGCAGGTCTTCCTGGCCAATCTGCAGAACCACGAACAGTTGGAAAAGCCGCTGTCCACCTGGCATACCTACACGATGAAGAAAGGCGAGAAGTTCGATAAGATCGCCACCCGCTTCGGCATCAGCCCGACCAGCCTGCGGCAAATCAACGGCATCACCCGGCGCACCCGGGTCGCCGCCGGCACGACCCTGCTGGTGCCGCGCAAGGGCGCGCATACCAGCGCCAATCTGCAAGCCGTCAACCTGCCCCTGACACTGCCCGACCTGCCGAAGGCAGCAAAGGCTGCCAAGGGCAAGAAGAAATCAGCCGGCAAGGCGCAGAAGGGCAAGAAGCCCGTGCCGGCGAAGAAGCGCCTAGCACCCGCAGCCAAGAAACACCCGCCGGCGAAGAAGCGCTAGCACGACACAGCGTCGACGAAGTCGACGATCGCCGCCAGGATCGCCTCGGGCTGGTCGCGGTGCGGCGAGTGGCGGCAGTCCGGCAGGATCAGTTGTCGCGACTCCGGCACCCGCGCCGCGATGGCCTCCACCTGCCTGAGCGTGCCGTATTCGTCGTCTTCGCCCTGAATGACGAGCAGCGGACAGCTGATGCGCGGGAGATACTCCTCGATGTTCCAGGGGCGCAGACGCGGATCGAGCCAGATGTCGGTCCAGCCCCAGAAGGTCTTGTGTACATCGCGATGGTAGCGGCTGAGCTTCTCCGCCAGGTCGGTGGTCTCGAAGGCGCGCTTGGCTGCCGCAACGCTGGCCATCGTCACGTCTTCGACGAAGACGTGGGCCGCCATGGTGATCACCCCCGACAGCGGCCCGCAGCCGGCGCCAGCGTAGATAAGAGCGATCGAACCGCCGTCGGAGTGACCGATCAGCACCGGCTTGTCGATGGCTAGCGCGGCGAGCAGATCGGGCAGCGCCTGCAACGCCTCGCGATGCATGAAGTCGGGCCCATGCCTGCCCTCCAGCACATCGGACTGGCCGTAGCCGTAGCGCGAATAGACCAGGGTGCGACAACCGGTTGCATGGGCCACGCGGGCCGGAAAATCGCGCCACATGGCGACGCTGCCCAGGCCCTCGTGGAGGAATACCAGAGGCGGACGATTGAGTTGATGCGCCGGATATTCCAGGCATTCGAGCCGGTGCCCGGCAGCGAGCACGAGAGAAGTAGCGGGCTGCATCAGACCCCTTGCACCGCGCCTCAGGCTTTGCGCAGCTTGAAGCGCTGAATCTTGCCGGTTGCCGTCTTCGGCAGTTCATCCTTGAACTCCAGCCAGCGCGGATACTTGTAGGGCGCAAGCCGGGTCTTGACATGCTGTTGCAGTTCCTCGGCGAGCTGTTCCGTCGCACGAAAGCCCGGCTTGAGTACGACGTAGGCCTTGGGCTTGACCAGTTCATCCGCGTCGGTATGCCCCACCACCGCCGCTTCGAGCACCGCGTCATGGGTCATCAACGCGGCCTCGACCTCGAACGGCGAGACGTAGATGCCCGACACCTTGAGCATGTCATCGGTGCGGCCGCAGTAGGTGTAATAGCCATCCGCATCCACCACGTACTTGTCGCCGCTGCGGGTCCAGGGACCCATGAAGGTGTTCTTGGTCTTGTCGCGATTGTTCCAGTACATCAGCGCCGAGGTCGGGCCGCTGATCTGCAATTCGCCTATCTCGCCCGGCGCCACGGCATTGCCCGCCTCGTTCACCAAGCGCAGTTCGTAGCCGGGTACGGCGCGGCCGGTGGTGCCGTAGCGCACCTCGCCCGGACGGTTGGAGAGAAAAATGTGCAGCATCTCGGTGGAGCCTATGCCGTCGAGAATCTCGACCCCGAAATGTTCGGTGAAGCGCCGGCCGATATCCGCCGGCAGCGGCTCGCCGGCCGAGGTGCACACGCGCATTCCCAGCGCCTCGCGGCGGGGCAGGTCCGGGCTGGCCAGCATGGCGGCGTAGAGGGTGGGCACGCCGTAGAAGATCGTCGGCCGGTATTTCACCAGCCGCGCGAACACTGCAGCCGGCGTCGGCCGCTCCGCCATGAGGATGGCGGTGGCGCCGACCGCCATCGGGAAGGTCAAACCGTTGCCCAGGCCGTAGGCGAAGAACAGCTTGGCGGCGGAATACACCACGTCGTCTTCGCGTATGCCGAGCACGGCCCGGGCGTAAAGCTCTGCGGTCGCCATCAGGTGCGAGTGCAGATGAACGGTACCCTTGGGCGTGCCCGTCGAACCCGATGAATAGAGCCAGAAGCAGGGATCGTCGCGGGTGGTGGGCGCCGTCTCGAACTGGTCGGACGCGGTGGCCAGCAGCCTGTCGAGCAGCACCTCGCCATTGGCGCCGCTGACGATCACGTGGCGCAGCGTCTTCTGCCCGGCGACGATCGGGGCGAAGGCCGGCCACAGCGCCTCCGATACGACCAGGGCCTTGGCGCGCGAGTCGCCGAGCATGAAGTCGTAATCGCTGGCGGTGAGCAAGGTGTTGGCGGCAATGGGCACGATGCCGGCCTTGATCGCGCCCAGGAATACCGTGGGGAAATCGATGCTGTCGAGCAGGCAGACCATGATGCGATCCTCCTGCTCCAGGCCGAGCTTGGTCAGGACGTTGGCGGCGCGATTGACCCGTCCGGATAACTCCGCGTAGCTGTACTGGCCCTTGTCATCGATGAATGCCGTCTTGCCGCCGCGACCGGCGCGCAGATTGCGCTCGATCAGGTCGTATGCGGCATTGTAAGCGCGCGGAATGTGTAGCTCCGGCGGACTCTGGCGCTGGTCGGCGCTGCTCAGCTCTGGCATTGCGGTCTCCGCTAGTTAGTTGGACGATCAGTCTTTGGAAAACTCTATCGCACCCTCGGGCAGCAGATAGAGGACCAGGGCCCGGCCGCCCGTCACCGTCGGCGCATGCGAACTGTCGGCAGGATAGACCAGCCAGCCGCGTCCGTGGCCGTCGAACTTGGCGTCGTCGGCGTAGGGCATGATCATGTCGATTTCTCCATGCGGGTGGCGATGGCGTGGTCCTTTCACGTTCTCCATGTCGACCACATCGACGGAGAAACCCTGGCTTGCCGGCGAGGGTTTGATGACCCGCCCATACTTGATGCCGCCGCCCTCGTGCGCACACATCCAGCCGGCGGCTACCGCCTGCGCACAGGCGCTGGCGATGGCCTGAAAATCGGCGCCGCTGGCCGGAAACTCGGATTTCAGGAAGTCCGCCAGCCTGGCATCGAGCGTCCTACCGACGATCTTGCCGGTCACCTTGGAGATCAAGGGGAAAAACTCTTCTGGGGTCATCGCGGCTCTCCAGGTCAATTTCCGACTTCGCAGCTTACGCCGTTCGCTTTCCAGCGACACCCGCCAAATTAGAAAACGTTACACACATTATAGTGCTTGAACATTGAACATCAAGCGCTATACTTCACGAACGCAAACCATCCTTGCGACACGATCCGATTCCCTCATGGCCAATTCGCCCCAGGACGAAACCTACCTGCAGCAACTCGGCACGCGAGTCCGCGACACCCGCGCCCGACTCAACATGAGCCGCAAGACGCTCGCCGCCACCTCCGGCGTTTCCGAGCGCTATCTGGCGCAGTTGGAGGGGGGACACGGCAACATTTCGATTCTGCTCCTGCGCCAGGTGGCGCAGGCGCTGTCCCTGGCACTGCCCGACCTGCTGCGTGAGGAACGCGAGCGCACGGTGGAGTTGACCTTGCTCACCCACTACCTCGAACGGCTGTCTCCGAAGCGCTTGCTGCAGGCGAGGAGCATCCTCGTCTCCGCCTTTGGCGAACTGGACCCGCAGCAGCGCCGCAATCGCATTGCGTTGATCGGCCTGCGCGGCGCCGGCAAGTCGACCCTGGGACGGGAACTGGCGGACAGGCTGAAGCTCCCCTTCATAGAACTGGACCAGGAGATCGAGCGCGAGGCGGGCGTGCCGCTGGGGGAGATCTTCTCCCTCTACGGCCAGGCGGCCTACCGGCGCATGGAGCGGCGTTGCCTGGAAAACGTCTTGGAATTGCATACGCGCGCCGTCATCGCCGCGGGCGGCAGTCTGGTGAGCGAAGCCGATACCTACGAGACGCTGCGCGCCGCCTGCTTCACGGTCTGGCTCAAGGCGTCCTCGGAAGATCACATGGAGCGGGTCATCGCCCAGGGCGACCTGCGGCCCATGAGCGGACGCGAGGAAGCCATGGCGGACCTGCGTCACATCCTCGAAGAGCGCGACGCGCTCTACCGCATGGCGGACGCCACCATAGAAACCTCGGGGCGCAGCATCGAAGAGAGCCTCAAGCAATTGCTCAACGCGTACAATATTTCTTAGATGAAATGTTTATTAAAATATATTTCATTCCTCTGCTACCACGGCTTTGATCGATCCCCATCCACACCATCGCCCGGCGGCAGGCTTCATCGCCCGAGGAGATTCCATGAGCGCCACGCAGCTCACCTACGACACCGATCCTTCCGTCTATGCCCACTGGAAGCTTGGCTTTGCCGGGGCGGTCGCCACCCTCACCCTGGACATCGACGAGGACAAATGCATACGCCCCGGTTACAAGCTCAAGATGAATTCCTATGACCTCGGCGTCGACATCGAACTCAACGACGCGTTGCAGCGCATCCGCTTCGAGCACCCCGAGGTCAAGGCGGTGGTCATCACCAGCGCCAAGCCGCGCATGTTCTGCTCTGGCGCCAACATCTACATGCTCGGTCTGTCGAGCCATGGCTGGAAGGTCAACTTCTGCAAGTTCACCAACGAAACGCGCAATGGCATCGAGGATTCGAGCCGCTCCTCCGGCCTGAAGTTTCTCGCCGCCGTCAATGGCTCCTGTGCCGGCGGCGGCTACGAACTCGCGCTGGCCTGCGACGAGATCGTCATGGTCGATGACCGCTCGACCACGGTATCCCTGCCCGAAGTGCCCCTGCTCGGGGTCCTCCCCGGCACCGGCGGTCTGACGCGTCTGGTGGACAAGCGAAGGGTGCGCCGCGACCTGGCCGACGTCTTCTCCACCACCTCGGAAGGAGTGAGGGCGGAGCGGGCCAAAGCCTGGAAGCTGATCGACGATCACGCCAAGCCGCAACGCTTCGCCGAGATGGTGCACAGCCACGCCGAAAAGCTGGCCGCGCTCTCCGACCGGCCGGGCGGCGCCGGCGTCAAGCTGGGACCGTTGCACCGGCAGATCTCCGACGGCGGCTATCGCTACGACAGCGTCGATGTGCAAATCGACCGCGCCGCCCGCAGCGCCACCATCATCCTGCGCGGACCCGAAGGCGAGCCGGCGAGCGATATCGCCGCCATAATGGCGCTCGGCGACCAGTGGGCGGCGCTCAAGTTCGCCCGCGAACTCGACGATGCCATCCTGATGCTGCGCACCAACGACGCCGAAATCGGCACCTGGGTCTTCAAGTCGCAGGGGAGCATCGCCGCCGTGCTCGCACTCGACGCGACGCTGCTGGCACACCGCGACCACTGGCTGGTGCGCGAAACCACCAACTTCCTGCGCCGCACGCTGCGCCGCATCGACGTCTCCTCCCGTTCGATCTTCGCCTTGGTGGAGCCTGGATCCTGCTTTGCCGGCACCCTGCTCGAGCTGCTGCTCGCCGCCGATCGCAGCTATATGCTCGCTAGCGAGGAAAGCAACGCGCCGCACCTGGCATTGTCGGCGATGAACTTCGGGCCGCTCGCCATGAACAACGAACTCACCCGCCTGCAGACGCGCTTCTGCCTGGAAGAAGACCCGGTCGCCGCGGCGCGCGCTGCCCTTGGCCGCCAACTCGGCGCCAGCGAGGCCGCCGAATTGGGCCTGGTCACGTTCACACCAGACGCGCTCGACTGGAGTGATGAAATCCGCATCGCCCTGGAGGAGCGCGCCAGCCTCTCCCCCGACGCACTGACCGGCATGGAAGCCAGCCTGCGCTTCGCCGGCCGCGAGACCATGGACACGCGCATCTTCGGCCGGCTGACCGCCTGGCAGAACTGGATCTTCCAGCGCCCCAACGCCGTCGGCGAGCGCGGTGCGCTGAAGGTCTACGGCGGCGGCACCAAGGCGCAGTTCAACTGGGAAAGGGTGTAAGTGAAACAGCCCCCACGCTCACTTCCTTCGCTGCCCCCCGCGGGGGCCCAGGCCTCCTTCGGGGCGGCCCTTCAGGAGTCCTGACATGGCCATCGATTATTCCGAGAAGATACCCAACAACGTCGATCTCGCCGGCAACAAGACGCTGCAGCGCGCGCTCGAGCACTGGCAGCCTGCCTACCAGCAATGGTGGGCTGAGATGGGTCCGGACGATTCACAGACCTTCGCGGTCTACCTGCGCACCGCCATCAGCGTCGAAGCCAAGGGCTGGGCGCACTTCGACTACGTGAAGATGCCCGACTACCGCTGGGGCATCTTCCTGGCGCCGGCAGAGCCCGAGCGCAAGGTCAATTTCGGCGCGCACAAGGGCGAGGCCGCCTGGCAGGAAGTACCCGGCGAGTATCGCTCGACCCTGCGCCGCATCATCGTGACCCAGGGCGACACCGAGCCGGCCTCGGTCGAGCAGCAACGCCATCTGGGCCTCACCTGCCCCTCGCTCTACGACCTGCGCAATATCTACCAGGTCAACGTCGAGGAAGGACGTCACCTGTGGGCCATGGTCTACCTGCTGCACGCGCACTTCGGCCGCGACGGGCGCGAGGAAGGCGAGGCGCTGCTCGAGCGCCGTTCCGGCGACGCCGACAATCCACGCATCCTCACCGCCTTCAACGAGAAGACACCCGACTGGCTGTCCTTCTTCATGTTCACCTTCATCACCGACCGCGATGGAAAATTCCAGTTGGCAGCGCTGGCCGAGTCGGGTTTCGATCCGCTGTCGCGCACCTGCCGCTTCATGCTGACCGAGGAGGCGCATCACCTGTTCGTCGGCGAATCGGGCGTGGCGCGCATCATCCAGCGCAGCTGCGAAGTCATGGCGCAGCACAAGACCGACGATGTGGCGCGACTGCGCAGCCTGGGCGTCATCGATCTGCCGACGCTGCAGAAATACCTCAATTTCCATTACAGCGTCACCTCGGACCTCTATGGCACCGAAGTCTCCTCCAACGCCGCCTCCTTCTACACCAACGGCCTGAAGGGGCGCTTTGATGAGACGAAGATCGACGACGACCACCGCCTCGAAGGCTCGGAGTACGCTTACCAGGACGTGGTCGGCGATCAGATCGTCACCCGCCACGCCCAGGCGGTCACCGTCCTCAACGAGCGCCTGCGCAACGACTGGGTGGCCGACGTGCAGGCGGGGATAGACCGCTGGAACAAGGTGCCAGCCAAGCTCGGCATCCCCTTCAAGTTCACCCTGCCGCACAAGGGTTTCAACCGCAAGATCGGTCTCTTCGCCGGGCACCACATCAGCCCGGAAGGCAAGATCATGTCCGAGGCCGAATGGACCCGCCAACACGCCAATTGGATGCCGACCGAGCAGGACAGGCTATTCGTGCATTCCCTGATGGGCCGCGTCGTCGAACCAGGCAAGTTCGCCGGCTACATCGCGCCGCCGGCGCGCGGCATCAACAACCAGCCGGTAGATTTCGAGTATGTGCGCTTCAACTAGCCTCGTGGCGCGAGTAGCGGACCTTGCCGCCGGGCCGTCCCAAGGCGAGGCAGCGTGCGACATGGAGTCCCGCAGGGACGAACGACCGTCACCCCCTTGCTCGGCAAGGGGGCCGGGGGGAATGCCCCGCCTTGCCGCCGGGCCGCCCCAAGGCGAGGCAGCGTGCGACATGGAGTCCCGCAGGGACGAACGAGCGTCACCCCCTTGCTCGGCAAGGGGGCTGGGGGGAATGTAGATCATGACAGAACTCGTCCGCCAGCATCTGATCGATCCGGAGATCTGCATACGCTGCAACACCTGCGAAGAGACCTGCCCGATCGACGCGATCACGCACGATACGCGCAACTACGTCGTCAATTTCGACATCTGCAACTGGTGCAACGACTGCATTTCGCCCTGCCCCACCGGCGCCATCGACAATTTCCGCAACGTCGCCAGGAGCAAACCATACACGCTGCCCGAGCAGTTGGGCTGGGACGAGTTGCCGCCGCCGGGCGAAGCCGAGGAACAGACCACCGGCGACCTGCCGGCGGAGGTCGCCCAGGCCACAGCCATCGCCCAGTCGGGTCAGGGCGGGCCGACCACCCCGCCCTGGTCCGCGGCACATCCCTACGTCAACCTCTACCCCCCGCAGCGACCCGTCGTCGCCACCGTCATGGGCAATCGCCGCCTGACCGGTGACAGCGCCAGCGCCGACATCAGGCACATCGTGCTCGACTTCGGGGTCATCGCCTTTCCGGTGCTCGAGGGCCAATCGATAGGCATCATCCCGCCGGGCGCCGACGAAAAAGGCCGGCCGCACGCCATGCGCCTGTATTCGGTATCGAGTCCCCGCGACGGCGAGCGCCCCGGCTACAACAACCTGGCGCTGACCGTCAAACGCGTGGTCGAGGACCACCAGGGAAATCCGGCCAAGGGCCTATGCTCGAATTACGTCTGCGACCTGGCCAAGGGCGACAAGGTGAACGTCTGCGGCCCCTATGGCAGCACCTTCCTCATGCCCAACCACCCGGGTTCCTCGCTGCTGATGATCTGCACCGGCACCGGCAGCGCTTCGATGCGGGCGATGACCGAGCGACGCAGGCGGCGCATGGCGCTCAACGAAGGCGGCGAATTGATGCTGTTCTTCGGCGCCCGCTCGGCCTCCGAACTGCCCTACTTCGGACCGCTGACCAAGCTGCCGAAGGAACTGATCGACATCAACTTCGCCTTCTCCCGCGTGCCCGGTCAGCCCAAGCAGTACGTGCAGGAAAAGATCAGGGAGCGCGGCGAGGACGTCATGCGTCTGCTGCGCGACGACAACTGCTACATCTATATCTGTGGCCTCAAAGGCATGGAAGCCGGCGTCGAAGCAGCGCTGCGCGACGTCTGCCGCAGCCACGGCGAGGACTGGACGGCCATGCTGCCCGGACTGCGGGCGCAGAGCCGCTACCACGTCGAGACCTACTGATCGAGCCTAGTCGCTAGCAGGCAGACCTGGCGCAGCATTGGCGCTATGGAACCCGGTAGAGGCAATGCACCGGGGGGCCGCTGCCGGTCCCGCTGGAATGAAGCGCCTTGAGCAGCTCCGCCATCTGGAACCGCATCGCCGCGGGCTTCTGCGGCAAGGCGGCAGTTCTGTCACAGCGCGGTCGCCGCAGTATGCGAATCGAAGAACCGAACCGAATTGCGTCCCGCGTCTTTGGCTTGATACATCGCCACGTCGGCCCAGCGCAGAATGTCGTCTTGCCCGGCTTCAGTAGCGCCGAACAAGGCCACACCGATGCTCGCCGTACAGCGGTGCTCAACCGTCGTATCGGCACTTCCCTCGCGTCTGATGGTCAACACATAGGGCCTCGATAAGGCAGCGCGAATCTTCTCGGCAACGGCCCTGGCCTGGGCAACGGACTCGGCCTCGTCCCGTTTCAATTCACCGAGCATCACCACGAACTCGTCGCCACCGAAGCGTGCCGCGGTATCCACCTTGCGCACGCAAGCGTTGAGCCGGGCCGCCGCATCGATCAGCAGCAAGTCGCCCACTTCATGCCCCTGTGCATCGTTGAGCGGCTTGAAGTTGTCCAGATCGATGAACATCAGCGCACCGTAGTGGCCATTGCGCTTGGCAGCCGCCATGGCCTGCCCGAGGCGGTCTTGTAGCAGGCGGCGATTGGGAAGATGGGTCAGGGCATCGTTGAACGCCAGGTCGTGAATCTCTTCCTCGAGACGCTTGCGCTCGGTCACCTCCACGCTCATCGAAAGCAAGCATGGCTCGCCCTGCAAATCGATGATACGGCCAGACACTTCGAGTATGCCGATTTGTCCGCTGCGGTTACGAAAATCAACCGGGAAGCCGTCGACACTGCCCTGTTCGCTGATGCGTTGCACGAGCTTTTCGCGCTGTGCAAGATTGACATAGGTGCCCAGCTCGGCCACGGTGCGTCCAATCGCCTCGACCCGCGTATAACCGTAAAGGCGCAATGCGGCATCGTTGGCGTCCAGTATCTTTCCGTCGGCAAGCCTGCTGACTACGATGCCGATCGGACTGGCCTTGAATATCGCCGACAGACGGGCCTCGCTGTCCTGTAGCGCGCTCTCGGCGCGTTTCTGCTCGGTTACATCATGGATGATGGAAAAGAGCAGGCCGCGCCCGCCCACCTCGATCGGAGAGGAGCGAACCTCTACCGAGCGCACTTCCCCACTGGCAATGCGGTGGGGAAAGATGAAGACATTGCGCTCATGATGGCTGACCTGGGCCCGCCTATGGGCTATTTCAGCGGGCGACAGGGTGTTGATTTGGTCTATCCGCATGGTCTTGAGGCTGGCGACCGGGTAGCCATAGAAGCGGGCTGCCGCGGCGTTGGCATCGACGATGCTCCCGGATTCCGGTTCGATCAACAGCATGACGGAATCGTTTTGCTCGAACATCCGGCGAAAACGGGCTTCGCTCTCCTCCAGCGCCTCCACCATTTGCTTGCGCTCGGTAATGTCGCGCGTCAAGCCGAGCAATGCGCTTATCTTTCCCTGAGGGTCTCGCAAGGGCACCGCATGGGTTTTCAGCCAGCGAGCCCCCCCCTTGAGGCCCTCGATCTCGAACGCGAGGTCGCCCGATTCCCCCGCAAAGACTCTCTGCGTCAGCGCCATGAACCGGTCCCGGTGCTCGGGCTTCACCAACTGCTGCACTTTCCCGCCCAAGGCCTGTTTCAAGGTATCCGCCTCGATCATGTCCAGTCCGGCGCGATTTATTGCCGATAGTGTGCCATCTGCTGCCATTTGCATGACGCACTCCGGCTCGGTCTCGATGATGGTGCTGAGTTCCGATTGGGCGCGGACCAGCAACGCACGGCGGCGAGCAGCCAGCTGGAAGAAGAACAGCGTGGTAGCAATGACGAGCAAGAAGCCGCCGATATGCCAATACAGGGAAACACGCCAGCCGGCGAATACCGCGTCGTATTCACGGGAGGCGATGACTGCGAGCGGCGCATCGGGGAGATTCCGGAAAACCGATAGCTTCTTCACCGGCGTAAATTTGTTTATGTTCAGATGGCGCGTCATCGGCAAGCCCGAGCTGATGTGTCCCGTGTAGGCGATGCCCCCTTGAAGGCTCTTGCCTATGTTGCCCACGTCCGGGACCATATTCAGGATGTCGCCATCGAGATTGATCAGTACCGCCTGGACACCCGATTCATTCGGGGCGAGCGTAAGCGCCTCGTTGAAGTACTTCGAATCCAGCGAGGCAACGACAACACCGGAGAAGCGACCATTCTTGTCGCGCACAACACGAGACAATGACGTGACCGTGACGCCATCGAAGGCCTTGAAGGGCCTTACGATCTTGAACGCATCCCTTTCCGGCGCGCCGCGGTGATATTTGAAGTATTCTCGGCCAGACGCATCTTTGCCGACAGACTCCTCCCGCGCATCGGCTTGTATGAGGCCTCTGGCATCGACGATGGCCAGGTTGCGAAGTTCAGGCAACTGGCGCATATAGACTTTCAGCCGCCTGTTCCTATCGGCAGAAGACCAATCCGGGTGATCAGACAGATCGTCGATGATGCTTCCCAGCATCAGGCCGACGCTGC
>Ga0172380_10003211_pt1 | contig 23034 bp, 24 predicted proteins | sample Leawe162metaG_FD_119747 | JGI IMG/M metagenome (GOLD analysis project Ga0172380, IMG submission 119747) | Leachate microbial communities from a municipal landfill in Southern Ontario, Canada - Leachate well 162 metaG | ecosystem: Engineered > Solid waste > Landfill > Unclassified | place...
CGACGGCCAAGTCTATGCGGTGATCATGATGCCGGAAAAGACCGGCGCCTACTGCAAATTCGCCAACGGTACGATCCCATCGACGTGCACGAACTCGGCGACGATCGCCGCGTATCCGACCTGTAAGTAAACAAAACGTTTTCAAGTGCTACGGGCCTGGGCAACCAAACCCGCTCAAAGATGTTGATATTCCCATGAGATAAGGATCATCGAGTGTATACGATGTACGGGCTTCACTGTAGTGAAATAATTATCCAACAATAAAGATACGATCCGTTATCTCACGGGGTATACTGAGCTGATGGAACCGCTCACCGACGCTGAAGCGCGCGCTCTCGAGGGCCGCGCGAATGCGATCCGGCAGACCATCATAGAAATGCTTGTCGCCGCGGGCTCCGGACACACCGCGGGGCCGCTCGGCATGGCGGATATTTTCGCTGCACTCTATTTTCGCGTGCTCCGTCACGATCCAAAGAATCCCGACTGGCCAGAACGCGATCGGCTCGTGCTCTCCAATGGCCACATCGTGCCCGTACGCTACGCCGCGATGGCACATGCAGGGTATTTTCCCGTCGAGGAGTGCCTCACACTTCGCAAATTCGGTTCACGTCTCCAGGGTCATCCCGAGCGCTTGAAATTGCCGGGGCTCGAGACCACGTCCGGACCGCTCGGATCAGGACTGTCCCAAGCCGCAGGCATGGCATATGCCTCACGAATGAACGGCGAGAAGAATCGGATCTTTTGCGCAATGTCCGACGGCGAACACGATTGCGGAAATACATGGGAAGCGGCGATGTGGGCGGGTGCCAACAAACTTTCGAATCTCACGGGCATCATCGATCGCAATAATATCCAGATCGACGGCTACACGGAGAGCATTATGCCGCTCGAACCGTTCCGCGAAAAATACGAATCGTTCGGCTGGCACGTCCTTGAGATAGATGGCCACAACATCCCGCAATTCATCCAGGCCTGCAGCGAGGCGGCGGCGATCTACGAAAAGCCGACGCTCATCATGGCGCACACCATCCCGGGCAAAGGTATTCGTTCCATAGAACGCGATTACCGCTGGCACGGCAAGCCGCCGAGCAGAGAAGAAGCCGAACGGTTCTTGCATGAACTACGCACGATGGAAGGAAAAATTACGAGCGAGCACCAATAGTATGCAGGTACGCGACGCAGGCACCGGATTTGTGATAAAGCTGGAACGTGGCGAGGACGTCATCCCGACGCTCACCGATTTTTGTACGCGACGCGGTATCCGCGCCGCGGTCTTCCAGGGCATTGGGGCTGTTGAGCGCGTAAAGATAGGGTATTACGACCTGAGAAAGAAAGAATATTTCTTCCGCGATGAGCCGGGCGTGTTCGAGGTCGCATCGATGCAGGGCAACGTGGCGCTTGTCGATGGGAAACCATTCATTCACGCGCATGCAGTGCTCTCGCGCTGCGACGAATCGTGCGCGTGCATCGGCGCCCATATAAAAGAAGCGTTCGTCGCTGTCACGCTCGAGATCTATTTGACCCCGCTCGACATCGCCATCTCACGAAAGCCGGACGAATCCATCGGCCTCAAATTGCTCGACCTATGATCAACCCGGACGCAAAACTAAGAGAAGATATCTTTGGGACGACGGCCTCCGCCGCCAAGGCTATGGAGGCGACCCGCGACGGATTTGGCAAAGGACTCGTAGAGGCGGCAGACGCCGACGAGCGCGTGATCGCTCTGTGCGCCGACCTTTCCGAGTCGACGCGCATGCTTGAATTCCAGAAAAAGTATCCGGCGCGCTTCATCGAGGTGGGCGTGGCCGAACAGAATCTCGCGGCACTCGGTGCCGGATTCGCAGCCTACGGGAAAATACCGTTCATCACGTCGTACGCGACCTTTAGCCCGGGCCGCAATAACGAACAGATACGTACCACTATCGCGCTCAACAACGTGCCGGTGAAAATAATAGGTTCGCACGCGGGTGTATCGGTGGGGCCGGACGGCGCTACTCACCAGGCGCTCGAGGACATCGCGCTTATGCGGGTTCAACCGAACATGACGGTGCTCTCGCCGTGTGATGCGGAAGAAGCGCGCAAGGCCACCATCGCGGCCGCACAGTTCGATGGGCCCGTCTATATGCGCCTCGGACGCGAGAAAACGCCGGTCATGACGAGTCAGGATACGTTGTTTACGATAGGGAAGGCGAATGTCCTTTGGCAGCCGCATGGTGACACTGTGCGACAGGTGGCGATCTTTGCAACGGGACCGCTGCTCCACAATGCCCTCCTGGCCGCACGAGAACTCGAAGCTACAGGAATACCTGTGTCGGTGATCAATATCCATACGATAAAGCCGCTCGATACGGAAACGATCGTGCGCGAAGCACGCGCTGCCGGCGCAGTCGTTACAGTTGAGGAACACCAGGTCGCGGGCGGGTTGGGGAGTGCGATCGCCGAACTTCTTTCGCAAGAATGTCCGGTACCCATAGAATTCATCGGCGTGCATGACCAATTTGGACAGAGCGGGGAGCCAAAAGAGCTCATCGCGCACTACGGCATGGACCCCGAACATGTATATGCGGCAGCGAAAAAAGCGGTCGCGCGCAAAGCATCATGAATCTCGAAAGGAAGAGGTCAAAGGGTTTGTCGAGACGCTCTTTCCTGGGCGCAGCAGTCAGCCTGCCCGTGCTTGGTGCGGTCGATGCTCTCGCGGGGCAGACGAATGTGCCGCTTCCCCCTGAGCGTCCAGCGATCAAGAGCGAAGAAATACCATCAAAATTAAAAGTCTTTCTGGAGGCGCCTGCACGGAAACGAGAATACAGTATGGGTGTTCTCAAGGGGGCGCATTTTGGCGAACCCCTGAGCGATTATCTCGGCCTCGACAGCGAGGTGCCCGAAAAGGCCCAGATCGATTTTCGGTATCAGCTTGGACGACTGTGGAAGCAGAAATTGGAGCGGAAAGACAAGAAGACAGGGAAGCCCGTTCCGCGATCGAGCGCTACTTTGGAAGAAATAGAAAAGATGCTTCTCCCGTATGACGTAGATAAGGTAAGGAAAATGGACATTGCCGGCTACCGAGACGAGATCGCGCAATCGATGAAAGAGGTCCGCGCTTCGATAGATCTCGACCGCATCGCGCAGATCGGGAAATTCTCAGGGTTCGATGATGACCAGGTGCGGCTTCTCAAAGAGCTGGAAAAACGGATCACGCCCACGACCATCCTTGCCTATGCGCTCACCGAGATCATGCCGACGAAGGGCGCTGCCAGCGTACGAGGGGTTCAGGTGCTCGATTTCATTTTGCGCAACGGTGGTCCGGATTTCGTAGAACGTATTCCCGCACTCTACGACAGCATGCTTTCTTTCGGCCCGTATCAATTCACGAGCCATGCACTCCTCGACGTCGGTCGCGTCCGACAGGGCGCTTCGATGATGAACGGCATTACAAGGAACAAGAAGAACATATTGCCGGGAAGCGTGGTCAAGCTACGCGGAACTGAGCACCACAAAGCGGCGTACTGCTTCGCGTTGTATAACCTCGCTGCGGTCGTCGAACAATTCGACGAGAAGCGTGCGCAGAAACTCCTCCGGCCTGATATTCTCGCAGCTCTCACCCCATCGCTCATCGCTGAATATATCGCCTCGGCGCATCATTTGCCGGCGAACGCGCGGCGCTCACTGCGTTCGTATGCGGACCAACTCATCCGCGCGCACGATCACCCCGATAAAAAGAAACGATTCGACCCGTATATCGGCCATGCAGCAGCAGCCGGAGTCTCGGGGTATGTGAACAAAACGCGCGATAACCTGGCCGCGCTCAAAAAGATGTACGGTTGGACATTATAAAAAATTGGGCCCGCGACGTGCGGGCCCAAGTATCTGCGCAATGCAGTGGAAAGATCAGGTGGTCGGTAGCAGTTTGACGCACCGGCGCGGATCGCTGTAGAAAGAAAGCGTTCCGAACGTGCCGACGGCCGACAGCTTCGAGAAGAAAGCGATCCCCGCTTTCTTTTTTGTTATCCCGAGCTGCTTCTGCCCTTTTTCCGAGAGCCTGGAAAGCGCGTCATCAGATAGCTTCCAGTACCTGACGCACTCCCATCCCCGCGGCAATCGCTGCGTCTTCCACGCCCCGTGGTAGACCTCGCTGGCGATGGCACGGTTCTCTTCCCACGCGCGCACTTCCGAAGGCGGCATATTGAGCGGCTTATTCACCGCACTGATCTGCCCCTTCTGGTACGCAAGTCCGCAGATGGTCTTTGGCCACTGCGGGTCCGGGTCATCCCTGCGCGCGATCGTCGTGATCGCGATCAGGTACCGAGTGCCGCGCATTTGATCGCGGCTTTCACGGTGGATGACATTGGTCAGACATTCGATCTCGTGCTCAATGAATTGCTCGTGCGCATGCGCACTCGCCTTCAGTGAATCGACGATCGAGCCGAGCGTAACGCCCATCACGACCGCACAGATCGAGGCGATGGTTAATCGCCGTACTCTACGCACTCTACTGATCATCACTCGCTCCTACCCTATGGTTGGATCGAGTGACTCATGCTCTCTGTCGTACGTCCCTGCGGTGCTGCCCGTCTAAGAAGCGGGAAGTCACCATTCTCTATACATAATAACACTAAAAGACTATAAAGTCAATATGCCACAAAATGGCTTGAAACGGCTATAAAGCGGTCGCTTTGAAATCGGCCGGACGTCGCGAATACCATTCTTCGATCTGTTCTGCAGTAAGCAATCCTTTTTGGGCACCGATCTCCTGAACGACGGATGCGGAATTGATGTGGCCGCGCAACAGCGCTTCCGCGACCGGGAGGCCTTTTATGATGTACGAAACGGTGGTCGCCGCGGACGCATCGCCCGCGCCGGTGCGTTCGAGCGGCGGTTTCGGATCGGGATACATCGGCGCGCGCCATGCGTCGCCGCTCTCATCCATCGCATACGAGCCGTTGCGCCCGTCGGTGATGACCGCCATCTTGCAGCCAAGCGCGCGCAAGCCGTTCAAGAGCATCGCGACATCGTGTTCATGCGAATTCAGTATGGTCTGCGCCTCTTCCTTATTGCAAAAGAGAAGATCGGTGCGCGCATACACATCAGCGAGCTTCTCCGTACCGAGACGTATCTGGAATGTGCCCGGCTGGAAGGCGAGTTTCGTTGACGGGTGTTTGGCAAGCGCATTCATGAGCTCGTGATGGTAGGGTTCGGAATTCGCCGCGAGCGAAGAAAAGTATATCCACTTGGGGCTCTCGCTGAGATCCGGCACGGTGTAGTCGTACTCCTCGTGCTTCACCAAGATGGTGCGCTCGCTTTCGTACCAAAGCACGTAGTGATAATTGGTGGGGCGCACGGGATCGATCACCATGAACGAGGTGTCGACATGCTCACTCTTCAACACCTGAAGACACTCTTCGCCATAACGTTCTTTGCCGATGTATGCACGCAGAGCGGCATTGAGTCCGAGTCGCGCCGCGGCGACGGCGGCATTCGACGCGTTGCCCACAGCGGGCACGAGCACGAAGAATTCGTACGGGATCTTGTCGCCCCAGCGCATGCTGATCTCGCAGTTCTCGTCGTCGATACCGCAATGTACGCGCGCCTCTTTCAGGCGGATGAACGGTTCAGTGACGATATCGCCGATAGCAAGCATGTCGATTGCGGCCATAATGGGAATATTGTAGCATCCGTCCGGAACAGCGGATGCGATCCGCACATGATCGGAGAAATAGGATGATAACGATCGGCCGACAACAGATCCTGCAGGTCAAAGACCTGCCAAACAATACCTTTTTTGCGGTCGCACCCTACGCGGACGCCGAGGAGGGAGACCAGCGCTTTAGATGGTGGTACGTCCTCATCGAGGATAAGGATCTGCCACCGCATCTGCGACACGGAACCGACACCGACGCCTGTTTTCGCATCAGCGAATTCCAGGCACGCAGTGGCCAGTCGGTACTCGTATGGATGCGGGAGACGGACGCGTTCGACGACGAAGACTGCGTATTCGTCTTGCCGTTCGAGAAGCTTATCAAGAACGGTGCCGAGGTCTGTGTGCTCGGCGAACACGAGCGGCGGCCGGAAGAACCGCCGGAACCGGTGTTTCGCATTCCCGCGACGCGAAAGTCTCGCGGCGGCAGAGGGCACACCCGGGGCAGTCGTAGAACGCATTGACGCGAATGACGCGGGCGGCCACCGAGGGCCGCCCGATTTTTCATATGTTACGATTATTCGCATGAAAACACTTCGTGAAGCAATCGAGTCAGCGCGCGAGAAGGGCAGCGCCATCGGCCATTTCAATATATCGGATTCGAACCAACTCAAGGCCATCGCACAGGCGGCGCACAGCGAGGGTCTTCCGGTCATCATCGGTGTTTCCGAAGGCGAACGTGATTATTTCCCTCTTGCTCATGCGCGTGCGCTCATCGATCTGTACCGACGCGACGGCATTGAGCTCTTTTTGAACGCGGATCATACCTATTCGCTCGAGAAAGTGCAGGCGGCAATAGATTCAGGCGCCGACTCGGTGATCTTTGACGGCGCCAAGATGGGCATGGAGGAGAACCTTGTGGCAGCATCGGCAGCAGTGGCCGCAGCGCGCGGCAGCGGTCGCGACGTCGTGATGGAAGGCGAGCTTGGGTATATCGGGCAATCCTCAAAAGTGCTCACCGAATTGCCCGAGGGTGCCGCGCTCACTCCGGAAATGATGACCAGTGCGTCGGATGCGCTCCGTTTCGTCCAGACGACAGGCGTTGACTGTTTCGCGCCGGCGGTCGGCAACGTGCACGGCATGCTCGGCGTCTCCCAGGACCCGCCGCTCAATATTGCACGCGTGCGTGAGATCTCCGATGCTACCGATGTGCCGCTCGTACTTCATGGGGCATCGGGCAATAGTGAGGCGGATATTCGCGCAGCGATCGCGGCAGGCGTCGCCATCGTGCACATCAACACCGAATTGCGGGTCGCATACAAAGAGGGCCTCAAACAGGGTCTCGCGGAAGACGAGGTCGCGCCTTACAAATTCCTGAAACCGGCGGTAGAGCGCATGCAAGCATTCGTCTCGGAAAAGATACGAATGTTCGACGCAGTATCCTGATGTTTGCAAAAGCGGGGGTTATTACGTATACTCTCGCGCATGTTGGTACTGGAAGTACAACCACGCGATTCGAAAGAATCGACCGAAACGTTACGCAGCCGCGGAGCGGTGCCTGCCGTTTTTTACGGACCTAAAGAGGCGTCCACGTCCATCGCTATAAACGCACGCAAACTCGAGTCGGTATGGAAGGCGGCGGGCGAAACGACGATCATCACGCTCAAGGGTGCGGGCGAAGATAAAGACACTCTCATCCACGACGTGCAGGTTGATCCTGTGACGAGCGTCATCATCCATGCGGATTTCTATGTGCTCGAGAAGGGTAAGAAGATCAAGATCAACATACCGCTCGAATTCACGGGTGTCGCATCGGCCGAGAAGGCCGGTCACATCGTCGTGAAGGCGCTCCATGAGATCGAGATCGAAGTCGCGCCCCAGGAGCTTCCGCACAGTCTCCCCGTTGATCTCGGCGTTCTTGCGAACGTGGGCGATCACATCACGGTCGCACAGATCAAACTTCCCGCGAGCGCGGAGCTCATCACCGGGGCAGATGAGATCGTCGCATCGGTCACCGCATTCGTTGAAGAGAAGGTAGAAGAGCCGGCACCGGCTGCGGAAGGCGCAGAGGGTGCAGCTCCGGCAGAAGGCGCGGAAGGCGCCGCTGCCGCCCCGGCGGAAGGAGAGGCGAAGCCAAAATCCGAGTAACTTGTCGCTCGGCGGCATTTCACTTTTGAAGATCAACTTTTTTCTGCTGAAAAAAATACTATCCTCGCGCCAAGCCCTGCGGGGTCTCCAAAAGTGAAATGCCGCGCTCGCTCCTCAACGATAGGGAGCGGACCTTCCGCACAGCAATACCCCGAGCGCAGATTCATGAACACTGGTGAGAAACGGATGAACATCTCATCCGTCAGGATATACTGAATGGTATGCAGAGCAGGACTTTGATGAGCACGCAGGTTATTTTTTTTGCTTTTATTGTCGTGGCGTTCGTGTGTACGAGCGCGTTCGCGCTTCCGGTGTACGCCGACAACGCGGCAGATCGCGCGGCGCTCCAGGCGCAGCTCGACCAGATCGAAAAAGACATTGCGAATAATAAGGGCACCCTCTCGACGCTTCAAGCTCAACGGACGACGCTCGAGCGCGACATTGCGATCCTCGACAACAAGATCCGTACTGCGCAATTGCAGATAAAGCAGACGGATCTCTCGCTCTCGAAGATCAAGACCGATATCACGAGCAAGCAGTCTGCTATCGTCCAGGTGGACGCGAAAGTGTCGAAAGGTCAGCAATCACTCGCTCAAATACTGCGGCAAACGCGAGAGATCGATGACACCTCGATAGCGACACTCGCGCTCGCGTCCGGTTCGATATCCGACGTCTTCCAACAGATCGATCAGTTCGAAACGCTGCAAGAGGCACTCAGCGATTCCTTCAAACAGATGGCGGCGTTCAAAGACGAGTTGCAAGGCCGCAAGCAGGCGCTTCAGGATAAGCAGACCGAAGCCGAACAGGTGCGTGTTGCGCAGGTGATCGCGAAACAAGCAGTGCTGAACGACGAAAAGCAGAAGCAGAGCATACTCACGGCGACCAAGGGACAAGAAAAGACCTACCAGCAGATGATCGCCGACAAACAAAAACAGGCCGCGGCGATACGCGAGGCATTATTTGGCTTGCGTGACACGGGAGCGATCCCATTCGGGACCGCCTATGATTACGCCAAGCAGGCGAGCGCGGGAACAGGAGTACCGGCGGCGCTTATCCTTGCGATCCTCACGCAAGAGTCGAATCTCGGCGTGAACGTCGGTTCGTGTTATGTCACCGACATCATCGCGGGGAGCGGCGTCGGTAAGAACACCGGCAAGGCGTTCTCGAGCGTCATGAAAGCGCCACGCGACACCGCACCGTTCCAGACCATACTCGAAGCGCTCGGACGCGACTGGTCGACCACGGCGGTTTCGTGTCCTCAGGGAAGCGGCTACGGAGGCGCGATGGGGCCCGCACAGTTCATTCCGTCGACCTGGATGCTCTACAAGAACCGCCTTGCGTCGCTCACTGGAGAAACATTCCCCGATCCGTGGCGTGCGCGTACGGCTGTATTCGCGACCGCGCTCCTTATGAAGGACAACGGTGGGGCAGGCGGTACACGCACGGCCGCACGCACCGCAGCACTCAAATATTTCGCCGGTGGCAATTGGAGTAAAGCGGCGAATGCGCCCTACGGCGACAGCGTGCTCGATCTCATGGATAAGATACAGGCGGAGATAAATATTTTGAACGCCTAGCCGAGCGGTTGTCTTTTTGGCCGATATACGGTATTCTCTCCGAGTCATGAAAAAGGATATCCATCCGACCGAATATCGCCAGGTCATCTTCGAGGACGTTACCTCGGGGAAGCGTTTTCTCATTGGCTCTACCATCGAGGCCACGAAGACGGACAAATGGGATGATGGAAAGGAATATCCAGTATTCCAGATCGAGATTTCGAGCGCATCACACCCGTTCTACACCGGCCTTTCCAAGACCATCGACACTGCCGGACGTGTAGACAAGTTCAAGAAGCGCGCTGCTGCTGCGTCTGCGAAATCGAAACGATAGCTCGGTCAGGTAGTCGTGCCGAACGTCCTGTTCGTGCACGCTTTTATGTTTATCACCACTACCCCTTTTAATGATTTATTCAAAGTAACGCGCGCGATGTTCGTCACGACTACCTGATCCTCGCCTGATAATATGAGCGGTATGTCCGAAGCAAAACACTTGAATCCCGACGACTACGCGGACGACCAGCGCGTCGCTTTTTTGGTGCAGGAATGGAAGCGGCTCACGCAGGCCGAGAAAGATGCTGAAGAGCTTATGGAAGTTGATCCGGCTATGAAGGAGCTGGCTGAGAAGGAGCTTTCCGACATTGCTACGCAGAAGGACTCGCTGCTCGCACAGATGGAACAGATCATCGGAGACCCGAACGAGCGTGAATGGCCGAATGAGGTCGTGCTCGAGGTGCGTGCCGGAGTCGGCGGCGAAGAGGCGTCGCTCTTTGCAGAGGAGCTCGCGAGCATGTACCTGCGCTTTGCGGAGACGAAGGGCTGGAAGGTCCGCTCGCTCGACGAATCGCGCGGTGCCCTCGGCGGTGTGAAGGAAGCGCAGTTCGAGATCAAAGGACAAAACTCGTATCGAATTTTGCGCTTCGAGACAGGAGTTCATCGTGTACAGCGCGTACCCGCGACCGAAAAGGCCGGTCGTACGCACACGTCGACCGCCTCGGTCGCCATACTTCCGATATACAAGCGTACGAAGATCGTCATCAATCCGTCAGACCTTGAGGTCGAGACCTCGCGCTCCGGAGGCGCAGGTGGCCAGAACGTGAATAAGGTCGAGACGGCGGTGCGTATCGTGCACAAGCCGACAGGCATCGATGTGAAGTGCACAAGCGAACGTTCGCAGGCGCAGAACAAAGAGAAGGCGATGATGCTGCTCACGAGCAGGATACAGCAGGCGCAGGATGAGGCGGCCGACCGCGAGCGTGCGGCCGAACGCAAGGCACAAGTGGGCACCGGCGACCGCTCCGAGAAGATACGTACGTACAATTTCCCGCAGGACCGTGTCACCGACCACCGCATCAAGGAATCGTGGTCCAACGTGGAAGGCATCATGGCGGGCAAGATCGCGCCTATCCTTGAGGCGCTTGCGAAGGCGGAAGCGGGCGAAGGCGGCGTAGAGAGCGAGTGATCGCGCGAAATGACGCCGGCCTTGCAGGCACGGCTTCGTTTTGCTACTATCTTTGGGCTCCGCCTCTCGGCGGATTACACATATCAACATGGAAGATACAAGCGATATTCAGTCACTGTTCGAGGCCGGCGCGCACTTCGGCTTTTCCCGCGCACGCCGCCATCCCACCGCTGCACCCTTCCTTTTTGGCACTAAAGACCGCACCGACGTATTCGACCTCGAGGAGACGGGGAGGCGCCTTGAGGCTGCCCAAGCATTCGTCGCGAGTGTCGCACAGAGCGGCAAACAGCTGCTTTTCGTGGGCGGCAAGCACGAAGCACTCGGCACCGTCAAAGAAGTCGCTGAACGCATCGGCGTACCGTATGTCGCGGGACGCTGGATCGGCGGCACCCTGACGAATTTCAAGAACATCCGCAAGCGCATCGAGCGCCTCCAGAAACTCACTGCCGAACGTGAATCGGGCGAGCTTGAAAAATATACCAAGAAAGAACGCCTCCTCATCGATCGCGAGATCGAGAAGCTGACCATGCGCTTCGGCGGCCTTGTATCCATGAACGATCTTCCCGGCGCGCTCTTCGTCGTCGACTCCCGCCATGAGAACACCGCCGTCCAGGAAGCCAATCAGCTCGGCATCCCGGTCGTCGCCCTCTCGTCGTCGGATTGCGATTTCGCACTCGTGCAATATCCGATCCCCGCGAACGACACATCGGTGCGCAGCATCCGCGTCTTCGTCGAAGCGGTCGCCGAGGCGTATCGCGGCGGCAAGCGCGCTCCTGCAGAGGCTCCGCGCAACGCCGTACAGGCGTAACGTGTTAGAATTATTCCCAGCCGAGACATCGGCTCATATTTTTTACTATTGCAACAAGCCCGATAGGAAAGCACAGCTTCCTACGGGGTAGGCTGAACAGATAACATCAACAGACAGGTATGGAAATAACAACGGACATGATAAAAGCATTGCGCGACGAGACCGGCGTATCGGTCATGCAGTGCAAGAAGGCGCTCGAGGAATCGGGCGGCGACGTCGAAAAAGCGAAGATCATACTGCGCAAGGCGTCGGCCGCAATTTCAAGCAAGAAATCTGACCGCGAACTGGGTGCCGGTATCGCAGCCGCATACACACATGCTGGAGGAGCCGTCGTAGGGGCGCTTGTGCTCGCTTGCGAGACCGATTTCGTGGCGCGCAATCCGGATTTCGGCAAACTCGCATACGACATCGCAATGCATGTCGCCGCGATGAATCCGAAATTCAAGACCAAGGACGACGTGAAAGAAGAGGACGTGCGCGCCGCGCGTGAGGTCTTCGCAAAGGAAGTCGAAAGCCTTCCGGAAGCGAGTCGCGAAAAGGCGCTCTCGGGCAAGCTCGATGCTTTCGTGAAGGAAAAAGTACTCCTCGATCAGCCGTTCGTCAAAGACGGGTCTATGACGGTGCGCGAGCTCATCGATTCCGGCGTTCAGAAGTTTGGCGAGAAGATCGAAGTCGTGCGATTCGAACGCCTTTCCGTCAAATAGGTCTCGGTGGTAGGGTAGAGATACCCCTGTATATGATCATTTTTGCAGCAACACTCTTTTTCGGCTCACTCATCGGCATTGCCGCTCTTTTCGGCGTTAAATACTGGGAAGTGCGCGCAGGCCGCGTAGTGGCACCCGGCGTACGCACGCGGGCCGATGCATATGCGTTGCAGCTGAAAGACCTGCTCCATCGCAGTCGCGGGGAGCTTGCTAAGGTGCCGCCCATGCTGCTCTATATGAGCCGTATCGCCGTCCACGAGGCGGCGCTCGGCGCCGCGCAGCTTGCGCGTGCCGCAGAGCGCGGAGCGCATCGCCTTGCCGATATGGTCTCACACAAACATCGATTTGAGCGCCGCGAACCGCGTTCGGAATATTTGAAGCAGATGAACGACCATAAGAATAATCTCTCGGAGTAATGTATTCCGCGGGTCGCTGTCTCCGCCTGCTGGCGGAGCGCTCACGCTCGGCCCGTCGGCCTGCGCGAGACCCGCGGAATACATTACTCACTCGCTCAATAATTGAAAATACAGTATTGTAGCAACACGCCGCCTTAGCTCAGTTGGTAGAGCAACGCTTTTGTAAAGCGAAGGTCCCCGGTTCGAGTCCGGGAGGCGGCTCCAGGTTACTTTGTCTTTGAAGATGTCGCAGTTGACGTGGCGAGCTTGGCGAGCTCGGGTGTCGCTTTCTCTATCTCGGCCATCGTATGTAGTCCGTAATAGATCTTGTTGTTGATCACGAGCGCAGGCATCTCGTCCTTCACATCGTGAATATCAATGAGCGTCTGGAGCGCGGCAAGTCCGATATTGTAATCGAACGAATAGATACGCAGCGTCGGATATTTCTGCGATAGCCCGGTGAGCGCGTAGCCCTGTTCGGTGCAGTCTTTGCAATCGCCCTTGTTCGAGTAGAAATACAATATGAAGACCGGCTTCAGGTGACATTTGTTCGCGACCTGCTGCATGAGGAGGAGGTCTTTGATCTGGAGCAGCGAATAGTACCGTTTGAGGCGCGCGAGCTCGTCCTGGTTCACTCCATTCTGGCTCTCAAGGTATGAGAGGCGGCTCGCGAGCGGCTGGATCTCGTTGGAGAGCACTGAGTTCTCGGAAATATCCGCACACGAGTGTTCGGCGAGCAGATCGAACTGTGTTTCGAGCGAGAGGATGTCGATGGAGATGTTGTCCTGCGTCGCCTGAATGTCCGCGATGCGACGGTTATTGAAATAGTTCGATGCGTAGAGCGCTGTCGCAAAGATAAGTCCCGTGATGAGGAACGCAACGACATAACTGCCCCATCGTGCCGTTCGGGTGTTGACCGCGGGTTCCATAGATTAGCGCCAGCTTACACCAGTCTTGAAGACGGCGCGAACGACCGCGGTACCGAGCCACAGCGGGACGAGGAAGCTGTAGAAGAGGAGAAAGAGCGGCGTGGAGAGCGGCGGACGGCGCGAGCCGGTGCCGATGAACGAACCCGCACAGATGAGCGCGAAGATAAGCCCCACGCTCACAAAGACGAGGAACATCATCGTGCTCGTATTGAAGAAGAAAATATCGAACGACATGTGGGGGTACAGTCCCGAATACTCGATACGGATGATCTCATCTTTCAGCGATATCAGCGCGTTCACCGCGATCCGCAGGAAGAAGTAGATACCGGCGGCGATGGATATGAGCGCCGAGGGCAGAACGATGATGCCGAGATTCCCGTAACGCCCGTTGCCGATCATGTGGCGGTAGTCGACCGCGTTGCGCAGCCAGCCGTACGTCCAGCGGACGCGCTGGTGGAAAAGAGCGCGAAGCGTGCGCGGGGTAGAGGTGTGCACGATCGCCCTCGGCGCGTTCGCGATGAGGTGGCCGGCGCCCTGCATGCGGAGCGCCATTTCCATGTCTTCCGTCGAATGTGCGTGCCGCCATCCGCCGAGCTCACGGACGACACGCGTGCGGAAGAACGAGAAGGGACCCGGCGTGATGAAAACGGAACCAATGACCGCAAGAATGAAACGGTTGAAGATGCTGAGACGGTATTCGACGTTCTGCATGTGTTGCAACATGGTCTCGGGCTCCTTGACGAGGATGCACGGCGTCACGGCGCAGACGAGTTCGTTGTCGAAGACGGGTGCGATGTGCATAAGCGCATCCGCGGCAACGGTCGAGTCGGCGTCGAGGCAACCGATCAGATCAGCGCTCGTGTTCGCGAGCGCGAGGTTCATCGCGGTGTGCTTGCCACCGTTCTCTTTAGTGAAAACGCGGACGCGCGGGTCGCTTTCGAACGTGCGGAGGGCCGAAAGGGTCGCATCGGTAGAACCGTCGTCGACCGCGATGATCTCTATGAGCTCGTGAGGGTAGGTGAGCGAAAGAAGCGAGTGCATGGTGCCCTCGACGGTACGGACTTCATTGAAGCAGGGGACGACAACGGCCACTCGCGGCAATGCTCCAGCGACCGGTCCGGCCACCGCCTTGGAAAATCGGTTCCTGAGGTATGCAAGCAGCAAAAACACCTCAAAATAGAGGGATATAAAAAGAAGGCCGTACGTAAAGCCGGCGCCTATGGTCATAGGGGGGTAGTATACCAAAAAGAGGCGCTCGATGGCAGGTGTGGCAATGTGCCTTCAAAAACACCGTCATTTTCTGCTGAAAATGCGTTCCGCTCGCGCCGTCGCGCTGCGCGAGGTTTTTTCAGGCACATTGCCACACCTGCCGGACTCGCTAGAGACGAGAATGGCAGGATATACTGTTCACTTATGGAACGGGGGCATGTTCATCCGATATCGGCACTCATACGCGAAGCGAATCGCGTTTTCTTCGACATGGGTTTCGCGTTCGCCGAAGGGCCGCTCCTCGAGACCGAGTGGTACAACTTCGATGCACTCAATGTGCCCAAAGATCATCCCGCACGCGACATGCAGGATACCTTTTTCATCAAGGATAAGCCGGGCCATGTCATGCGCACTCACACGTCGCCCGTACAGGTGCGTTACATGGAAGCGCAGATGAAAAAAGGAGTGAAGCCGCCGTACCGGATCATCGTACCGGGCCGCGCCTTCCGTAACGAGGCGACCGACATGACGCATGAAGCACAATTCTTCCAGATCGAGGGGCTCGCCGTCGGGGAGGACGTCACGCTCGCTCACCTCAAAGGTACGCTCGCGCGCTTTTTCAAGGAGCTGTTCACTGGCGCATCCGTAGAAGTGCGTTTCCGTCCGAGCTTCTTTCCTTTCACCGAGCCGAGCGTCGAAGTCGATATGCGATTGGTAGGCGATAACGTGCCCGAAAAACTTCGTGATCGTTGGATAGAAATGATGGGCGCGGGCATGGTACATCCGAGCGTGCTGCGCAATGCGGGTGTCGATCCCGAGAAATATCGCGGCTTTGCGTTCGGTATGGGGCTCGACCGCCTCGCGATGCTCCGCTGGGGCATCGACGATGTGCGCCATATGCATTCCGCGGACCTGCGTTTCGTGAATCAATTCTAATGTTCGTCTTGATACCGATACTATGAAATGCCCTGAAACGAACGAAGAGTGGAGAGCGTACCTGACGGAACTACTTGATGTCTCGCAGTACATGACGCTCGCGACGACGGGTGACAACGGGCCTTGGATAAATCCCGTCTATTTTTCTTTCGACAAAACGTTCACCTTTTATTTTCTTTCGCAGCCTGAGTCTCGGCACATGCGCAACATTACTACGCATGCGGCGGTCGCATGCGCAATTTTCGATCCAAGGCAGGAGGCGGCAGGAAAGGTTCGGGGCGTGCAGCTCGCTGGCAAAGCACAATGGGTACCGTCGGCTGAGGCGCGGCATGCATTCGACACATACTTCACTGCGACGACGGCCCGTACTCCTGTGCCGCCGCGAGGTGGCGCGCTTGCACATGTCAACGAGACGTCCGACTGGCGCCTCGCAAAGGTCGCTGCAGACCTCATCGAGTGTTTCGATGAATATTGTTTTTTCGGTACGAAGGGGCGCGTTCCTTCCGGGTTGTTCCACGCACAGATATGAAGATCTCACGCGATTGGCTCCAGACATTTTTTGAGACTCCGCTGCCGGAGAGTGCGGCGATTGCCGAAGCGCTGACATTCCACGCGTTCGAGATCGAAGGCATCGAAAACGACGTGCTCGACGTGAAAGTAACGCCGAATCGTGGACACGACTGCTTATCGCATCGCGGCATCGCCAGAGAGCTTGCGGCGATCCTCCAGCTGAACATGATCCTCGATCCGCTTCGAGTGGACCCGACGCTCGCACCTGTCACGGAAGCGGTGTCGATATCGATCGGGGAACCGAGCTTGTGCAAGCGATACATCGCCGGTTATATCCGCGGCGTGAAAGTCGCGCCGTCCCCGGCATGGCTGCAAAAGGCACTCGAGTCGGTAGGACAGCGATCGATCAACAATGTGGTCGACGCGACGAATTACGTGATGTTCCATCTCGGCCAGCCGCTCCACGCATTCGACGCCGGTATGCTTGGAAATATAAAGGACGGTCCTTTATATTCGATCCAGGTCAGAAAGGCTCGAGATGGAGAGAAGATGGTGGCACTCGACGGGAAAGAATATCAGTTCAACGATTCTGCGCTCCTGATTACAGACGCGCATACGGACAAGGCGATCGGGATCGCGGGAGTGAAGGGCGGTGCACCCGCCAGCATCACGGAGGCGACGAGCGACATTATCATCGAGTCGGCAAATTTCGATGGCGTCTCGGTTCGCAAGACGGCGCAGGCGCTGAAGCTCCGCACCGATGCGTCGTCTCGTTTCGAGCAAGGAATATCTCCGGAGATCGCGGCCTATGGAATGCACGCCGTGGCTGATCTCATTCTCTCGCTCGCAGGCGGGGAGCTCGTCGGGTTTTCCGATAGGTACCCCGTCGCGGCCGAGAAGCTCTCGGCGCGCGCGTCTACCGCGCACATAAATGCGACCCTGGGGACGCAATTCCAGGATGCCGATGTGTCCGGTGTGTTCACGCGTCTCGATCTCGCTCATATGCAAGAGGGCGGCATATTCGATATACACGTCCCGTTCGAACGGCTTGATATTTCCATACCCGAAGACCTCGCTGAAGAAGTGGCGCGTATCGCGGGCTATGAGCACATTCCGTCGCTCGAACTCGCGCCCATGCCGGAGAAGCCCGCGGTTCAAAAGAATTTCTTCTATCAAGAGCGCGTACGTGAATTCCTGGTCGCGCAAGGATTTTCGGAAATATTCACTCCTGTTTTCACTGCAGAGGGCGAAGAGGCGGTGCTCAACAAAGTGGAGAGTGACACGCCCTATGTGCGCCGCGATCTCCTCGGTGGGCTGCGCGCCGCGCTTGATAAGAACGTGCGCAATAAGGACCTCTTTGGCGTCACGCAGGTAAAACTGTTCGAGATCGGTACCGTATGGCGCGACGGAGGAGAATCCGTGTGGCTCGGCGTCGCGGTCGAAAAAGTAAAGAAGCAGGGAACTGCGCTCGATTCACTGAGAGCTCTCGGAGAACACCTGGGCGTAAGCATCGCAGATACGCTGCCGGACGAAGTGCTTGAGATACCGATCGGAGAGCTCATTTCACCCATGCCCGATCCGGAAGCATATGAGCCCTTGCCGATGATCAGCGATGTCCGCTATCAGACTTTTTCGCGCTATCCGTTCATCGTTCGCGATATCGCGCTCTGGACCGGTGCGGGCACGAAGCCCGAAGCGGTGCTTGAAACGATACGGAGCGCATCGGGATCGCTCTTGGTGCGTATCTCACTGTTCGACCAATTTGAAAAAGAGGGCAAGGTATCGTATGCGTTCCGTCTCGTGTTCCAGTCGTTCGACAAAACGCTCACCGACGGTGATGCGAACGAGCGCATGGAAAGTGTCAACTCCGCAGTAGCCGCAAAAGGTTGGCAGGTAAGGTAGACGTGGTGATAAAGAAGAAACCCGGGGGTGACCCGGGTTTCTGGACGTTCTCGTTTGTTTGCTGCTTGCAGGACAGCGTGCCGGGAACGATCTTTCGCGCCCCGATGCCGTACACTCGCGCGACCCCGGCGCAGCTCACATCGCTGATGTTCTTCAGCGATCTCATGGTCGTGCCTCGCGGGAACACGCCGATGCTTACGATGATGCGCATGTCACCGCAATCGAGCCTCAGGGGGTCCTCATGGTGCAGTGTGCACGAGCGCACGAACGGCACCTCTTGTCCGGTGATGGCGCTTACGATGCCGGCCCCGGCACCGACAACCGCCAGTACGGCCGCCACGCCTGCCACGACGTAAAGCATGGGACGAATGATCTTCATTTAGCGTCGCTCCTTGGTTTTTTGAGACCGGCCTAGCCAGCTTCTTTATTCACTATACGCGACAGAAAGGGGTAGGCAATAGACGAAATTTTTGCTATACTGAATGCACAAATCATGGCTATAACTAAGGCGGAAAAGGTCAAGAAAACAGCCCCCAAAACGGGGGGTTCCTCGTACGGGGCGGCCGACATTACGGTCCTTGAGGGTCTCGAGGCGGTGCGTCGCCGACCGGGCATGTACATCGGTACGACCGGCCCCGACGGCTTGCACCACCTCATCTGGGAAGTCTTCGACAACTCACGTGACGAAGCGATGGGCGGGTTCGCCAACGATATCGAAGTCGCACTTTTGCCCGACAATTTTGTGCGAATCGTAGACAACGGTCGCGGCATCCCGGTAGATATTCACCCCAAAACAAAAGTTTCCGCGCTCGAGACGATCATGACCACACTGCACGCCGGAGGGAAATTCGGCGGCGACGGATACAAAGTTTCTGGTGGCTTGCATGGCGTCGGCGCATCCGTCGTCAACGCGCTCTCGACCTACGTGCGAGTCGAAGTGCATCGTGACGGCGGCGCGTATGTGCAGGAATATAAGAACGGTGGCAAGGCGGTCGCCCGCGTCAAGAAGATCGGCACTTCCAAGCTCCACGGAACCGTTACACTTTTCCAGGCAGACCCGAGCATTTTTCCTGTTATCGATTACAACTGGGACCGCATCGTCGCTCATATGCGCCAGCAAGCATATCTCGTAAAAGGCATGCGAATCTCCATCTTGGACCTTCGGAATGCTGAGAAAGTTCAAGAAAAGGATGCGTTTTATCTCCGCGAGCTCGGCGTCGACGCGCCATCGGTCACGTTCTACTTCGAAGGGGGGCTGCGCTCGCTTGTCGCGTTCCAAAATCATCACCTCGAAGCGATTCACAAGACGATCTTCTATGTAGAAAAAGAACAAGACGGCGTGCAAGTGGAGGTCGCACTCCAGTATGTCGACGATATTACTTCCCGCATCTCGGCGTTCGCCAACAACATCTACACGGCAGAAGGCGGCACGCACGTGACCGGATTTAAGACCGCGCTCACGCGTTCGATCAACGGAAAGAGCGGAGCGAGCGAGAGCTTTACGGGCGATGATGTGCTCGAAGGGCTCACCGCTGTCGTTTCCGTGAAGCTCCGTGAGATACAATTCGAAGGACAGACCAAAGGCAAACTCGGCTCTGTGGAAGCGCGCGGTGCGACCGAAACGGTCTTCGGCGAGGCGTTCAATCAGTTCCTCGAAGAGAATCCCGACGAAGCGCGTTCCATCATCGGCAAGATCACGCTCGCGATGAAAGCACGTAAGGCGGCCAAAGCGGCCAAGGACTCGATCATGCGCAAGGGAGCGCTCGACGGCATGACGCTGCCGGGCAAGCTTGCCGATTGTCAGACCAAGAACGCCGAGGAGGCGGAGCTCTTCATCGTGGAAGGAGATTCGGCCGGTGGCACCGCCAAGATGGGCCGTGATCGCCGCACACAGGCGATACTTCCGCTACGCGGCAAGATATTGAACATCGAACGCGCCCGCCTCGATAAGATGCTCGCGAGCGAGCAGATCAAGAATCTCGTCGTCGCGCTCGGCACCGCGATAGGCGACATTTTCAATATCGAGAAGCTGCGCTATCACAAAATAATCATCGCGACCGATGCCGACGTGGACGGCGCGCACATCCGCACGCTTCTCCTTACGCTCATGTACCGCCACTTCCGTCCGGTCATTGACGGCGGATTCCTCTACATCGCGCAGCCACCGCTTTTCAAGGTGCGCAAAGGCAAAGAAGTCCACTACGCATACACCGACGAAGAGCGCATCGCGCTTGTCGGCAAAGACACTCCGATCGAACCAGAAGAGGCGCCGGAAGAGCCGGAAGAGGTCGCCGGCGAGGAAGTCGAGGAGGTGAAGACGAAGAAGGCGCCGAAGATCTCCGTACAGCGATACAAGGGTCTCGGTGAAATGAACTCCGAGGAACTCTGGGAGACCACCATGGATCCCGCGCGCCGCATCCTTAAACAGGTGAACATCGAGGACGTGCAAGACGCCGACATCGTGTTCGACATGCTCATGGGCACCGACGTCCCCGCCAGAAAGTCGTTCATTCAATCCCACGCCAAAGAAGCCACATTGGATATTTAATGAACACGCGACCGCCAACCGAACGGTAGGTGGCAGTCTGACATCAATAACAAAAGCGCCCCTTGTGAGGCGCTTTTGTTATTGACGGGTGAGAGATCAGTAGCCGTACTGATATTGGTACTGCGGATACTGATACTGGTTCTGATACGCGGGGCCCGAGAGATACTGCGACGCGCTGTTGTTGCCGAGGTTCGATTCATTCCCGCCCTGGCCGGTCACGGTGACCAAGAATGTCCCGCTCATGCCCTGCGTGAAGTTGAGCGTGTTCTGCACGTGCGAGCCGGGTGCCAGTGACGACTGAGCGGGCGAGCTATACGTATACGGCTGAGAAGTGGGAAGCTGTGCTTGGAAAGTGTATGAACCGCTGTGTGAATCGCCCATGTTCGCGATGTCGAACACGACCGTGCCGTTGCCGTACCCGTCGATGGAGCTCGAGATCACCGTGACAACGAGATCTGCGGGACCCTTCGCGATCGGTGTAGGTGTGACGGGCGTAGGCTTTTCGGTAACGGGCGTCGTTGTGGGGGTGCTTGTCGCGGGTGCGGTGCGCTGCGTGATCGTCACGCTCGCGGAGCCCTGCGCCTGCGTACCGGTCGCATTCGGAATGAAGATCACCGTGAGAGGGATCTTTATCGAAGAGGTTGCATTCGAGAGGGGAAGCAGAGTGGCGCTCGTCGATGCGTTGCCCAGCGTGAATGCTGCGCCGCACGGGACCGGTACGAATACCTGGTCAGAACGCGGGGTGGCGATCTGCGCGCCGGTGCCGCACTGATAGAGGAACGCGTATGAGCCCTTGTCCTTTGTCGTGAATTTCCACGAGATCGTCATCGGCGTGCCCGATTGCACCGTCGCGGGAGCGGTGACGGTTATCTTCGTGTCGTTTTTCTTCTGGAAAAGGCCGGAGAAAGAGCCGCCGCCGAGTGACGCAAGGTGAATGAGGCCCCACACGATGATGATAAACAGTATGATAAGTCCCAAGATAGCGAGGATGTTGGGCACCCGGCTCCTGGGCTGTGCTGGTTCTGTCATGAGCGACATACTTACATAGATATGGCAGTTTGTCAAGTGCTGGGATTGTGGGCTGCCCGGCGGGGGATTGACAAATGTAGATTTTGGTGTATTATACACAGATGACCCAGGACAACGTGACTTCACAGCCGCAAAAACCCCCATTCGGCGTTTTTCTTGCTGCGACGGTGCTTATATTCTTTCTCGCGCTCTCGACCGCCGACTCGATCGGGTTCGTTCCTGATTATATTGATGGAACGGCGCCCATCGCGAGCAGAGAGCAGCTGCCGCTCTCCGATCTGCCGACACTCGGTGATTCCGTTTTGGATGAAGCGCAGGATACGGCGGCGACCGTCGGTATCATTCCGGAGCGTATCGTTATTCCCGCTATCGATATGGACCTTGCCGTCCAGAATCCCAGCACTCGCGACATCAACGCGCTCGACGCGCTGCTCGTGAACGGCCCCGCACGCTACATCGACTCTGCAAAGCTCGGAGAGGTCGGGAACATGATCATCTTTGCGCATTCCTCGCACTTGCCCATCGTGCACAATGCCATGTACAAGGCATTCAACCGCGTACCGGAACTTTCGGCGGGCGACATGGTGACGCTCCAGGCGAATGGAAAGAACTATCTGTATAGCGTCACGAGCATCACAACGGCCGACGCGAGCAATACCAAGATCGACATGTCGACGACGCTCGGCACGCGCCTCACGCTCGTCACCTGCGATACGCTCACCGGCAAAAGCGCGCGCTTCGTGCTCGAAGCCTCGTATGTTGGTTCGTATGACATCTAGACCCACTATGAATCCCTCCCTCTCACGTACTGAACATCCGCTTATCATCACCGCGCTTGGAAAGCGCGGGATGATAAAACGATACCTTACCATCTTCATCGTCGTTGGGCTATTCGGCAGCACCGCATTCGCGAATGCCGCACAGGTCGGCGATACCTGCGGATGCGCTTCTCCGTCCTATGATGTCGACGTCATTTACATAACAGAGAGCGAAATATATGCGTCCCCGCGGACCATCGGGTCCCCCGCTACGATCGGACGCCCGGCGACCGTCGGCCGCGGCGTACTGGTCGCCCACGCGGGTCCACCAGTCGGTCATGCGGTGAACGTGGCACATCCCGTCGACGTCGCGCACGCGGTCGATATCGCACACTCCGTCGATATTGCGCACGCGGTCGACATTGCCCATGCCGTTGGTATCGAGGCCTATGGCGGCACGCTTGCGCGTGTGGGTCATGCCGTCGATATCGCGCACGCCGTTGATATC
>Ga0172380_10003212_pt1 | contig 23032 bp, 26 predicted proteins | sample Leawe162metaG_FD_119747 | JGI IMG/M metagenome (GOLD analysis project Ga0172380, IMG submission 119747) | Leachate microbial communities from a municipal landfill in Southern Ontario, Canada - Leachate well 162 metaG | ecosystem: Engineered > Solid waste > Landfill > Unclassified | place...
AAGGGCCTGCACGAATTGCGGGTATTCCGTCGAATAATGAATCTGCGCCCCATTTTCCAACGCTTTATATTCAAATTTTATGTCGTCGGTTGTTGCCGTTTTTAACAGCGTGAGACCCGGCATATCCGCTCCGTGTATGCGTTCTGTCTCGGAAAAATCGCCTTTCCTGTACTCATCGGCAAGTTTAAGCAGATAGGCCTGGATCAATTTTATCTGCCGGGTATCGCCTGCTGACTTGCTGACAACATGCTGGACGCCGCCATGAACGGTCTTGGAAAATGTTTGCAAAGCTTGTTCCAGAGAAAACGGCAGTACCGGCTGGCTGCGTTGAAGCACTTCATCGGTCCGTTCAGGGCCGGTTTTTTCAAGCGCCGGCACTGTCGTAGAAAAAAGCAAAAGCCCTGCCAGTATTAAAGCATAGTGTTTCATGATCGTACTCCTCGTTTAATTAAGGCCGTATATTGGCCGCCAAGAATAACCGCGCTTATAACAATATCTTATTTCAAGCCACATTTGAGGAGACATGGTTTTCGTTAATCAGTTTCAATAGTGGCACTTGAAGCGGGGGTTATCAACGCCAGTGTTGTCATTAATGAGCTGCGACGGTTACTTGAACCACCCCGCGTTAAATCACTAACGACTGTTGACAGCTTGTCACTACACATTGAGCCCGCTTCGGACTGCGGCCGTTATGATAGTTTGTTGAGTGGCCGTTATGTTCATTGATAACCTATCCCAACTGAAAGCGCTGAAGTTGTTCGGCATGGCCACGGCATTGGCTGAGATACGGGCAGAAACTCCACGACTCGCACTGACTCCAGACGGTTGTTTAACCCGGCTCATTGATGCTGAACTGGCGGATAGACAGGCCCGTAGCCTACGCTATCAGCTTAGTGCTGCAAAATTCCCCATTCATCGGGATAGGGTTGCCTTTAAGTGGCAGGAATCACCGCTACCTCAAGCGCAAATACAGCTGGCTACTGCCACTTTTATGAAGGACGCTCATAATCTGATTTTTTGTGGGCGGAACCGGCACAGGAAAAACCCATTTGGCTACCGCTATGGGGATGGCTGCTATTCACAAAAATAAACGGGTTCGTTTTTATTTATGCCCCGTGGGTACAATGCTGTCGATTTGATTAATGAGCTGGAAAGGGAAAAACAGGCCGGTAAAACAGGAGTCATGGCACGCAAGCTGATACAGGTTGATGCGGTTATTGTGGATGAATTGGGTTATCTGCCGTTCCCTGAGTCGGGTGGTGCTTTGCTATTTCATTTAATCAGTCAGCTCTACGAAAAGACCTCTCTCATCATTACCACCAACCTGAACTTCGGTGAATGGGTACAAGTATTTCGACCTGTACGATTAGAAATTATGGACAACGCGCGTTACCAAAGATGCAACAAGGTGATCGAACAAGCCGAGGTGCTGGGTATCAACATCCTTTTTCTGCCTCCGTACTCACCTAATTTGAACTTGATTGAGCGCTTGTGGAAGTTCACCAAAAGAAGTGCCTGTACAATCGGTATTACGAGACATTTTGCCATTTCAAGGAAGCCATTGACGACTGCCTTGATAAAGTAAAATCTACTTTCAAGGAACAAGTAAAAACATTTTTAAACCCAAAATTCCAGCTATTTGAAAAATCCGCAGGCGTGACCGCGTGAGGTATATCTTAATCAATTCATGGCTCTATATGAGTTCGTATAGTCGTGGGCAAACAGCTTTATTGTTTGCCCACAATTTGTCGATAAAAGCGGTGGGCAGAAAAGCGTTGCCCACAAGGCTGCGTAGTAAAGCCAACTTTGGCATCCTCGAAAGACTTTTAACCGAACTGCTTAAAGAAGACATTACCATTACTGATACGCCCCCTTTTTTCAGGAGGTGACTAATGCTAATCACTCCTTTATAATCGATACGAGCATATTCATCCACGAGGGATAGCACAATGAGTACAATGATTGCCGAACTTTATGATGCACTTAAAGAAGCTGGTGCGTCTGAAGAAAAAGCCAGGGCTGCTGCTAAAACAATGGCTGATTACGATAGCCGATTTAATAAAATCGATCAGGATCTGGCTTTGTTGAAGGCCGAGATCACTGTCTTGAAATGGATGCTCGGTTTTCTTGTTGCCGGTATGGTTTCTTTGCTTTTCAAAGCATTTGCAGCCTAATTCCCGTGAAGCGAATAAAGGGGGGCTGACCTAGGCTGTCGAAATTTACTGGTTTTTGCTCAATATTGCTTCCGCTATTTGGATTTTTTATTGCAATAAAGTATTTTTATTCAAATACTTATGGCTATATCCTATATTCCAAAAAGCGGAGCATTGAAATCTAATAAAAGCCGCTTATTTCGACAGCCTAGGGCTGACCCCATTCATTACGAAAAACAAAAGCAACTGTTTAAAAAAGACAGCATAGAAACACTTTACTCAGAATATTACCTGATCAAAATAAACCGTTTTAACGACATTGCCAAAGACACGCTGGATGAATGGATTTACTTCTTGAAAAATGAAGAAATCAAAGAAAGTTTCACCGCAAAAGGCTTAAAAGAAGCAGAAGAAAAACTCAGCATCATGAAACTGCCTGAAGGCGAACAAAAAGCTTACGAACATTACAAAGATGATTTACATTATCAGGCCAGTATGTTCGATTCATCTTATGGCGATGGCTATAGTGAAGGCGAAGCTGTTGGAATAGAAAAAGGAATAGAGCAAACAACAGCATCGATTGCGTTAAAGCTGATACAACAAGGTGCCGCGATTGAAATGATCACTGCAGCAACAGGATTAAGCGTCGCTGCGATAGAGCGGCTTAAAAGAACCGAACAATGAATACCAAAAGAAAATATCGCGAAAGATTTGATTACACAGAATAGCGACGTCACAGTTTGCCTGATTTGCCAATAGACGAATTAGCTCAGTTGGCGAATCTTGAAGCAAAAAATGGGGAGGGTGCCCTTTTAGTGATATTGAAATAAGACCCAAACAAGGCATTAAACAGGAAAGAAAATCATCATTAATTACCGGAGGCTGCGGCTTCCTCGGCAGCAACTTGGCTGCCGATGCCTTGCGCAGAGATGATGAACTCGTCATATTCGATAATCTTTACCGTAATGGCTCTCGTGAAAACTTGGCATGGCTGCAAACACAAGGCAAATTTACCTTAGAACAATCAAAGGGGTCAGTTTCGATTGATTCAACTGGTAGAAAAGCAGATTTAATCAAAATCAATTTAATCTGACCCCATTGATTCGACCCCATTGATTCCGCCATTGATTCCGACCCCATTGATTCCGTAGTAATTGATTCATATCGCGTACTACGTCTTGTATCGGCCTCCATGTCTGATTCCTCGCCGTTATTTCATTGATACGGGCCTTGACCTTTTCCACCGCTTTTTCCCTGGGTTGGACATGCGGGTATCGCTTGCCCTTTGCACTGATATTAGTCTTCAGCGCAAACCCTAGAAAGTAGAATTCCTCTTGGTTGGCATCCACAATTTTGGTTTTGCCTTCGTTGAGGTTGAGTTCTAACCTTTCCAGGATGTTCCGTATTATTTCAAGCGGCGTGGCAACATCTTTCCGGCACAGCACGACAAAGTCGTCAGCATACCTGACTAACTTCGCTTGTAGCTTTCGCGCCAGTTCATGACGTTGCCAGATTCGATCCAAAAGGTGCAAATAAAGATTAGATAGCAGCGGTGAGATGACGCCGCCTTGCGGTGTACCCTTCCGGTTGCCTTTACCACCTCCAACACAGCCCGTTTTTCCATTTCCGGTGTCTCCCAGAATTGGCGCTTTCAACCATTGTTTGATGAGGGCGAGTGTCGCCCCATCGGCAATGCGTTCAGCTACCGTGGACAGGAGCTTGCTGTGCGGGATGCTGTCAAAGTATTTCGACAGGTCGGCATCTATCACTTGCATTTGGCCTTGATGCAGCCCTTCGGCAATAGCGTCTATCGCTTGATGCGCTGATTTCCGGGGTCGAAACCCATACGAGTGTTCGCAGAAATCTGCCTCAAAGATCGGCTCTATCACTAGCTTGACCGCCATTTGCGCCACTCGGTCTCGTATGGTAGGTATGCCCAGCGGGCGCATGCTGCCATCAGCTTTCGGTATCATAACTCGCCTGACCGGGCTTGCCCGGTAGGTTTTGGCTTGCAGTTCGCGACTCAAATCCTCTAAGTAGCGATCTACCCCTATTACACTCTCTATGTTTTAAAAGATCAGCCCACTACGCCGGGACTGCCTTTGTTGGCCTTGACCAAAGCCCAGGCGTGATTGAGTATATCCGCCCGGTGTACCTTGTCATAGAGCGTGTAAAATCGATAGGCCGGTTCTTGCTTGGCCTTGATATAGAGCTTCCTCTGTAGTGTCCTGATGTTCTCTGGAGTTGGTAGCAACATGGCAATCCCCTATTCCTCTACTCTTTGGTTACTTGAACAAAGCAGGACGCCTTCCCTCTGATAAGGTTATGTTGTCCTTACCATCAATCGGTACTCTGCGCCCCTCCGACTTCCATCATGATCTTCTGCGATTTCGTTTCCTTATACGCAGCAGTTGACGGTCTCCCCGCCACCACGATGGATCTCCAGCACCGGGTAATTTAACTTCCGATACATGCCGACCCTGTTACCCCGACGGTTCGCCGGTATGGCTTCCATTATCCACATACCCGCGCAGCGGCCTTCCCTATACAGGTACGAGGTCGGCAACCGCATTAAGTTTACGAGGCTACATCTAGGTTCACTTGCGTTACGGCCTATATCTTTGCCGGTTAGAAACTTACGACCCTTGATTACTCAAACGCCGCTCCTTCGTGCTATCAAGGCGTATGGACAACTCCTTGAACGGGACTTGAACCCGTTAGCTAAATTACTGTTACTGCGAACGTCTGTTCCCTATTTTTTGACCCCTATTTTTGCATGGGTAATTGGTTAGACTTCATTGTACCAGCCCAACCTTGTATAATTACCCTAAAGCCTGATAAAAAACGGCATATCCGGCTTACCACCAAGCCATATCCAAAGGGGATAAAGTTTGAAAACCGACACCTTATTTTATCGCTTGTTTTTGCAGAGACCGGAGCTGGTTTTTGACTTAGCGGCTTGGCCCAAGCCCGCTAATGCGGTTTATTGTTTTCAATCGGTTGAAGTCAAGCAAGCGGCTTTTCGGATAGATGGTGTTTTTATGCCGCCGGACGAACAATTGGAGTGCCCGTTAATCTTTGCTGAAGTTCAGTATCAAAAAGACCCAAAAATCTATGCTCGCTTAATCAGCGAAATTGCGCTGTACTTGTATCAGACCGCACCGCGCCATGATTGGCGAGCCGTGGTCATTTTTCCAGATCAGACCACAGAACCGCGTGGCCCGGAACACTACCGTGAATTTTTCGACAGTGGCCGAATACAAGCGATTTATCTGGATCAATTGCCGAAACAGGCGCAAGGGCTAGGTGTACAATTGATCCACTTGATTGGTGTTGACGAAGCTTATGTGCCCGAGCAGTTAAAAGCCATTAAAAGCGCAATCATCGCCAGTCCGTCGGAATCGCAAAGTGCTTGGCTGGAATTACTGGAAACGATATTAGTTTATAAATTGCCGCAATTATCGCGGGATGAGGTGAAAGAAATGTTAGGCGATATTTTAAATGTACAACTTAAGCAAACCCGTTTTTACCAAGATGTATTTGCCGAGGGACAGCAAGAAGGCAGACAAGAAGGTGAGGTAATGATGCTGCTGCGACTGCTAGAAAAGCGATTTGGTGCAGTGCCTAATACTGTACAATTACGGCTTAAACAAGCTGATATGGACACCTTATTACTGTGGTCGGAGCGCGTGCTGACTTGTGCTACGCTTGATGAGGTAGTGGGTAAATGATTCTGAAATGTACAGTTAAGCGATTAAGCTTCAAAGGATTTTGCCAGCGAATTGGGCAAATGTAATTGCAGGTGAAGTTGCATGGGGTGAGCGTTGATTTGTTGGGCTTCATTGCATTCAGCCGAATCTGCCGCGCTGAGTTGGCGAATAAAACCGTGGCCTGACCCCTATTTTCATATTTTCCTTTAAAATGATGTTGGGTTTTGTGGTCGAGAAGACCCCAGCATTCTTTGTGGTGAATTTCTGACGGTTATGATTCGAGCGTTCAAATCACAGGAAACTAAAATGAGACTTAGCCCCAAAGAAACGCAGGCAATCCGCCAAGTTTTGCTTAACGAAGATCCACAAGGACGTATTTTCTTGTTTGGTTCACGTATCAATGATGAAAAAAAGGGCGGTGATATTGATGTATTTTTTGAATCCTCAAAAAATCTGGGACTCAAAACAAAGTTGACACTTGAGTACCAGCTAACAACCCTCTGCGAAACAAAAGTGGACTTGTTAGTCAAAACACCAGAGCAAGAGGAAAAGGCAATATTCAGTATCGCACGTAAAGGAATAGCCTTGTGAGCAAAGAGCTTGAAATATTGCAAAACAATGTTGAAGCATGCAGGCAACGGGTTGCCAAACTCGCTTACTCGCTTAATAAGAACAGGGGGCTATTCCCCTTGGAGATTGGCACAATTACAAAGCTTACTGACGAACAAGAAGAATCGATAGATGCCTTGATCCTCAGATATGCACAAACTGTTTCAATGATTCAGGATCAGATTTTTCGAGGCATTGCATACGCCGAACAAGAGGATTTAAGCGATAAATCAAATCGTGACAAAGTGTTATTGATGGAAAAATTGGGGGCCATTCGTTCAGCAGATGAATTCGGCACGGCAGCCATATTGCGCAACAAGTTTTCACATCACTACCCGGAAGCTGCCGAACAAAGAATAGACAGATTGAATTTGGTCGTGCAAGAGGCAGACTTCGTTATTGATACATTTCGTGGCATCATCGCCTTTCTGGAACGTAAAGGATATTAAGCCGGTGGTGTTATTAGGGCAAACTGGCGGGAAGGTTACAGTGATATGAGTTCGTATAGTCGTGTGGGCAAACCGCTTTATTGTTTGCCCACAATTTGTCGATAAAAGCGGTGGGCAGAAAAGCGTTGCCCACCCTACAGGGCTCAGGGTGGGACGGCCTCCCAATGAACGGGTTCAATCTTAACTGATTTCCGGGGCAAGATTTTATTAAATTTGATCTTACAAGGGTGAGAAACCGTGGTCTGTCCCTTATTATTCTTACAAGACCTGACCACATTTTTGCATTTTTGTGACCCCATTTTTGTTTTTGATTATTAACGGATGTGATTATGCAGCTTTACACTTTGCAGCAGGCAACGGCGGATTTGGATCGTGTCATCGCCCGTGCCGTAGGTGACCATGAAGAAGCCGCTATTGTTTCGGATAGTGGAACTGTGTTTTTGGTTCCGCAGCAGGAATTTGAGTCGATGCGAGAGACTTTGCGTTTGTTGAGCGATAAGCGTTCACTGAATGCCCTGCTGGCGGGGCATTACCTGCGCGATGCGGGGCAGGAACATGATTCGCTATCCATAGAGCAGATATTTAATGACTTACAAGATACGCATTCTTGAGAACGCGCAAGAAGACTTGGATTGGTTGCGCAAAAATGACAAAACCAGCTATATCAAATGTTTCGATCTCGTAAGGGAAATTATCAATGTTCCACGAAGCGGAACGGGTAAGCCAGAGCGGTTACGTTATTTCGAGAAGGAAGTCTATTCGAGAAGAGTAAACCACAAAGACAGGCTGGTTTACACGATTTATGAGGCATTACGCGAAATTGATATATCCTCGTTTAGAGGGCATTACGACTGAGGCTAAGACACCAAAGGGAAAGCCAATGCGATTTGAACGTTTGGACGGAATCCCGGTTTGGCCCAAGCCCCCGTCATTCCATCATGGACGACGGAAACCAGTGTCCACGGATGGCAAACTATGGGCCACGACAAGAAGATAGCGCGCGCCTACTTATCGGGCCAGCACACAACGGCAGCTATAGGCAAACATTTTGGCGTGCATTACGCCACGGTGAGCCGAGCGGTGAAAAATTTTGAGAAAACAGAAGGAGAGTAATGTGTTAATGCAAGACCTGACCCCATTTTTGCATGACCCCATTTTTGCACGCATCTTCTGACTCAAGACCGTGGTGTTCCGTCATTCTTCCCGATTTACTCGACTGCAATTGAAATGGTCACCGCAGCTTTTTTGCCAACTATTCATGTCGGAAAATGGTGGACAAACGATGAATCTGTTTGCTCACCTTGGCTAATTACTTACAAAAAAGTAGGGTAATATTTAAAATGAAATCGAATAAAAATGAATTTAATTATGTTCAGTATGGCTGTGGTTTTTCAGCAGCAGAAGGCTGGTTAAACTTTGATGCTTCACCAACATTAAAATTTGAAAGAATACCTGTTTTAGGAAAGTTATATACCAAAAATAAAATTAGATTTCCTGAAAATGTACACTATGGTGACATTGTTAAAGGCTTACCTGTTCAGGCTAATTCATGCAAAGGTATTTATGCAAGTCATGTTTTGGAACACCTTGCTCTTGACGGCTTTAGAATAGCGTTAAAAAATACTTATGATTTATTAGCTAAAGGCGGCATCTTTAGAGTTGTTGTTCCAGATATGGAAGTTTTTGCACAACATTATCTTAGCTCTGATGCTGCTGATGCCTGCCTGAAATTAATGGAAGAGTCTTATCTTGGTAGAGAAAAGCGAATTAAAAGCATAATGGATTTTTTAGAACTATGGCTAGGCAATAGCCATCATTTATGGATGTGGGATTATAAATCACTGGAAAATGAATTAATTAAAGTGGGCTTTGTAAATATTAGACGATGTTACTTTAATGATTCAAGTGATGAAATGTTTAAGTTTGTTGAAAACGAGCAACGATTTAATGATGCGGTCGCTATTCAATGTCAAAAATAGTGTCACTAAAAAGAACAACCATAGAATCTGTTTTGATTGGACTATTTGGACAAGCTATATTAATAACGACTGGTATTTTAAATGCGAGATTATTAGGTGCAGAAAATAGAGGTTATTTAGCTCTTTTACTGCTTTTTCCAGCGGTGCTTTGTCAAATAGGAACATTTGGATTGCCGAATGCGTTAATTTATTACATTGCAAAATACAAGGAACAAAGTAGCCAATTTTATAAATTACTCTTAAAGCCTTTATTTTTTCAAATAGCCCTCATTTTTATATTGCATAGCATAGTTATGTTCATTTACTTACATAACAAACCAATTGAAATACATTATTCAGGCTATATTTCTCTTCTTATTACCCCTACACTGATTTCCCAACTATACGGAATGGCTATATTAAGAGGATTAGGTGAGTTTCGTTTAAGTTACATGATGGGTACTCTACCTGTATTCTTATACGCCATATTTCTATTTATTTTTTATTTAAAATCTAATGAATATAATCACCTTTTTATACTTATGGCTATAAGTGTCCTTACTGCTTTAACAGGATTTTTGACATTAAAATTAGCCATAACTATTCTAAAAACAAAAGCCGATATTTCGCCATCAAAAATAATAACCTTTAATGAACTGTTTTCTTTTGGAAAGCGGGGCTTAATAGGTAATATTTCTCCTGTAGAAATACTTAAGTTTGATCAATTCTTGGCAGGGTTGTTTTTATCTCCCTACGCTTTGGGTATTTATGTAACAGCTCAATCCTTTATTAATTTACCAAAATTAATTACTTATCGAGTTGCAGAAATCGCCTATCCAACTATAGGCAATAATCTGGATAATCCTGTTAGAATTGAAAAGCTTACAATAAAGTTCTTCCTGATTGTTTTAGTATTAAATATCTTAATTATATTGCCTCTAATCTATTTAATGCCGAAATTAATACCGTTTTTTTTTGGTAAAGCATTTTCTGAGTCAATACTTATATCGCAATTTTTACTTGTTGGCGTGTTTTTCTGGTCATCACGCTATATTTTACAAGAAATTTTACGCGGACTCGGACGTCCTGAAATTTCTACCTATATGGAAATTGTTACATTTATTATATTGTTATCAGTAGGCATATATCTGATTAGTCATTACAAACTAAATGGTTTAATATTTACTATTTTAATATCTTCTGTTTTTACATTTATATTAACTATGTTAATATTTTCTTTTCTAAAAAATACAATACGCAAAAGGATAACTCATTGAATATATTTAAAAAATTATTTTGTGCCACTGACAATCGTATTAGCCGTTTTCATAGTGGACGTGGTGAATTGATGCCAGTAAATGCTTTTATACGTCTTCCATTTACAATTTTTGAACGACTAAATGGAGGATATAAAAATTATCCTTGGCTTGTTCCCTCCGCTGTATCATGGTTAGACAAGAATATTCAAAAAGACTGGAAAATATTTGAATTTGGATGTGGCTATTCGACAATATGGTATGCAAAACGTTGTAATTCCATAACAGGGATTGATGATCATTTGGAGTGGTTTAATTTAATTAAAGCTAAGATAGAATCTTCCAATATAGGTAATTGCGATTTAATATTTACACCATCTGTTTCACCATTATCAATTGACGATTTTCCAAATGATTTTTTTGATTTGGTTATTGTTGATTCTGCTGAAAGTCGTATTGAGTGTGCAATAGCAGCTGTTTCAAAAATAAAAAAAGGAGGATATTTATTATTTGATGATACTGATAAATTAGAATATCAAAACATTGAATTTTTAAAAAGTTGGAATGTAATGCGGTTTGTTGGTATGAAACCAACCCCTTTAACCTGTGTTGAAACATCTATATTTCAAAGCTAGTAATATAGAAATTAAGCATAATAAACGTGTAATAATATGGATTATAAAATAATATCCCAAATAATAATGGTTTTATCAATGCTAATTCTTATCTATGCATCCGTTAGAATTATAATGGGTAGGAATTTTGGATTATTCGGTCTTTTTTTTTGTATTTATCATCTGTTATTTTATGCGCTTCCAGCTTTATTCCATATTGGAATGAATCGTTTTCCTTTTTTTTCAAGGCGTTATGATGATGATGTCATATTAACAGCTGCTTTTCTTACGTTTTTGTTTGTTTGCTTTTGGTTTTTTGGCTACTTTATAGCTTTTGATTCTGTTAAGGTTAAAAGCTTAATAAAGTCACTATCTTCAAGTAGAACACCAATGTATAAAATAAATACTTTGTATACACAGCTTATTATTTTATTACTTTTATCTTTACAAGTATTTGCCATAGCTATTTATGGTATAGATAGTTTTACTGTAAAAAGATCTGATTTTGATGTATTTTCTTTTGGAGATTCTTCACATAGTCAAACTCTTATTGTAAACATATTCCGTGCAATATCTTATATTTGTTTATTAATGTCTATTTTTTTTTTAAAATCATTAGTGATTAGAAGATATTTTTTTATATTGATGTCATTTGTCTTTTTTTTTATTATAAATAATCCATTGTCGATCGCTAGATTCGCATTGTTTTCTTATGTGTTGGGGTTTGTTTTTTTGAAGTTCAACACTACGACAAAACTTAAATTTTATCTTTTTTCTTTGTCAGTCATTGGAGTAGTAACAGTATTTCCTTTAATATCTGATATAAGTCGTGGTGAAGGTGATTATAATTTTTTTAGTGTTGATTCTATTATTGAATATTATTGTAATAGTGGAGATTTTGATGGTTTTCAGTCATTTTTGAATATTATCATTATGACATCTAAAGAATCTTTTTCCTATGGCTACCAGTTTTTAGGTGCTGTTTTAGCCTTTGTACCAAGGATATATTGGTTGAATAAACCAGAATCTACAGGTGTTATATCTGCTGAACATATGGGATATTCGTTTACAAATATTTCAGCACCGTTTGTGTCTGAATTATATGTGGATTTTGGTATTGTTGGTATAGTATTAGGAGCAACACTTCTTGGATATTTTTTTCGTTTTTTAGATGTTTATTCAAACATTAAAAAGGTTAATGGGCAAATAAGCGATATATTTGTTATAGCTATTTTATTTTCATTTGTTGTAATTTTACTTAGAGGTGCGCTTATTTCAGTTGTTTCAGCACTATACACTGAAGTTACAATCGCCACGCTAATTTTACGAATAATTTTGTACACACCATCATCTGCTTCTGATAAACAATGTAGTTAAAAAGCAATGATAGTGTTCCAGTTTAGTTTATTATTAGTTAATTTATTTGCTATAACTCGAATTTATTGGGTTGTTGCTATTTATCATTTTATGCCACCAACAAAGAAGCTGAGGTGTCACCTTTTTTCGTAAATTTTAATGAGTCAATCATATGACAGACAATAAACAAAACGACTTTTTGTTAGCAAGTAAGTGTTCAGCAGATGTAAGTGATTTTTCTACTGACATAGCATTAAATGATCACAAGCTAAACTTCGTTATTCGTTATGCACGTGATAAATCGGTACTTGATATAGGCTGTGTCCAACATAATCCAGCCAATTATCAAAGCAAGTATTGGCAGCATAAAGCATTATGTAGCGTATCAAATGATGTGGTAGGAATTGACTTATATTCAGATGGTGTTGTTTATTTGCAGTCGCTGGGATACAACGTTTTGGTTGCAAATGCACAAGATTTTGATCTCGGAAGGATTTTTGATGTCATTGTCGCAGGTGACATTATTGAACATCTTGAAAATTTTGATGGTTTTTTTGAAAGTTGCAAGCGCCATCTTGCATCTAACGGTAGATTATTAATATCAACACCTAACCCATGGTACTGGAAAAACTTTATCAAAGCGGCTTTGAATAGCGAAGTGTCCAGTAATCCAGAACATACCTGTTGGCTATGTGTGCGTACTCTTCGCCAATTAGCACAACGACATGGGATGGATGTCGGGGAAGTTGTTTTTGGTTCTCGATATTTGAGTGATCGCTTGATGCCAATGCCGAATGGCTGGAAACATACGAGTTTCCATGCAGAATTATTTTTTACTTAACAGTTAAGTAACCAAAATGGAAGATAATACAAACTAATGAGGTTAAAATGACAGACAGTGAATTTATTTCAAAATGGGGTAATCGACTTAATACTTCAATAGTAGATAGGGATGCGTATTTAATTCGAGAATGTATCGGAAAGAAGGTACTCCATTTTGGTTGCACTGATACCCCATTTACACAAGAAAAGCTTGATAACGGAACAGCTTTGCATATTAAACTTGAGGCAGTTGCATCAGAAATTGTGGGTGTTGATATTGATGAAGTGGCTTTAAGCGCTTTAGGAAAAGTATGTCAAAAATCAGACTTGCATGTATGTGATATTGAAAATCCTATTTTGCTTGATAAGCTTTCAGGTCGTAATTTCGATGTCGTTGTGTGTGCAGATGTTATTGAGCATCTGAATAATCCAGGTGCGATGTTCAGCAATTTAGGGCAAATCGTGCAACCAGGTGGCAAATTGATAGTTACAACTATTAATGGGTTGGCTATAAAGCTTGTTCTCAGAGCTTTGTTTGCATCAGAGGCAGTGCATCCCGATCATGTTGCCTATTATTCTTTTGCCACACTGAAACATTTGCACGAACGCTTTGGGTTTTGTGTTGAGAATAAAGCTTTTACATTCCTTTATCCTTTCAATAATCGTTTTCTAACGACAATACAGCCACCATTTTATCGTTTATTCCCGAATGTTGCCGACGGGATTATTGTTACATCTATTAAATTATGAAGATACTGCTAGTGTCCTCTAGTTCAAGTGGGTCGGGGGGGGGGGAGTTGTTTTTCCACAAGCTTGCAAGATGTTTTTTAGAGCGTGGTCAATATGTATCTATCGCTTATTCTGATGACAATCAATTTGACGGTTTGGCTAAGCAGGCATCGGATTTAGGCTGTGAGGTGATTCGATTCCCTTACATACGAGTTTACGATAGACGATTTAGAAGTTTAGAGCTACTTTTCGGTGGAATAACTAAAGGAATATCAAAAAAATTCGTTGATTCTTACGATGTCGTGCATGTGTCCCAGCAAAATATTGAAGATGGGATTGACTTAGTGGCAGCTTTTGGAAAGATTTGCCCTGAACGTTTGGTTGTTACCATTCATATTGTTGAACGACTCCAGCAACTTGGACAACGATTAGGATACTTTAGACAAATTTATTCTGCTCGTGTCTATCACCATCTTCAGAATAAGGTGAAATTTGCATTTGTTTCAGCTTCGGCAGAGCAATTATTTACTGAAATGTTTGGTACGAGACTACGTTATGGACGAGTTATCTACAACGGAGCAGAAAACCCGTCTACCTCTTTAACAACTGCTATGGTAAGAGAGTCGTTGGGTATTGGTACTAACGTTTTTGTTCTTGGTAGTCTAGGTCGATTGGAAGAGCAGAAGAATTACAAATTACTTATCAGGGCATTTGCTGAAATAAGCCCCGTTATTAATAATTCAAGGCTGGTACTCGTAGGTGATGGTAGTCAACATAATGAGTTGATTGAGCTTGCAAATACTCTGGGCGTAGGTGACAGGCTGACAATAACAGGATGGGTTTCGGAGCCTGGTAATTTTCTAAGTATCATGGATGTATTTGTTTTACCGAGTTGGTTTGAAGGTTTTCCTTTTGCCTTGGTTGAGGCTTTAATGGGAGATAAAATCTGCCTGGCATCATCTATACCACCCCATGCAGAGTGTCTTTCTCAAGAAAACACTCTTTTATTTAACCCTGAAAACTCTTTTGAGCTTGCAGATGCACTTAAGCGAGTAGAAAGTGGAGATATTAACACACTTAAATCTGCAAAAAAGGTCATCAATAATGCTCATGCCAGATTCTCAATGGATGGCATGATAAATGGGATGATTGACTTTTACCAGTTTGAATTCGATAGTATTTTTTAAAAGATCAGTATATGAAAATTGTCACCATCTGGAATACTTACGGACCTTATCACCTTGCCCGTGTAAAAGCACTTGAACATAGCATTACCGATGCTGATATAGTATGTTTTAGTCACTGTAAAACCCAAGATGATTATAATTTTTTTGATCTTGAACCCAAAAAACATAGGGTATTAGTTCCTAAAAATGCCGCGCAGTTGCGTTTTTTTGAATCTCTTATTGCCACTTTACGCGCCCTGTGGCAAGAATGCCCTGATTTAGTATTAACCTGTAGTTATGATAGACCCGAAACACTGGCTGCTGTCATTTGGGCGAAAATGTCTGGTAATAAGGTTTTTTTGATGCTGGATAATCAATATGATGATAGTCCTCGCTATGTTATCAAGGAATTTACCAAACGCATTTATCTTGCTGTCTTTAATGGTTTCATCTACGGAGGCGATACACATAAAGACTATCTTCGAAGGCTGGGAGTACCCAAAAAACATGAAGTCTATGGATATAATTGTGTAGATAATGATGGCATTTGGCTGGCTACCTTAGAGTCAAAAAACCTGGGTCATCGACTCTTTGCGGATAATGATTATTTTATGTGTGTAGCCAGAATGATTCCAAAAAAGAATCTTGTACGCATGATTCTTGCCTATTCCGCGTATGTGGATAAAATTAAACACGCCCAAAAACCGTGGTCACTGGTGATTTGTGGTGATGGTAGTGAACGTTTACGGGTTGAAGAAACCATCAGAGACTGTGGTGTTGTTGATCAAGTTTTGCTAGTGGGGCGTGTAGATAATTTTGAGCAAATTATCAATTATTATGCTTTCGCACGCGCATTGGTGATAGCCAGTCACGAAAATGAGCAGTGGGGTTTGGTTGTTAATGAAGCAATGGCTAGCGGCTTGCCTGTACTGGTATCAAAACAATGTGGTTGTGCATCGTCTTTGGTGAAAGATGGTGAAAACGGGTTTACTTTTGATGGCAAATCAGTTGAGCAATTAACGGCACACCTGTTATGGATGCATAATAATGAAGAGAAGCTTCAGGCGATGGGAGAGTGTTCCAGAAAGATTATTCAGGATTTCTCGCCAAAGAAACTTGCCTTAAATATTCTAGGTTTGTATGAACGCGTTAACAAAATAGCCCAATGAATTAGTAATCATGATAAATAAAATTTTTCTTGTAGGCGCATTTCCACCACCTGTTCATGGCATGTCTATGGTAAATGCTTTTATCAGGGATATTTTAATACAACATGGTCACTCTCCTTTTATTATTAATACGGCAATCCCTACTTTAGGGCGCCATTGGTATATTAGATTACTAAGGGTTGGAAAAGTATTAAACGCTATTCAGCAGCTTATTACTAACCTGACTCGAAAAAAGAATAACGTTTATTTCAGTCTTTCAGGAGGCTATGGACAAGTTTATGAAATGCTATATATCCTGATAGCGCGTTTTTTTCGCAGTAGAATATTTTTACATCACCACAGCTATGCTTATTTGAATAAATATAGCTACCTGACCAAATTGCTTGTGTGTTTTGCTGGTCAGGAAACTATTCATATTGCGCTATGCCAGGACATGATAGCTAGGCTAAAAGCAAACTACGGTAATTCTATTAAATCTATAGTGTTATCAAACGTAGTATTTATTGAAAAACATAATAATACAAAACCCAAAAATAACTTACAGTATCTTGGCTTTTTGAGCAATATTACAGAAGAAAAAGGAATATTTGAATTTATTGAACTGTTAAATAAATTACAAGAAAAAAATATTTATATCAAAGGGTTAATAGCAGGTGGTTTTCAAAATAGTCATATTGAAGAAAATGTTTTAACAAAAATTAAATCATTAAATAATATAGAGTATGTTGGTGCAAAATATGGACAGGAAAAACTGTATTTTTTTGATAAAATTGATGTGCTGGTTTTTCCAACTAAATATATCAATGAAGCTGAGCCATTAACAATACATGAAGCAATGGCAAAAGCTGTTCCTGTTATTGCTATAGAAAGAGGGTGTATTTCCTGTTTTGTCAATGAAGAAACAGGCTTGTTAATCAAGCAAAAAGAAGATTTCCTTACTAAGGCTTTAGATAAAATTATAGAATGGCAAAAAAATCCTTCGGTATTAGAAAAATTATCAAAAAACTCGCTTGCTACGTTTGAAAACCAGCATCAATTTTATCAAAATCAATCTGAAAAGCTATATCAGGCTTTAGTCGAAATAAGTCATGATTCGTAAACTCATTAAAATTTTAGTAATCATTTAGCCCCCCCCATTGCAACCTCAAGCCAGCATAGGCAATACCGGCACAGCTAAGTTTCTACGACGGTTTGCACACTCCCGGTTCAACCGTATGTTCATCAACAACAATAGCTTCGGTTGTGTGAGGAACCTCTTTGGTGTCTGCGCTTTTCCACGGTTCACGGGATGACGGTGGCAGTGAACTTGTTTCCGGGGTCCGGTTCAACAGCTCCCGCGCTTCCTTTAAGTCCATCAGCAGTTTCTTGCTCAATGTGCGCAAGTTATCCTCTGGCAGTGTATCCAGATAACTCGTATTTAGTTGGGTCAGGTCGTGGTCGCTTAGTGTCAAGTGCTATAGTTTTTCTTTTTTCGCGGGAAAATGCTAGGTTTTTTAATGTGGGGGCTAAACGGTTACTAAATTATTGCCTAATAGATTAAGTGAGGTACTATTGAATATCATGCAAAAAGGCCGAGAGCAACACGGCAAACACTCTAAATTTCCAGCTTATTATGATTGGTGTTATGGCCCTATAAAAAAATAAATCACTGCGTTTGAAAATCTAGGCTATTCTGTTTCTGAATATATCGGCTTTTTTGGGCACGATGGCTACTATCAAAAGGTTCCGCCTTTGCTTAAAGTACATCAAAAAATATCTGATTGGCTTATAAAGCACCCTATGCCCTACTTGACCAGTTTTGCTTATATCAATACTTCGGACAGTTTTTGGAAAAAATAGTAGAAAATGTGGCTTCATCCCCCACCGCCCCAGAAAGAGACCCATGCCGCTACTAGAAACGATTTTAGGAAAAATGTCCACGCTGTCAAAACCGCAAAAAAATTTTCAGGGTGCTGCTGGTCTGCCTGCTGGGTTTTCGGGGCAGGGCCAACTACACCAACCTGAGCCGCCACAGCGGCCTGTCTGAAAAGGCCTACCGCCGCTGGTTCGGCAAACGGCTGGATTTTATCGAGTTCAACCGCATCGGCAACGCCGAGATAATCCCCGCCGAAACGGAAAAAGTGGCGGGCTTGGACGCCAGCTTTGTCAGCAAAAGTGGGGACAAGACCTACGGGCTGGGCAACTTTTACAACGGCAAGCAAGGCAAGGCCGAAACGGGTCTGGAAATATCCACCTTGGTGATAGTGGACGTGGGTTTCAACACGGCCTATCACGTGTCGACCCGGCAAACGCCCGTGAAGACCAAGGATGCCGACGGGTCGCGGGTGACGGCGTATTTAAGCCATTTCAAAACGGATTGCCACGCGCTGCCGAAAGACATCCGCTATCTGGTCACCGATGCTTATTACAGCAAGCAACAGTTCACCAACGGCCTGCTGGCCTGTGGCTACCACCAAGTCGGCAAGCTCCGTTGCGACGCCAACCTGCGCCATCTGTACATCGGCGAACAGAAAGCCAAAGGGCGGCACAGGCGCTACACGGGCAAACTGGTCATTGGCGATGTCAGCCAACTCGATTATGTCGGGGAAAAGGACGGGGCCAAGGTCTATACCGCGATCGTCAATTGCGTGAACCTCAAACGCGACATCCGGATGGTCTATTTGCTGAGGGACAACGGTTATGCCGTGTTGTTTTCCACCGACACGGAATTGGAGGCCATGACCCTCCACCGCTTTACCAGGCCCGCTTCCAGATCGAGTTCCTGTTCCGTGACGCCAAACAGTTCACTGGCCTGAACCACTGCCAAGCACGCTCGGAAGCGGCTCTGCACAGCCATTTCAACGCCTGTTTCACCGCCTTGAACCTGATCAAATGGCACGACAGGCAACAGTCGCCCCAGCGGAAGCCGATTTCGGTCGCCAGTTGGAAAACCCGATTTTTCAATGCCTTATTTATTGAGCGCATTTCTTGCAGCTTTGCCATTAACCTGAATTTGATTAAATCATCGCCAGCCTATGCCGATCTTTGTAACTTCGGGGTGCTGGCTGGCTAAAATCTGTCCGAAGTATTGGTATATTGTACTTCAAAGAAAATGACTCAGGGACAGACTACGTTTTTCTGTTTTTTGATTCGATTGATATTCGGCTCTTCCCTACAAAATATGTAAGTCAGTCTGAAGGATTGGTCATACACGAAGCTATGAGTAGATGTGTGCCAGTTATTGCTTATTCCAGAGGGCGTATTGAACATATTGTTTCAGATCAAGTCGATTGGCGCCTACGGAAGATTGCGTTGCTGGTACCGTTGAAAAATTAAAGAATGGTAATTGAAACCCAAGGGAGTTCAATTGCTATCTCAGGCATCATTGATGCCGATTTAACGAAGCGAGATCGTTGCATATCAAGAAAATGGATGCTCTTTACGCCGAATTAATTGGGCAGCAATTATCTGAGTAAGGATGGGTATGTCCTTGGTTCGGTACCCAAGCTTCTTAAGTATGCGGATGTCGAGTCAAGCTGAATTTGGAATAACAATTTAAAAGCGAGTGATATGTCATTTTTTTCATTGCAAATACTGCGGTTTAAGAAGTTGTGGGTTATTTTTCAGCAACCCGTGTTGTGGCGTGCGTTTTTCCAGCATCTGGTGATGGCGGGAGTAGAGCATCAAGCGGCACTCAATCGCCTATTGGCTACAGTGGTCGATATTGGTGCCAATCGTGGGCAGTTTGCGTTAGCAGCCAGAGCAATTTCTGGTGCCAAAGTTATTTCATTTGAGCCATTGCCGGATGTAGCGGCCATTTTCCAGAAAGTGTTTATTGCTGATCCAGCAGTCAAGTTGCATGTGATCGCGATTGGTGAAAAAGCAGAAAAGAAACTGATACATTTATCGGCGCGTGATGATTCCTCTTCTTTGCTTGAAATTGGTGAGGCGCAATCTCATTTTTTTCCGGGCACACACGAGGTTGGTACTTTTGTGGTCGAGGTGGGGACGTTGGACGCGTTTGTTACCAAGGAACAAATTGTACGACCAGCCATGCTTAAGCTTGATGTGCAGGGTTTTGAATTGCAGGCGCTATCCGGTTGCAAAAGTTTGATCGATAATTTTGATTATGTTTACTGCGAATGCTCTTTTGTGGAGCTTTATAAAGGCCAGAAGCTTGCTGGCGAAGTAATCTGTTATCTCAATGCGTTGGGCTTTAGCTTAACGGGGATATACAACCCGTCGTATGATCGTGGTGGAAATTGTATTCAGGCTGATTTGTTATTTGAACAACTGGTTCGTTGACTGTGCGTATCCATTCATTGCATTAATTTTTTCCCTGATCTAACCGGTATCGGTAAATACTCCGGCGAGATGGCGTAGTGGCTGACTGCGTAAGGCTATGAAGTGTGGGTGGTGACGGCACTCCGCAGTGGCGGATGGACGATGGCTATGCGAATGGGTGGCGTCGATAAGAGATTCAAGGGGCAACGCAGAGCTGAGCATTGCTGGCCCGGTGATAACTGATTACAATGATGGCACTGCAATCACTTTAGGGGGGCTAACATGGCGGCGCTTACGATTAGAAATATTGATGATGAGATCAAGAACCGTTTGCGTTTACAGGCAGCGCAACACGGTTGCTCTATGGAGCAGGAGGTGCGTGAGATTCTGTCGCGTGCGGTTTTGCCGGAGCAAAATCAACCGGCTTTTGCTCAGCGTATTCAAAAGCATTTTGCTGCTTTGGAGTTGGATGCTTTGCCTATTCCTGAGCGACAATTAGTTAGAACTCCGCCTGTGATGGGGAGCTGATCATGCTGGGCGTGTTGCTGGATACTCATGTGCTGTCTGAGTTGATGCGCACTCAGTCTTCTTCGATTGTGCTTGGTTGGTTTGCCGGGCGAGAGGACGCCGAGTTTTATACCAGTGCAATTACTCAAGCCGAATTGTTGTTGGGCGTGGCTTTGTTGCCGAGCGGCAAGCGCAGAGATGCAATTGCTGATGCGGTGGAGCAGATGTTTGATCAGGATTTTGTCGGACGTTGCTTGCCGTTCGATGGGTTGGCTGCGCATGAGTATGCTGCGTTGGTTGCCACCCGTAATAAGGTTGGTATGCCGATTTCTACTGAGGATGCACAGATAGCGGCTATTACACTCCGTCATAGCTTGGCCTTGGCGACCCGTAATACTAAAGATTTTCGCAAAATACATAAGTTGGCCTTGCTTGATCCATGGCTTGAGCGTTAAACGGTGAGTGACCAACCCATGCGTATTCTTATCCACGGCATTAATTTTTCCCCTGAGCTGACCGGCATTGGCAAGTATTCCGGCGAAATGGCGGAATGGCTGGTCGCGCAAGGCCATGAAGTGCGTGTGGTGACAGCACCGCCTTATTATCCGCAGTGGCGCGTGGCAGATGGCTATGCGAATAAGTGGTGCAGGGAAGTGGTAAATTTCCCCCAGTCCCCCTTTAAAAAAAAGGGGGGAAATCTCATTGTTTATCGCTGCCCATTGTGGGTTCCCTCTAAACCTTCCGGTTTGAAGCGTTTGCTGCATCTCGCCAGCTTTGCGCTTTCCAGTTTTCCAGTCATGCTGCGTCAAATTTTTTGGCAACCCGATGTGGTGCTGGTCGTTGAGCCACCGTTGTTTGGTGCGCCGCAGGCTTGGCTGGTTGCGCGACTTTCGGGTGCGAAAGCGTGGTTGCATATCCAAGATTTTGAGGTGGACGCCGCATTTGATTTGGGGATTCTGCGAGCGGATTGGTTAAAGCGCTGGGTACTCCTTGCTGAGCGGTGGGTGATGCGTCGTTTTGATCGGGTATCTACGATTTCTGTCAAAATGCTGGAGAGGCTGGGCAGCAAAGATGTGGCTTCTGATCGAACCGTGTTTTTCCCTAATTGGGTCGATTTGGCTGAAATTTATCCTTTAACCACAGAAAGTGTATTTAGAAACCGATTAGGTATATCGCCTAGCCAGGTTGTCGCCTTGTATTCAGGTAATATGGGCGAAAAGCAAGGTTTGGAAATTGTTTTAGAAGCGGCTGCTAAACTGCAACAAAACTCGGAAATTCAGTTTGTTTTATGTGGCGATGGTGCAGCGAAAGCTCGCTTGCAAGAAAAATATGCTGATTTGACTAATGCTGTATGGTTGCGGCTACAACCCTTAGATAAGCTGAATGAATTATTAAATATGGCTGATGTGCATTTGCTACCACAGCGTGGGGATGTGGCTGATTTGGTGATGCCATCCAAGTTGTTGGGGATGTTGGCTAGTGGTCGACCGGTGATATCAACGGCCTCCTGCGGTACTCAAGTAGGCGGCCTAGTAGCTAAATGTGGCATACTCGCTTCCGGTGAAGAGATTGAAGCTATTGATGAATTCGTAGCTGCCTTGCTGCAGTTAGTGGCAAATCCAAGTGAACGAACTCGCTTAGGTAGGGCAGGTAGGTTGATTGCGGAAAATACTTTTTCAAAAGCGTTTGTATTAAGTCAATTTGAGCAGGAATTAATTAAGACGGTTGGTTAGATTATCAAAAGAGCAAGAAAAAATGACTAAAAAAGCGCTTATCACCGGTCAAGATGGTTCCTATCTCGCGGAATTTCTGCTTGAGAAAGGCTACGAAGTTCACGGTATCAAACGCCGTGCGTCGTTGTTTAATACGCATCGCATCGATCACATTTATGAAGACCCGCATATCGCCAACGCACGGTTTAAATTGCATTATGGTGATTTATGCGATAGAGCCATAGGATGTGCTGAGGTACGAAGCGCATCATTCGGATGGATTTGTCTCGCTAGTGCCTTTATCTGAGGCAATTGAGCGAATGATTAGGTACGAATTTCTTGAAACCCATGAAGATGAAAAGTGTTTTTTATACTAGTAGTCTGTCATCTTGAAACGAAGTGATAGCGCGTAGTTTTAATGTATGGTAGAAGTGTTGATTTTCCTCACCAATATTCAGCCATGCCAGCAATCAAATATAAAGTTAACTTGAGCGACGATGAAAAACTCCAGTTGAAAGCCTTACTTCGTAAGGGCAAAAGTGCAGCCCGTAGCCAAACG
>Ga0172380_10003213_pt1 | contig 23030 bp, 31 predicted proteins | sample Leawe162metaG_FD_119747 | JGI IMG/M metagenome (GOLD analysis project Ga0172380, IMG submission 119747) | Leachate microbial communities from a municipal landfill in Southern Ontario, Canada - Leachate well 162 metaG | ecosystem: Engineered > Solid waste > Landfill > Unclassified | place...
AGGCAGATTGTCCATGTTATCCGGGCATTTGTTGAACGTCAGAAACTCGGCGAACTTCCTGATCAGTTGGTCAGCTGGAGAAACCACATAGCCTTCCGCCATCAGGGACTTTATTTGGGCAGGGGTGGTTTTTGCGGCCTTGCCTTGCAGTTCGCTTTCCATGCGGTTGAAGGCTATGATGTAGGCTTCTTTCCATTGCGCGGCTTTTGCGCCGGTGAAGCCCATTGCCAGAAAGGTGAAGCCGTCGCGGGTAATTTCGTAAGCAGGGCGTTTTTCGCCTTTGGCATCTATGTATTCAACCACCGCAAAATTGCGGACGTTAAATTCAGGCGAGCAATCCAAGTTTTGTATTTTTTTAAGAACGTCATCGTGACGTTTATGGAAATGCTCGGCAATTTTAAGCGAGGTGGTTTTTATTTCACCATTGATGACGGTGAGTTCTGGATTTAATTCGGGGATGACGATAGTGTTCATGCTTGTACCTTCTTTGTTTAGGATTTCATAAACCCCGTTACTAGCGGGGCGGGCGGGAGCTAGTAACCGTTACAAAGACCGGCGGAGTCATTCCCCATTGCTGGGTATTGTATTCCTCGCACTCCCGCCCATAGGAAACCTACAGGCACAAAAAAGCCGCATGATCTGACGGGCGCGGCTCTTTCCGCTTTGTAAGGTGTTACTAGCACCTGACGGAAAGCATAGCCCTCTTTTATCGCGGCTGTCAATATCATGTGTTTTCCAAGCCTAACAATCAGTTGATCAACTGGAGAAACCACATAGCCTTCCGCCATCAGGGACTTGATTTGGGCAGGTTTGCTGGTTGGTGATGGTAGGTCGTGTTGGACTGGGTGTAGGATTTTCTCTATTTGTAGGTCGCACCAGACTGCAAAATCAGCGCTTAGCCAGCGGGCGAAATCAATCGCAAGCTTTGGGTGGAGCCAGGTGCCTTGTTCTTCTGGCGTTCCGCCTTGAACAACTTTAACTATTTGATTTTCTTCCGTTAGGAGTATTCTCCTAACGGCATCAATATATTCTTTAGTGCGTGATGTTTTTAAGTAATCTTTGGGTAATTTATTGAATTTCCCGGCGATTGCTGTTGCGTTAATAAATGCGTCTGAATGGAAAAAAACGGGGGTGCTGTCGTAGTCGAGCGTGATGATTGAGGTGTTCATGATGAATTCCTTGGTTTTTTGCGAAAAATCCCATTAGGGAGTGATAGGAGTTTCGCAACAGCCCAAGAGCTGCCGCAGATATTCAATATATTCTCTGCGACTCCTACCACACAATCGACAGGCGTTCGCACGCGAACAACCAAAAACTGGCAGGCATAAAAAAACCGCTTATCTGACGGGTGCGGTATCCGCTTGGGGAGTTGCGACGCTCCATGCAAAAAAATCTACGCCGATTGTCTTCCCGTGTCAAGTAGGTTGGGCTATGCTTATCAAAAAACGTCAAATTCAAGTGTAATATGGAATTTTTTCTTATTCTATTAAGCGTGTTTACTTTTTATTATGCTGGGAAAAGTGTTGTCAGGCAGTATAAGGAACGCAAAATAACTGCTAACCAAACGCCTATCTCTAATATAAAAGAATACGCTTCTTGCCTAGAAGATGTATTACCGAAGTGCGAAAATATCACTTCGGTTGAAAATCAGCTTGTTAGGAAGGTAAATAATCAAAATCAAAAAGTTGATATACAATCATTAGTTCAGCATAGATCGTCATACGAAAAAAAAACCGACCTATCTAAATGGGATTTATTCTTTCAGAAAAGCAGCCTACAAAAACCAGAAAAGTTTTCCCATTATTCGCTAAATCCGGTTAATAAAAACGACTACTATCGTGTGGCGCTAACATTTATTGTTCGTATGGCGTCAAAATTAGCTTTTTCAGAAGCCGAAAAAATAGCGGAGCACGTTGTTGAAGACGTTTTTTTACCGAAATATATTTTTTTGGATGAAGAAGAGTTTGATAGTTGGGAATGGCCTGAACTAGAAAGCATTGCTAAGGAATATCCAGAATATCATCCGCTAGCGAATCACCGTTATTGGAATGATATTAAAAATACCAATATGGGGTGGATGCGGGATAACGCAGCAGAACCTCTGCTAGACTGGTTGTTGCGACAACCTATAGCAAAATTAAGGGTATGGCAAAAAAAACATAACTTAAAACCGGAAAAGACCAAAGCAGCATTGGCTAATCAAATCATTTTTATCGATGATGTAGAGATTATTAAGGAATGGAAGCTGCATCTTTCTTGCATGAAACAGAATATTGACCGTATAGAGTTTTTAAAAATACACCCGCCCATCGAACCTTATCCTGATAGACTCATTAGGATAACAAAAAAACACTTGGATTTTTACCATACTGCAACTAATACTTTCTTGATTAATGAAGAATCAGAAAATTTCTTTAAAGAATTATTCGCAGAATATAGACACATTTTTGTTATTGATTATCAATGTCCTATATGTAAAGAAAAAAATATACCAGAAAATATTTCTTTTTTGTCCGAAAACGATTTGCCGCCTTTTCACCCTGCTTGTTTATGCGATGACATAACCAGAAAAACTATATACTCATGAAAAAATTCGACCTTAATATTGAGAAAATCCTAGAAAACTGGGAAACGTATCATGCGATTCGGGAAGTAATAGCCAATGCTCTTGATGAGCAGATATTGACCGGCTCCAGAGATGTCGAAATAACCAAACAAGGCTTGACATGGACAATAAAGGATTTCGGGCGTGGCCTGCGATATACCCATTTGACGCAAAACGAGAACCAAGAAAAATTAAGCAACGGTCATGTAATCGGTAAATTCGGCATCGGCTTGAAAGATGCGCTGGCTACCTTTGACCGGCGCGGTATTGCCGTAACGTTGTCGTCGGCGCACAACATTATCACTATTTCAAAATCATCAAAACAAGGATTTCAGGATATTATCACCTTGCACGCCATTATTGACGAACCGGAAGACGAGGCTTTTATAGGCACGGAAGTCAAGTTAACCGGCATATCCGACAACGACATGGCGTCGGCCAAAAAGCTGTTCCTGAGGTTTTCAGGCGAGGCCATTATTGAGACTACCAAACATGGACAAGTCATTAACAAAAATGGCAAATGCGGAAATATTTATATTAATGGGGTTAAGGTTTCCGAAGAGGATAATTTTTTATTCAGCTACAACATAACGACGCTGAATGCCTCGATTAAAAAGGCGTTGAACCGAGAAAGGACTAATGTCGGCAGAACGGCCTATACAGATTCGGTTAAAAAAATATTGTTGTCATCTGCGAGTAAAGAGGTCGCTGAACTGCTTGCAAAAGACCTTAAAAATATCAATCTGGGAACCGCTCACGATGAATTGACATGGATTGATGTCCAAGAGCATTCCGTCAAGATACTCAACCAACAAGGTAAATATTTGTTTGTTACTTCCACTGAGGCGATGCAGCACACAGATATGATTGACCATGCCAGAAACAGCGGCCATGAAATTATTACTATCCCGGAAAATTTAAAGTTAAAAATACAAGATTCAACCGATTTATCTGGCAATCGTATTATGGATATTGGTCAGTTTGTAGACAACTATAATGACAGTTTTGAATTTAATTTCATAACCGTCCGTGATATGAGCCATCAAGAAAAATCGGTTTATGGACTGACCCAAACCATAGTCAAACTGTTTGGGGGAATGCCTAATAATGTCGCCAGCATCAAAATATCATCGACTATGCGTGAAGATTTTTTAGCTGGAAACGCTACCTTGGGCTGTTGGGATGCGAGTACATCCTCAATTGTTATATCCAGGGATACTTTAAAGACTATTGCTGATTATTCTGGCACTTTGATTCATGAATTGATCCATGCCAAAACAGGTTATTACGATGTAACCAGACTTTTTGAAAGCGCGTTAACCGAACAAGTAGGCAATTTTTGTGAGCGGACATTAAAGTTAAGCAAGATAAGAAAACCGTGGTACAAATTTTGGTAATGAGATTGAAATACCCAAGGAAGAGATCAACCGGGCCTTTGATATTTTGCAGGCCATTATTGATAAGGCGTAAGGTAGGCATTCGCACAAACCATCGGCGGTGTCAAACCTTTGCATGACTTGACTATAGAAAATATTTCTATATAATACGCCACATGACCACCAAACAACGCTTCCGCAACAAATACATCATCCAAGTCAGGGAACGTGACCACAACCCGCCACATGTCCATTTTTTTGGCGCGGGCGTGGACGTAATTATTTACCTTGAGACACTTGAATTTGTCGGTGAATTCCCATCAAGCGCCATTCAAAATGAAGTAATGATGTGGGTTGGCGAAAATCAAACTGAACTTTTTAAAGAGTGGTATGTATGGCACAAGAAATGAAACGTCCTCGATTCAAAGCAATCGAGGTATTAAACGATTTTAAAATTCGAGCAACGTTTATCAATGACAGTATGTTTACGATTGACTTTAAGCCGTTTTTTGAAGAATCTCAGCGCTTAGGCGAATTGCTGGGCAATCAAGCCGCGTTTCAAAAAGCAACGGTTTCTAAAGGCAATGGTTGGACGGTCGAATGGCCGGAACTTGATATTCAAATCGGAGCGGATACCCTTTGGCTTGACGCACAAGCCCAAAACGCGCCCGACGAAAACACCCGCATTTTTGCCCAGTGGCGGGCGCGGCATGGGCTGTCGCTTGCCGACGCGGCTAAGGCCTTGGGCATGACGCCACGCACCATGAGCGCCTACGGCTCAGGCAAACGTCCCGTGCCGCGCTATATCGCACTGGCTTGCAAAGGCTGGGAAGCAGAGCGGCTTGGGTCTGGATGAGTTGCTTGATGTCGTCCTGGGTTTCGAGCGTCAGGCAGCCGGGCAGGGATTTCTTGGACTTTTGCGGGGGGGGGAGGGATTTTAGGTCGTATTGGGTTTGGCTGGTGACTAAGGCATCGTGCGCTCAACCGGACACGCAACAGCGATCAAGTTTTTATTCATTTGTCATAGTTTTCCTCGCGCTGCAACGGTTTTACCGGTCTTGAGAAGGCTTATCCAATCAACTGGATATAACACAAAGCATAATACGGCGGTAGGTTCTTATCGACGCCGGACTCGCCGGTAACGGATGTGGCAAACACTTGCGTCCCATCCTCGGCACCATTCGACCCTAAGCTATACACATCATTGGGCGGTTGATAATCGCCATTTTTGTAGCCAGTAACCGTATGGCTATGCGCAACCACCACCGCATCCTTCGAGCCTCCGGTCGCGCCCGCCGCGTAAGTGCCGCCAACGCCCACCACGAATCGCCCGTGTAAATCCGGCGTGCCATTCTGACCGTCGCAAAGCGCCCAACCCACTGGTATAGCGTTAACCGCGCCAGACCACATCAAGATAATGCCGGGCGGCAACCGCGCCGATAAGGCATCCACCTGATTTTTTAACCACAATGTCCGATTGCCTAAGCTCTGCGCTTGTAAATTGGCAATGCCGCCAGCGCCACCTAATACCGGATCGGTTATGCTGATTTGATATATAGCGTCGTCAAATGACGCCGATTCACTAATGTTTGCCATGCAGCCCCCTCAAAAAGTAATAATCCAAGACCCGGAAAATGCCATGACAGCGGTTTTTACCAAAGGGCTGGCTCGAGTTTTCCGCGCGAATAAAGCGCCATTTGCCGACAATAGGCCCATTTCGCTAATGGGCTTGCCGACCGCTTCACCGGCGTCTAAAGAAAAATTAAACGCTATGCTGCGTTGACTCGGATACGTCACGCTGGCGATGGCTTTGACATAAGCGGACGTTAGCATCGAATCGCTATCCGCCGTCGCCTCGCCGTTAACGCCAAAGCCAATTTGCTTGATAGCCCATGCCGAATCACCAAAAGCCAGCCTGGATAAAATCAGTTTGCTATGACCGACAACCCGGTTGCCGCCTTCTGTTTGCTCAATTAACTGCCCCTGCTCATAGACCGATAGGCGTAAGCACCCTCTGGGGCATAAACGGCCTGATACTTTATTCATCCCATACCTCGACAAAACCATCCCCGCCATACTGAATAGCGCCGTTATGGCGCTTATTGCCATCGTATACATAGTGATTAGCAATCGTCACCGTTAACCCATCGCTGAGGCTATCCTTCACGGTATCCGTGATGACGCTATCGGTCAGCGACACATCGCCTAATTGCGTTCCCGCTGCCTTAATGCCGTTAATCAAGGCGATCATTTTTTCAATAGCGGCATCCGGCTGCCCTGCGCCCAACAAATCAAACGGCAAGGTGACGCCAAATACGCCGGGCGTAGCACGGTCAACCACCGACACATCAATACCGGCATCATGGGCCAAGGCAATTTCCAGCGCTACGTTATTGCATTTTTGCCGGAATATCGACACGGTAATACGTTGTCTAAACTCATAATCCGGCTCGCCAGAAAAACGTTTTAAACCAAAATACCCGCCCCATTCATCCAGCCAGTCCGCCCCAGCCGATTGTAAAAATAATTGCTCACGCATGGCGTAAACAGCTTGTCTGGCCGCTTCAAGCTCGACGGCGAAAGCATCCATCAGCATCCACAGCGGCGACGTATACGACGACAACACGACTTGCCTCGCGCCATCATCATCCAGCGTCTCACGCGCCGCCACCAAAGTTCTTGCCGCCCGCGTTTCCTGCCCGGACGCGACGGTGACAATCCCGCAATACGCCGCCAATACAGCCGCCACGTCTTGCATGGTTTTACCGTCCACTGGAATTTGATCGACCATAAGGCTGCCCACGGTCACTTGTATAACATCATCTTGTAACGCAAACCCAACCCCGTCTTGATTAGGCTGCGCGGTAATAGCGTCAGTCGGCAACGCAGAACGGTCAAAGGCATGATGCACGGCGTCAACCAATTTATTAACCAAGCGCATAGCTGCCCTTGATGATTTTTTGATTAGGCGAAATAGCGACATCCACAACTGGCGTCGTCAAAATAAAGTTATCCACCCCGTTCACCGCCATAGCCGCTGCTATTAGTTCGGCGCGAATGAGTTTTTGGCCGATGCCGGTACCCGCAATCACCTTATCCAACTCTGACGACACAGCAATTATCAAGTCGTTTAATAAAAAACCGGAGGTTGGCGTAAGAGTGGCGGCCAGAGTTACGCTAATAACCTCCACCGCCGCGATCACCACCTGAATACCTGCCGCCTTCCAGCCCACGACTTTATTGCCGTTATCATCGACATAGCCGTTTAACACCTTGATTGCTTCGGCGATTAGATCAGCCGATGCGCCGTCCACGCCATTATGCAGATAACAATGAATAACGCCGGGCGGCGCTATAGGATTGGTTAAAAACTCCTCGACTACTGCCGCTTGTTGAACGGACTCGATAATCGCGCCGTTCGCGTCTTTCAGCGCCACGGTCGTCAATCCGTATTCCACCGATGCCACCGGGCTACGTGCGAAGGTATTGATATACGCGATAAACCGGGCTTTGCGGGCGGCGTCTGATTCTTCATCCTCGCCCGGCGTGAAGTCATGGGCGGCCACGGCGGTTATTAACCGCTCAATAGCGGCGCTAAAGCCATTGCCCGCCACGATGGCCTGGACAATACTGTTGGTATTAGCCGCTACTAACACGGTAGCGCTAGTGACGCCCTCCGGTATCGCCACATCCGCCATGCTGACATAACCGGTTGCGGTGGTGAGCGAGGCGAACTGGGTACCTTTAGGTATCGTCAACGCGGGACCTGTCGCCACCGTAACCGTGATGCTGCCTTGTTGAGATCGGGCCGGTTGCCGCTGGAAATCGAACGCCTGATAAATAGCAGTGGGAATGCCTTCTTTGAGTCCTAGCCACATTTGTAGATACAGCTCTTCAATCTCGATAGCGGGAGCTTCAATAAGGGTTCTTGCAACCGAGCCTACAACAAAATCGGTAATCTTGTTTTGCGTGGCTTTCAGGTAATTAATCATGGACGCTGAAATTGACGCGAAGTTTTTTATCTGGAACATGGCCTACGCCTCAATAATTTTGACATGAACCACAAGCTTGCCATCAGGGATAATATCCCGGCGAATAATCCGCAAATCATCGATCTGGCTATCATCCAGCCAAACGCCGGCATGAGTCAGCGCATCAAGCGGGGCCTTAGCGATATTATCCAAGTCCCTACGCCGTTTATCAGGCTGAAAAACTTCAATAGTCACCGCTATATTGCAGGTAATCATAGGCCGGTTGCTGCCACGGAACAGACACAACACCTCCCCACGATAATCACGGCCTTCTCTGCTAATCAATGTTCTGGGTTTTTTACCCACGGCGATATTACGCCAATAGCGATTGACGCTAGGCGGATACGGCAATTCAATAACCATTCAGTCATCCTGTGCTAAGCTTTATTGATATTATCCCGTCACGATAAGGAGCTTGGAATGAACCTGATAATCATAGCCGCCGTCAATTGCGCCCTGCTGAATACGCCCGATGACCGGGCCTATTGTCGAGCCATACAACAAAATAATCCAGCCAGGTGTGTGGAAATTGGCGATGAAGGCCAGCGCCAGCGCTGCCGCGTGGCGTTGGGAGATGATGAATCGGCTTGCCAGACGCTGCCGATAGCGCAGCGGGAACACTGTAAATTGGAGCGACGTTGACTATGAAAAAGCCAACGGTTTCCTTGCAATTGTCAATTCCGGCTTAATTTATTGTAGTCTTAAAGCTACAATAGCCCCATGAACTACGAAATCCAAATGACACCCTTGTTTGAAAACTGGGTAAAAAATCTTAACGACCGGCAGGCGGTTATGGCGATTACCCAGCGGCTTGACCGCGCCACGCAAGGCAATCTTGGCGACATAGCTTCCGTTGGTGACGGTGTGAGCGAAATGCGACTTTTCGTAGGCCAAGGCTACCGGCTGTACTTTACGTTGCGCGGTGGCGAGCTGGTTATTTTGCTGTGCGGCGGCGATAAGTCGTCCCAACGGCGCGACATTCAAAAGGCCAAGGAATTGGCGAAAAACCTGTGAGGCTAACCTATGAAAACAGAAACTAAACCCTACAACCCATTTAATTTTTTCCAAAGCGATGAAGAAATCGGCGACTATTTGACTCAGGCCTTTATGGATGATGACCCCGCCATGTTTGTGACGGCCTTGGGGCATCTCGCCAAACACAAAGGCATCGCCCAGCTCGCCGAGGACACCGGATTGAACCGGGAAAGCCTCTACAAGGCCCTGTCCGGCAAAACTCAGCCGAAATGGGACACCGTGCAGCGGATTATCAAGGCGCTGCATATGAATGTCCGCGTGGCGGCTTGATGTTTATTGCAGTTGTCAACATTGTGTTATCTCAGCCTAACCCTGCGCTCAACCGGTGCGCGGCAAAACCGGCTTGTCGCAACAGGCGTTTGCCGAACGTATCCTTACCCCGGTGCACTCTGCGCGATTGGGAACAAGGCTGTTTCGCCCCGCCGGGCGATGTGCTGCGCCTGCTAAAGCTCATCGGTAACCACCCGAATTTGATCGGTGAACTACACATCTAATTACCTCATCAAATCCTGATAAACCCTCGCCGCCTCAATCGGATCGAGTGGCACGACAACAGCGGCAGCGGCTTGAGCGGTATTGGTATTGTTGACCTCAATACTAGAGGCATTAGCAAAGCGCGGGTTGATTTTATGCATCACTGTCAGTTTATCAACGCCCTCAACAATAGCTTTAAATCCTTGTCCAGTTTCTTCTCCGCTCAGCAATTTATCGGCTATTTTCATAGCCTTATGAGAAAAGTTCTCGACATCTTTGAGCAAAGATAGCTTAAATTGAACCGCCTGCTCAACTTCGCTCAAGTCCTGCTCAGAAATAGCTATACTCTGTTGAATAACTTCTATTTTCTTATGAACAAGCTGCTCATTTTCCTTAGCGACGCCTTTTGTTAACGCGGCGGCAGTGCCTGTTGAAATCCCGAACCGTTTCGCGAGTTGACGTTGTGTGTATTGCCCGGTTCGCCATGCGGACAAAGCCGCCTCTTTATCGTATTTTTTCGCCATCGCCACCCCTACCGCCTGACGACTATATAAAGCGGCATCCCTGGCGCTGTCTCAGTATTTTTGGCGCATTTCCAGACCAGACGTCCCGCTAAATGATACCCGCAGGCGCAAATCAGTTTAGGGCTATCGCCCTGCGCCGTATTCCCGCAAATAGCACAGACATACTCTCTGTCTTCGTTTTCCAACGGCTTAGACAGAATACGCCCGGAACACAACCGACACACATGAGGTTCTAAATTAAACGACATTCATTCTCACCTTTTTGATTGCCCGTTTTTGTTTGAGATAATCGCCGCCGCCAAACAAATCGGATTGCATAGGCAGCGGATTGGACCACTCGGGGATAACCGGATGAGACGCCCAACAAAAAAATGCATACCCACCCAGATAGGCATCCGCAAAAATTTCCACAGTGCTGGCCGTCATAATACGGACAATCTTATTATCAGCGACCACATACTCAACTGCGCGCAATTGCAGCTTTGGTTTATGACCATTCCTGTCCTTGCCTAGGACAACTTCTCGCTCGCGGTTGTAACAGCTTACGCACAGGCTTTTATTAATCATTCTAGCGCCTGTTTTGCCACATCTTCGGCATAGTTTAGGCTTAACTTCTAGCAGCGCTGTACCGGCGTTTTTAGCGCCTGTTTCGCACTGTGCGCAAATCTGGCAGGTTTTATTCCGATGCCGTAATGCACAGGTTTCCGTGGACAAGGAGGCTGATATTTTTTCGCATTGAAAAAAAATAGAACTCATAAAATCCTCACGCTGGCTTAAGTTTTTGCAGCGAACTCGCCACACCAGTCTTCACCACCGGTAACAGGGTAGAAAGTTTGTTCGAAAATATATGCAGGAATGTATTGTGCTTCATTATCCTGATAATTAACGGCATCCCAACAAATGCTAGGTGGATTTCGCCTACATTGCCCCATCTCGTCATCCATCTGAATGCTTAAGAAATTATCTTTTTTCCAATACTTGCACACAAAGCAGATATCCATATTTGTTTCCTATTATGAAATTAAATCACCACAAAGAACCACAAGAGTATGATTTGTGGTTCTTTTTGAGATAAACATTTGTTTTTTAAGATAAAGGAAGCACCACAAAAACACAGAACCACAACTAAGAGGTGTTTTTTTGTTATATATAGGTGGAAGCCTTGTTTGTGGTTCTGTGATTCTTTTGTAAACCCACAAATAACTCGGCATAAGCACCACAAAAGCACCACAATTTTTCCTTGTGGTTCTTTGTGGTTCTTTGATTAAATGTGCACAATTAAGCATTTTTAGCCACCCTTTGTTTTTTTCAAAAACTTAGCATGAATAAGTCGTTTTTTAAACTGACCTGACGCTTGCTTTACTTTGACCTCTTGTATATCGCCATCCTCTATCAAGGTATCTAAAATTTCAGCTCTTTTTTCTTTAAGAAACGGTTTGAAATCATGCGGTAAGTAATCTGCTATCCGCCATCTATCAATGCCGCCTACTCCTTTAGACAATACCAATTGAATCACCTTTTGATGCACGCTCTGCTTCCCCTCATCGCTGGTAACAAAATCCATCACATCCAGCAACCGCCGCAAATGCCCGGCCACATACTGGGCCGCCCAGTCCATCACAGACCGGCTGGCAACAGGGTAATCAGGGCTATCGAAGGCGGCCAACACCGTACATAGCCGGCGCAAATTCTTACGCGCCCCAGCCTTAAACATACGGTACTTGCGCTCTTCGGTAACCTCGTCAATCAATGCGTCGTACCGGACAATATCATCGGCATACTCAGTGACGATCAATTCAGGCTCGACGCCAGGCAGCGTATTAAAAATAGCCTCCAGGGATAATTCACCCTCGTTCGACGGGACGCCACGCAATTTGCGCAATAGCTCAATCATGTCAGGTGGCAAGAATATATCCGCCTCTTCTTTAAATATCAGGTCATCGTTATCACAAATAGCGAACAAAAACTGCTCAACTGCGCCGCGCCCAAGCTCTGATGTTTTGGCAAACGTCGCCAGCTGGCTGTAGTGGAGCAATGCCAGCATGGACAGGCTTGGGCGCACAATCAACGGCTGCAAGTCATCGGACTTGCGTAACCCGGCTTCCTCGGGCGAATCTAGCTGCACCATCCGCTCGTCATAAAGACGGGTCAAATGGTTTAGCACAATTTCAATGCCTCCGGTCGTCTGCCGCTTGGTCAGGTTAATCATCGCGCTGTAGTCATCGCACAAGTAAATACTGGCGGGCGAATGGTACAGCGTCTTATACAAGGCTTGGGTGGATGATAATCGTCCATCCCTAACCATACGGCGTAACCCCGATTGGGATAACACAGTACGGATGCCTCTCGCCGCATAGCGCAACTCGCCGATGCTGCCGATGCTTCCCGAAGAAATACCGACATACAGATGGCAAGAATCGCCTTGTGGCGTGATGTAGCGTCGTGCGGCAATCGTCGAAGCCAACGCAATGACCGCCTGCGCGGTAACTGCATCACTGTAAACGGCGCTGCCTGCATTCATAAACCCGGCCAGTCTATTCAGAGACTGCACGGGAAACAGGTTGTTGATTGGGTAGGTAGGTAGTTCGGTGATTAAATAGCTAGATAGATTGGTCGCTGGGTCGGTAGATAGCTTATTGTTGGCTGGCTCGGTCGGTAGATAGGTCGCTGGGTATGTAGGTAGATCGGTCGCTAATTGATAGATAGGTGGGTTGTTGATTTGCTCGATTAAAACGCTGGCTAGGTCGGTATTTTTTTGTTGGTTCGCTTGTTCGCTGGCTGATTTCCACCCGTGTTGACGGGCGATATAAAATATACTCTCTTTAAATACTTTGTCTTGTTTTTTTAGGCTAAACGATAGCCATACCCTGGCTTGGTCTTTGGCGTCAAATTTTGAGCAGGTTTGAGACCATTCGCACCATATCTTAAAACCGCGCTCGGATGCATCAAGGGTATGCAAAGCCATGCCCACTTTTACCCAATCATCACGCTCAATGTTAGGACAGTAGGGCAATGCCGACATTAAACCGGCCCGCTGCGAGTCCGTCATGGCATCAAGTTCCGAGCTTTCAAAATACATGCCCGATAAATTGATGACCAGCGCTTTCTTTTCCCGACGCAAGGCTTTAATGAGCCATTCCGGGGACGGCGACACGGTATCGTCGCCGAATACCGGGTCACTGTCTAGCCAACTGTAGGCTACACCGCTGATATGACTGGATGGCTCCACGATGATATAGCCTCCTTCGCCGCGTACATCAATGGCCGGCGCCAGCTTGCCAATACTATTTGGAATGTCGCCGATAGCCGGGCACAAAAACAAATAATGTCGTCCTCCTGAACCTGTTGCCGCAGTGATGGTAGCCGGAAACTTTCCATGCTCGGCTTCCAGCGTCTCCAGCGACTCGTCGCCGAACTTCCCATCGTAATGCTTAATATCCACGTCGACTACAAAAAAGCCGGATGCCTTGCCCGTGGCGATGCCGATGTTGGCGTCAGGCCATTGGGTAAACCATTGGGTAATGACCGACTTATCAGTGCTGGCACCGCTGCACCCGTTACCAAGCAGTGGATGCTTGGCCTTGCCCTTGCAATGAGCGTCGCCACAACTGCAATAATCGCCCATCTTGGTATGGCACGGCAGCACAGCCCAACCCAGTTCCGCATAGCGTAGCGCGTAATCGAGGCGGGTTTTTATCGCCTCGCCGGTCGGCTGTTGAACCTTCAAATTATTCCACCATTCGGATGACATCGTGTTCATTCCAATATCCCCAACTCAAGCACTGCGTCAACAGCCTTCTGTAAGCGCGTTGATTCCTCGCTGACCACTTCCTTTTGCCCAACAAACATTTGGGGAACTACTTTCCGCAACCTTAGCGCAGCATGGGATGCCACTTTAATTAACTGGATGACTTCAATGGGGTATGGCGCTGGTTTTGGTGAAAAAACCTCAAGAACACCGTAATCTAGGTGTGTTGACGGTTTTCGTTCGGTCAATTCCGCCAATTCCATTACCTGCCAGGCTTTGATTTGTTCATCAAGCACCGCCGCATCCGTTTTCAGCGCTTCAACCAGCGCGGCTTGTTGTTCGGCAAGCACCGACTCAATGGACACGCCGTCACGCAGGACTTTTTTCAGGAACGCGCTTTCGGCTTGCCTGATGAAATGGCTAGCGGCGTTGGAAACCGCCCAGATACGGCGCAATTCGGCGGCGATCAGGGGCAGGTCGGCGACACGGAACTTGTGCGGTGACGGCGTGTTGCTGGCAAGGCGGATAGTCCGCCAGCAGCCTTGCACCCAAGCGTCCTTAAAGTGGAAATAGCCGGACACACACCAGATTCGGCGCTGTAGGTTGTTATGGTCGTTTGGGGTCAGGGTTTCGTCGGCTTGGTGTTGTTGCGGAACTTGGCGCTTGACCGAAAAATAGGCTTTCACCAATTGCCGCTGGATTTTCCAGGCTAGTTCGTCAGTGAAGGATTTGACTAACAGCAGGTAGCCGGTTTCGGTGAGCAAGGTAATGCTGGCAGGAGTGCTGCCATCTTCACGGGCTAAACCAACACGACGAATTTCGTCGGGTTGCTCCAATGAGTAAAAATCTTCTCCCTCGATCATCTTGTCGCGATGTTGACGGAAATTTCTTCCGGCAGTCCCTTCCGGGCGCGAATGAACCTTATCCATCATCGCTAACGTGATAACGGCTTGGCCTTGGTAAAACAGCGGGATAATTTCGGTATTGCCTATAACGATAGGCGCATTTTGGGCGTGATTAGATTGAGTGTTCATGGTGTTTTTCCTTTGTGTTTTGTTCAATAACCGCCCCTGTTCAGAGGGCGACCGGGTACTTGAACACATGCACAAAGCCATGCCTACAGCTTTCCCCTTGCGGGTCTTGTATCGCTGTCCGCTACCCGGCCATAGAAAAACTATGGACGTAAAAAAGCCGCAAGTCTGACGGGTGCGGCTTTCCGCTCTGTGTGGTGTGTTCAGCACCTGGCAAACAGAATAGCCCTGGGCGGCGGGGTTGTCAACCACCGTGCGGTTGCCTGGCATTAACAAATTTGTTATTATCCTAGCCATGAACTACACCATCGAGTTTTATAGCGAAGCCGTCCGGCTGGATATTGGACGTTTGCCACTGGGTTTGCGGGCGCGGTTTACTTCGCTTGCCGGACGCATGGAAATAGTCGGGCCTAATCTTGGCAACCCGCATACCGAAGCTTTTGGTGGCAGCTTGTTTGAATTGCGCTTGAAAAGCGCGGAAGGTATCGCCCGCGTGTTTTACTGCACCTTGGTAGGCAAGCGCATCGTGATGCTGCACAGCTTTGTCAAAAAAACCCCAAAAACACCGCCGAAAGAACGGCGGCTTGCCGAAACTCGTTTGAAGGAGATCAAGAATGGCTGCTGAACGTACACCGCCCACCATGACATTTGCAGAAATGAAGGCTGAATGGCTAAAAGACCCTGCATTCAAAACCGAATACGAACGCCTCGAACGCGAGGAAATGCCCATGCTGGACATGATCTTAGCCGCTCGCCGTGAAACCGGTTTATCGCAGGCGCAAATCGCTGAACGCATGGGCACCAAAGCCTCGGCAGTCGCACGATTGGAAGCCTCGCTGGTGTCCGGCAAACATTCCCCAAGCATCGCTACCTTGCGTAAATACGCCAAAGCAATGGGCAAGCAGCTGGACGTAAGGCTGGTATAGTCCTCTTTTATCGCGGCTGTCAATAACATCATTCGCAAAGTCCATAAGCCGACGAACACGATAATCCATCATCAATGCTCTTAAAAAGATCAAACGTCCGCCCGCCTTTGCCTGTAGCAGCCCATTCAATAACTGCGTCAATCCCGTTAAGCTTTCCGTTATTCACTTTAGATGAATGAAAAAAAGTAGCCGCTATGCCTTTTTTACTGCACAACGTTACCTTTACTTCCCAGGTACGAATTTTTTCTATATGTGGCGGAAACCGTATTGATATTTCATGCAGTTCTTCTTTTTTACAGTTAACACAAGCCATGCAACCAACCCGTCCTTGCCCCATTTTGTAAAGGGGATTAGGGTAAACGCCATGCCGCTCCATAATTTGAAACGTATCTGCCGCTTTCCATTGATGAATCGGGCGATAATTCCAGAGTCCACCACCTGGACTATCAAAAATTGGATAAGCCGCACGTCTTGCCGATTCCTCGGCCCTAACGCCTTGCCAGCTAACAACTATTTTTCCTGAATCCAATAATGGAAAATAAATTTGCTCAATAATTGGATCGCGTTTTAATTTTTCTGTGCAGAATGCGGCAATTGATGATGGAAACCGTCCGGCTATCATGCACAAATCAAGAAATATGTTTCCTGATGGATGTAGATTTTCTAAAATCCTGCGCTTTTGTTTATTTGTGTACCGGACAACTTTTACCTTTTTAGATAAAACATTGCCGCTGGCATCGCGCTTAATCACACGCCTTTTCTTGGGACGATGGTCGCGAGCAATAAACATGCGTTTACGCTTCATGTCATCAGCAAAATCCGCTGTGATGATTCGCACCTCAGGGCCGCCAGTCTGCAAATGAAAATTACGCACATAATCCAATGTTATTTCATGCTCATTCCCGGTATCAGCACAAACCGGAATAAAATCAATCCCGTTTTCCATAGCCAGTAAATACATAGCGACGGAATCTTTACCGCCTGAAAAGCTCAGCACGTTTTGCGTGTTGCTATCACGCAGCAAGTCGACGCCGTTGATGATTAATGAAGTCATTTTTCAATACTCATTGTCATCACCGATCAAAAAATCTCCCGCCTGTTCCAGCCCCTTCATCACCCACATGATCGGCACGTAAATACAGGAAAGACTGATATGGATGACGCCGATAACGACAAACGCCAACAGATTGGCTGCAAGTGTCATAAGGCGTCCCCTAACGCATCATCGCGTAACACCAAACACCGCATATCGTTTGGGAAGGGCAAGTCTTTGATTTCTCCAGCGGCGACTTTTCGGAAATATTCCGCGTTACGCATGGCTTGCAGTTCGCGGGCGGACAAGCCTACAGCGGTATTGGGCGTGGCTTTGGCTGGTTGGGCCGGTGGCTTTTTTTGCAGCCAAGCCATGTCCGCTTTAAGGCGTTGCGCCTGCTTTTCTTGCCGGGTAGGTTTTTTAGGTGACGACACCGTATCGGCCTGCTTCCTGGGTCTTCCCCTTGGCTTGGTCATAGGCGGCTTCGTCTGATACTTGTCGGTCAACGCTTGCATCGTCATTTTTTTGCTCATTGGATTGCGCGTGAAACCTCGGCCTTCAGGCCGGGGAGGTAGAGCGCAGAACGCGAAGCGTTCCCTGCTTTGTGGCTTACCTGTTCACTCTCCATTTTTGCCACGGTTGAATAACCATATCCATCAGCACGCTGAATAACCTTGCAGCACCGATGAGAAATACCTTGCACTACGCCTTGCGCGGTTTGGATATTAAAACTTCCGGTCGCACGTACCGCCAAACGCCCGACATAAAAACCAATCTTTTTGCCTTTTGTCACTTCGGACTTGACCCTATCGCCGGTCTGAAAACTTTTGATGCGTTTCTCCCGAGTAAGGTAGCCACGCGGAAAGCCGAAGGCATCCAAGCGCGTGCGCTGATAGCTTCCGCGTCCCGTGGCCTTGATTGCCAGTGTCGGCTTTTGCCAATCTGTTACGGCGCTCACCGCACCCACACATACCGCGTCTAGTGCGTGTGTTTTTGGTATCCCGAGTTGCACGCGGTTGAACTTCGTTAATCCGCCAGAACCTGTAGTAACAATAACGCCCTCGGCCTTGAGTGCATTGAACAGCGCCCAGCGCGTGGAATTCACCGCAGCCGCGTCCTTTAGAGGCCGCTTGGCTTGCACCAATATCCGGTCTAAACGTTTAGTATCTTTCGCCAGGAACACGCGCACATCCTGAGCACCTTTTTTCTGGTTACACGGCTGGCAAGCCAGCGCCAAATTCGTTATGCGATTGCTGCCGCCGCAAGCTTTGGATTGAATATGTTCTATCTGTAACGGCACGTCTTTTGCGCCGCAATAAGCGCATTCCCTGTTCCACTTGTTCAGCAAATACTCGCGCACCTCGTACCCGGCCAGCGTGCCCTGCTGATATTCCACGCCCGATATTTCCGCATTCTGCATAAGCTGCATATCAAATCGCACCAGTTCCTGAGCAATACTGGCAACCGGCACCACACGCTGGAAACGGTTTACCCATGCAACGGTTGTATCAACACGGTGTTGCAGGCTCGGAGCCAGCCAGTCTTTGGTCTTGTTACCACGATTTAAAAACCGAGGCGCACGATAGCGCAAGTTGCCACGCCTGCGGCGGCGCATTGCACGGCGTGAAGTTAACGCTTCGCTGATTTGACGCCCGCGATGAATCAACTCGAAAAGATTTAGAGCATGCACCGTAATGCCGATCTCGCCTGTTGCAACATCAATACTTTTTGATTCGCATACCACTGCAATACCGGTGAATTTGCTGCCAGGACTAATCTTGATTTTGACCGGCTGCAACGCACAACCGGCAACCTCGCGATCAATTAACCGTATCGAAAAAGGAATGAGCCGATGAACGCGCGCGCGGCCAGAATCAAGCAATTTTCTTGCTCTTTTCTCGCTACACGGCATCAGCGGTTTCTTTCGTTTGTCGATTACAAATACAGCCACTTCGTTTCTCCCAATTTGCGCTTACGCGCCTTGTGACAGAACCTTACGATTCGCTCCCCTCGCCAATGTTGTAACGCAGCTTCGTCCCGATAAACTGAGACTTGCGACAAGCTGTTTCGTGCTTACCCTATGCTTGTCTACTCCTGCCGCTTGCAGTGCAGCGAACTGAGGAAGTATTCGCTGGTACGTCTTGTACTTCGTTACAACGTAGTCACGATTCTCTGTAACTTAGGCTGGTCAACCGAGCTTCTTACTGCTTTTCCAAGCTCCGACCTTTAGGCCGGGGTAGTTGACATCCGTTAAATCTCCGTAGTTAACCCGGTTTCGGCGGCCCGCTTTTTGCGGATATGCTTATTGCCAACGCTATGCAGGCAGTAGCGCAAGGTCGCCGACTTAGACAAACCCAAGTCCGCGCTCAGTTCTTTGAGCATGGCGTAATCGGCCGCGTTCAGCAGCGCTTCTTCGCGTATGTCGTGTTTTTCAAGCGTCATAAAATCCTGTCAAAAAATCCGCTCGTTTGACGGAGCGTTAGGAGTAGCTAGAAAGTAGGGCAGATAATTACCGCCATCTGCCAGGGCGGTGTCTAAATGGTAGCGGGGGCCGGATTTGAACCGGCGACATCCAGCTTATGAGACTGGCGATCTACCACTGATCTACCCCGCAATTGTTCGTTGAGTTTTTAGGCCCGGTTTTCGTATGCCGTTCACTGGACGTCCAGTCGTACACAGGGGCTTGCTGTAAGCTATCACCCGGTGGGAACTCTAACCCTCTGCATGGTCACCGCCCAGCCACATTACAGCGAGTGCTAATCGCGATTTTTGTGGTGGGAGGTGTTAAAAAATATGTGGCGCAAAATCTTTTGGCTTTAATTTTCCTGAAACCGCTTTGGAAAGTTTTTTAGCTGTAACACCAGTAGGCAAGCATTCTTCACGAATATATTTGCCAATTGCTCCCTGGGTAATTTCCGCTTTATCAGCAAGCGCAACTTGTGACCCGCAAATGGTTATTGCTTGCTGGATATTTTCTTTTACTATTTTTTTAAAATCAGAATCTTTCTTCATGGCGAAGAATAATACCTGAGTATTTAATTATGTCAATACCTGGGTAGTTTGTTTTTTTAATACAAAAGTATTAGGCTTAGACTATGAACTACGGACAACGACTAAAAGCAGCTAGAAAACATAAAAAATTAACTCAACCCCAGTTAGCCGAGCTATCTGGAGTGGGTCAGGGGTCTATTTCAAAAATAGAACGAGGTGATCAGGAAGTATCAGCATTTGACATTGAATTAGCGTATGCGCTTGACGTATCTCCATTATGGTTAAAGACTGGAAATAAAAAACATGCCCCAGATTGGCTTTCTGAAGACTTCATAAAAGATGTCCAGCAGGAACTGCCGCGCCCAGAATCGAACGCCAAATACGAACCATCGGAAGTTTATAGTGAAGTTTGGGGGAATTTGTCATCAACAACAAAAGACTTGGTCTATGAAATTATTGCCAAATCGGTTGATGGAACATTGAGCGAAGAATCCATTTCGGCGTTGAAAGTGCTTATCGGCAGCAATAAACCTGAAAAAACAAATAATACGAACTATGATAGATTGCTCAGAGAAGCCAAAAAAAATAAAACTTCTGGATGAACAAAGTTACCTTATTTTCCTCAATCACGCCCCCGACGGGATAGGCCATACCCATCAGGCCATGATTAGCGACGGCATTGATGAGCACTATGTTTACGCTAGCCTCTATCAACCGGCAACCCATCCTAAAAGCTTGGTCAATGAAATTACGGCGTATTTATTGGCTACCGCATTAAATCTTCCCGTAGCGCCCCATGCCTTTATTGTCGCCGCAAGCGCCATCCAATTAAAAGCTATTTACCCAGCCGTAATATTTTCAGATGAAGAAAGCCATATTCCTTTATGGTGTATTAGCTCGTTATCCGGAAGCTCTCCAAAATTTCACTATAATTTGCACTCCGCCCATATTAATACGGCATTTCAAGCCGATATTGGCGCTTGGCCGCAAGTCTTGGATGCCATTGTGTTTGACGACTGGCTAGGAAATGGTGACAGGAACACCGGGAATTTAATACGCACTGAGAAAAGTCGATACTCGCTAATTGACCATGAGGACATTATTGGGCATAGATCATGGCGAGCTGAGCGGGTTGATCCTAATGCGGATATAGCCAACAAACTGGCTGTGATTATGTGGGGAGGCTATGCAATCAATGACTCTAAAAAAACAAATGCCATGATTCATTTTGCCGATAATGCCATGCCCGCTAACATCAGTGTATTGCAAGAATTGGTTTATTGGTGGAAACTACTGCTTACTCCCGAAGAACTGGTGGCGGCACACAGGTTTATTATGAAACGCGCAACTATTTGTCCAGAACGCATCAAGCGGCGGTATGGCTCATTAATATGAAGGCATTGCTTGAGGCCGCACAAAAGCGATCATTACCGGATCGACGCTGTGCTAGCGGATTCTGGTATAAGGTTGTGCTTACCCCGGATTTGCGGTCTGGCGACCGCTTTTGTGTGGGTGTTATCTTACAGGACCGCATGGAATTGTTGCACCATCGTTTTATGGCGCATTTTGACCGGCTCCGTTGTTTGTACGGGGATGAAATAGAGGAACATACCAGGTTTTTACTGCAAGTATTACGCAACCACTTGACCGATGGAAATTCGCTAAGCGCCATGCCAAGCGTTAATCTTCATATTGAAGGGCCTTTTTACGCATCTGGAAACAGTATTGATGATATTCTGAACAAGCTTTATGATGCCGTTATCCCCATTGGGAAAGCTCCTATTAGTAGGGAATTGCGGCAAGAATCGGCATTCCAAGCGGTCACTAATCAAAAAGCCAGGACATTGGTTTATGAGCAACTTGACCAATTAATTGGGCTAGAAAAAACCCATAACCTTATCCCAAAAGTTGATTTCATCGAGATTAAAACACCTAAAGGAAAGTGCCGCCTAGATATCCCTTTACGCCCTTTAAATCACTACGGCAGCATTGTTTCAGCTTGCTATAAAAGCACTGATAGCATCCAAAAACAATTGCTTAAAGCCCAGCTTGACCTTAATGCCGCCATGCGTACCCATCCGGTCAACAGATGTTTGGGATTATTTATTCTACGGCCAAATGCCCAGATGCGGTTAACCGCATCAGAATTGCAAGCCGCCGATGACGCTTTAGACGAGGTGCTATGGAAAATGTCATCGGAGCGTTATTTAATTGAAGCGGATGACGACCCAAAACAATTAGCAAAACAAGTGGCTGACTGGGCTATATGACGTTTTTACCTTAAATGATGCCCGCTTTATGCGGGTGTTTTTTTGCCTCTTGACCGGATTTTATCCGGTTTTTTTATGCCTGCCGAAAAAAATAATACTCAAGTATTGACATAATTAAATACTCAAGTATTATTTACCCCGACAAAGTGGAAAAGCAGTAAGAGACCCAAGCTGCGCAGGGTAATAAGTGGCATATCCGCTTTGTTATTCAAATTAACCCTAATTTTAAGGATCAAAAATGACTGACGTAAATGAAGCATTGAACGAAGAAGTTAACGAAGCTGCTGAAACTGCCGGTGACACCGGTGCTGAGTCAGCAGAAACAACCGCTACGGAAAACATCGAAGAATAAAGCTATCCCGTAGCATTACAGAAACCGGTATCAATTGCCGGTTTCTTTTTAAAAATCCTTAGCGTAGGGATTTTTAAAAAGACAGTGAGATGTCCTCAACTCAGCCCGGTACGCCGGGCGCTTTTTGAAAAATAAAACGGCCAATCATCGTAAAAAGCGGATTGGGTTTACAACCAGGATTTAAAAATGTCAGAACAAAAAATAATTGCATACAAGGGATTTGACGAAAACATGAGGTGCCGTGATTTCCAATATGAGATCGGAAAGACTTATCTTCATGAAGGTAAAGTAATTGCGTGCGAAAGCGGGTTTCATTCCTGCGAATATCCGCTGGATGTTTTCAATTATTACGGTCCAGTGAATAACCAATTCGCAGTTGTTGAGATTGGCGGGGAAGTATCAACTCACAACGATGACACTAAAATTGCATCGTCTGAAATCATAATTAAGGCGTCAATCGATATACCGGGAATAGTAAGTGCGGCGATTGAATGGATCTCGAAACGTTGCACTAACACAGAAAAAAACAGCAGCGCCACGGGTGACCATTCCGCAAGCAGCGCCACGGGTGACCAGTCCGCAAGCAGCGCCACGGGTGACCGGTCCGCCAGCAGCGCCACGGGTGACCGGTCCG